>Ga0197142_1000803_pt1 | contig 29407 bp, 34 predicted proteins | sample GBS60_MetaG_FD_148614 | JGI IMG/M metagenome (GOLD analysis project Ga0197142, IMG submission 148614) | Sediment microbial communities from Great Boiling Springs, Gerlach, Nevada, United States - GBS 60_MetaG | ecosystem: Environmental > Aquatic > Thermal springs > Hot (42-90C) > Sediment... | reverse complement strand
CACGACCCGCTCCCCTGCCGCTCGGCGCGCAGCCGGTCGAGCTCGGCGAGCCGCTCCTCGAGCCGGGCTTCGTATCCCTCCCGGGTCGGCCGATAGTAGCGTTCGCGCGGCATGCCGTCCGGGAAATAGTTCTGACCCGAGAACCGGTCGGGCGCATCGTGATCGTAGACGTAGCCACGCCCGTAGCCGAGCCGGCGCATGAGCCCCGTGGGTGCGTTCAGGATGTGGAGGGGCGGCGGCAGCGAGCCCTTCTCCTCGGCCGCCCGGGTCGCGGCCCCGTAGGCCCGATAGACGGCGTTCGATTTCGGGGCGAGCGCCAGATAGACCACGGCCTCGGCCAAGGCGAGCTCGCCCTCGGGGCTGCCGAGCCGCTCGTAGGCCTCCGCGGCGGCGAGCGCCAGGCCCAGGGCCGAGGGATCGGCGAGGCCCACGTCCTCGCACGCCATCCGGACGATCCGGCGGGCCAGGTAGCGCGGGTCCTCGCCCCCCACGAGCATCCGGCAGAGCCAGTAGAGGGCGGCGTCCGGGTCCGAGCCCCGGACCGATTTGTGGAGCGCGCTGATGAGATTGTAATGGGCCTCTTCCTGCTTGTCGTAGATCGGCAGGCGGCGCTGGAGGATCTCGGCGAGCTCCGCCACACCGAGGACGGGCTCGGCCGGCAGATCGGCGATCGCTTCGACCATGTTCAAGAGGTAGCGACCGTCGCCGTCGGCGAGCTCGCACAAGCGGGCGCGCGCCACGGGATCGAGCGGCAAGCGGCGGCCGAGACGGGCCTCCGCCCGCTCGAGGAGCTTCTCGAGCGCCTCGACAGAGAGCCGCTCCAGGACGACGACGTGGCAGCGCGAGAGGAGGGCCGCGTTCAAGGCGAAGGACGGGTTCTCGGTGGTGGCGCCGATCAGCGTGACGGTGCCGTCCTCGACCTCGTGGAGCAACCCGTCCTGCTGGGCGCGGTTGAAGCGATGGATCTCGTCGATGAAGAGGATCGGGCGACGGCCCTGCGCGCGCAGCCGGCGTGCCTCCTCGAAGGCTTTGCGCAGATCGGCCACCCCCGCCATCACGGCGGAGAGCGAGAGGAGCGGCTCGCCCACCGCCTCGGCGAGAAGGCGCGCGAGCGTGGTCTTGCCGGACCCGGGCGGTCCCCAGAGGATCAAGGAGGCGAGCCGCTTGCGGGCCAGCATCCGGCCGAGCGGGCCCTCCGGGTCGAGCGCTTTCTCCTGGCCCAACAGATCTTCGAGGCGGGTCGGGCGCAGCCGTTCGGCGAGCGGCGCGTCGGACGGGGCGGTCGCTGCGGCGGGCGGCGGGCCGAACAGCTCGCCGGTGGCGCTCAGCCCACGCTCAACACGAGCTGCTGGTCGCCGCGACGGACGCCGATCTGCCATCTGCCTTGGGCTCCCCGGCGTACGACCTCGCGCAGCTCGCCGACCGAACCGACCCGCCGGCCGTTCACGCTTTCGATGACGTCGCCGCGGCGCAGGCCGAGCCGACCGGCGAACCGCCCGGCCGCGGCGCCGAGCACCACGACCCCGCGGTCGAGATCGCCGAGCTCGAGCTCCTCGGCGAGGCCGGGCGTGAGGTCACCCACGACGAGCCCGTCGAGCGGATGCCGACCTTCGAGAGTCGTGACGTTGCGCGGTCGGCGATCGGCCGGCTCGATCGGAACCGCGACGACCCGTTCCTGGCCGCGGCGCCAGACCTGGAGCCGCGCACGGTCGCCGAGCGGCTTCAACGACAGCCGGTAGCCGAGGCTCGGCGGGTCGTCGACCGGGACGCCGTCGACGCTCAAGACCACGTCCCCCGGCTGCAGACCGGCGCGCGCCGCGGGCGACTCGGCCGTCACCCGACGGACGAGGACGCCGCGCGGCCGGTCGAGCCCCAGCGCCTTGGCGAGCTCGGCATCCACGGGCTGCAGCTCGGCACCGAGCCAGGGTCGGACGATCTCCCCGCGACCGCTTTCGAGCGCGGCGAGCCGGGCGGCCACGAGATTGGCCGGCACCGCGAAGCCGATTCCGATCGAGCCGCCCGAACGGGTGAAGATCGCGGTGTTGATGCCGACGAGCTTGCCGTCGAGCGTGACGAGGGCGCCACCCGAATTGCCCGGGTTGATCGCGGCGTCGGTCTGGATGAACGACACGTCCTTCTCGAGCGAGGGATGGGTGCGGCCCTTGGCCGAGACGATCCCCGAGGTGACGGTCTGGCCGATGCCGAAGGGGTTACCGATGGCGAGCACGAGGTCGCCCACCTCGATCGCGTCGGAATCGCCGAGCGCCACCGTCGGCAGCCGTTCGCCGCGCGTGTCGAGCCGGAGGAACGCCAGATCGCTCGCCCGGTCGGAGCCCAGGATGCGGGCCGCGAAGGTCCGCCGGTCGGCGAGCACGACCTCGATCTCCTCCGCGCCTTCGACCACGTGGTGGTTCGTGACCACGAGCCCGTCGGGCCGCAGGATCACGCCCGACCCCAACGACGTCTCGACCCGCGGCCGCGGTCGGCCGAACGGTCCGCGGAAGAAGAACTGGAAGAACGGATCGTCGAACAGCGGGTCCTGGGCGAGGGTCGTCTTGCGGCTGGTGATGCTCACCACCGCCGGGGCGACGCGCCGGACCACGGGAGCGAAGGACAGGCGGACGGAAGCCGCATCGCCCGGCAGGACGCGTTCGACCGGCTGCGCCTCGCCTACCGCGCAGCCCACGAGAAGGCCGAGGGCGAGGCCCGAAGCCGCGGCGAGCGGCGCGCGGAGCGGGCGGCGCACCGGGCCGTTCCCGACTCACACCGCGCGCGCCGGCTCCGCCTCGGCGGTCGGCTGCGGGCGCGGACCGGAATCCTTGCCCTTCGCCTCGACGTCACGGTCGACGAGCTCGATGATCGCCATCGGCGCGTCGTCACCCTGCCGATAGCCGGCTTTGAGGATACGACAATAGCCGCCGGGCCGATCCTTGTAGCGCGGGCCCAGCACGTCGAGGATCTTGGCCGCGGTCTCCTCGGACCGGGTCCGAGCGATCAGCAAGCGGCGGGCGTGCAACCCGCCCCGCTTGCCGAGCGTGATGAGCTTCTCGACCACCGGCCGCAGCTCTTTGGCCTTGGGGAGCGTGGTCGTGATCTGCTCGTGCTTGACGAGCGCCTGGGTGAGGTTGGCCAAAAGGGCCTTCCGGTGCCCGGTGGTCCGGCTCAAGCGCCGGCCGCGCTTCCTGTGCCGCATCGTTTCCGTTCCCCTGCTCCGCGCCCCGGCGGGCGCCCCTTCCGCCGGCCCGGCTCAGAAGGGCTCCTCGAGCTTCCGCGCCAACTCTTCGATGTTGTCCGGCGGCCAGCCGGGCACCTCCATGCCGAGATGGAGACCCATCTGCGCCAAGACCTCCTTGATCTCGTTCAACGACTTGCGGCCGAAATTCGGCGTCCGCAAAAGTTCGGCCTCGGTCTTCTGCACGAGATCGCCGATGTAGACGATGTTGTCGTTCTTGAGGCAGTTGGCCGAGCGGACCGAGAGCTCGAGCTCGTCGACCTTGCGCAGGAGGTTCGGGTTGAACGGCAGCTCCGGCCGCCGCTCGCTCGGCATCGCGAGGTGCGGCTCCTCGAAGTTGATGAAGAGTTGCAGCTGATCCTGGAGGATCCGCGCCGCGTAAGCCACCGCGTCCTCGGGTGCCACCGAGCCGTCGGTCTCGACCTGCATGACGAGCTTGTCGTAGTCGGTCTGCTGGCCGACCCGGGCATTGTCGACGCGGTAGGCCACCTTGCGAACCGGGCTGTAGATCGCGTCGATGGCGATCAGACCGATCGGCGCGTCCTCGCTCTTGTTGAGATGCGCCGGCACGTAGCCCTTGCCGTTGTTGACGGTGAGCTCCATCGCGAGCTTACCGCCCTGGTCGAGGTGGCAGATCACGTGATCGGGATCCATGATCTCGAGGTCGTGGCCGGCCTCGATCATGCCCGCGGTCACCACCTTGGGCCCCTCGGCGCGGAGATGGAACCGGCGCGGCCCGTCGCTGTGCAGCCGCAGCCCGAGCGCCTTCAAATTGAGGACGATGTCGGTCACGTCCTCGCGCACGCCCGGGATCGTCGAAAACTCGTGCAGCACGCCGTCGATGCGGATCGCCGTGATGGCCGAGCCTTGCAGCGAGGAAAGGAGGACGCGGCGCAACGCGTTGCCGAGGGTGATGCCGAAGCCGCGCTCCAGGGGCTCGACCACGATGATCGCTTCGCGGTCCGGCCGACGACCGGGCTGGACGTCGAGCTTGTGCGGCTTGATGAGGTCTTGCCAGTTCCTCTGGATCGACGGATTGGTGCGGGTCTGCACGGCTGCGATGCCCAATGCGTCCGGGCCCACGGGCCGATCGACCGACCCGGGGCGGGTTGCGCGGAAGGTCGACACCGACGGCTCAAACTCGGCGGCGCTTGCGCGGCCGACAGCCGTTGTGGGGGACCGGCGTCACGTCGCGGATGGATGTGATCGTCAAGCCGACCGCCTGCAAGGCGCGCAGCGCCGATTCCCGACCGGATCCGGGCCCGCGCACCTCGATCTCGATGGTGCGCATACCGTGCTCCATCGCCTTGCGGCCGGCCGCCTCGGCGGCCACCTGCGCGGCGAAGGGCGTCGATTTGCGCGAGCCCTTGAACCCTTGTGAACCGGCCGAGGCCCAGGCGATCGTGTTGCCCTGCGCGTCGGTGATCGTGATCATGGTGTTGTTGAAGGTCGCGGCGACGTGCGCCACGCCCGAGGTGATGTTCTTGCGTTCGCGCCGGCGGACGCGGGCGGTGCTCTCGGTCGCCATGGCTTACTTCTTCGTCGCCTTCTTCTTGCCGGCAATCGGCCGGGCCGGCCCCTTCCGGGTGCGCGCGTTGGTGTGCGTGCGCTGACCGCGCACCGGCAGACCGCGCCGATGTCGCAGGCCACGGTAGCAACCCAGATCCATGAGCCGCTTGATGTTCATCGCGACTTCACGCCTGAGGTCACCCTCGACCTTGTATTCGCGGTCGATCACCTCGCGGATGCGGGCGATCTCGGCGTCGGTCAGCTCGTAGGTGCGGCGATGATGAGGGATGCCGCAGCGGTCGAGGATGACCTTCGAATTGCTCGGACCGATCCCGTAGATGTAGGTCAAAGCGACCCAGATCGGCTTCTGGCTCGGAATGTTGACACCGGCGATACGGGCCAAGTCAGGATCTCCCGGACTCGCTCGAACGAGCGACGCGCGAAACCACTCCTTCCGGCTCCGCGCCCGAAAAGCGCGCGGAGTATAGAGGCCGCAAACCGGCCGTCAACCGCCGATCTCCGCGAGCACGCGACCGATCGCCGCGGTCACCGCCTCGATCGGGGCCATGCCGTCGACCGTCCGCAACAAACCACGCGCCCGATAATAGGGGAGCAAGGGCGCGGTCTGCGCCTCGTAGGCCTGCAGCCGCGTGCGGACCGCCTCCGGATTGTCGTCCTTGCGGCGCGTGAACTCGGTCGCGCCGCACACGTCGCACACACCCTCGACCTTCGGCCGCTTGAACCGCTCGTGATAGCCGACCCCGCACTTCGCGCACGCGAACCGACCGGCGATCCGCTCGACCAGCGCCTCGACGTCGACCCTGAGCTCGATCACCGCATCCAGCTTTTGGCCGCGCGCCGAGAGCATGGCATCGAGCGCCTCCGCCTGCGCCACGGTCCGCGGAAAGCCGTCGAGTACGAAGCCCCGGGCGCAATCGGGCCGGGCCAGCCGTTCCTCGACGATCGCGTTGATGATCGCATCCGAGACGAGCTCACCCCGCTCCATCACCGCCTTGGCCTGCCGCCCGACCTCGGTCCCCCGGGCGACCGCCTCGCGCAGCACGTCCCCGGTCGAGAGCTGCGGAATGCCGTACCGTTCGGCGAGCCACCTCGCCTGCGTCCCCTTACCGGCGCCGGGCGGCCCGAGCAGCACGAGCCTCATCCGCGTCTCCCCCTGAGTCGCGCCTTTTTGATGAGCCCTTCGTATTGATGGGCGATCAGGTGGGCCTGGATCTGCGCCACCGTGTCCATCGTCACCGAGACGACGATCAACAGCGACGTCCCGCCGAAATAGAACGGCACGGCATATTGCGAGATCAGGATCTCGGGAAGGACGCAGACCGCCGCCAGGTACAGGGCACCGACCGCCGTGAGCCGGGTCAACACGTAGTCGAGATATTCGGCGGTACGCTGGCCGGGCCGGATCCCGGGGATGAACCCACCGTGCTTCTTGAGGTTCTCGGCCGTCTCCTGCGGGTTGAAGACGATCGCCGTGTAGAAGAAAGCGAAGAACACGATGAGAACGACGTAGATCGCGATGTGGAGCGGCTGGCCGTAGCCCAACGCGCTCGTGATCACGATCAGCCACTCGGGCCCGTCCCGGCCCGCGAAGCTGCCGATCGTCGCCGGCAACAGGAGGAGCGAGCTCGCGAAAATCGCCGGGATCACGCCCGCCGTGTTGAGCTTCAAGGGCAGATGCGAGCTCTCGCCGCCGAAGATCCGGTTCCCGCCCACCATCCGCTTCGGATACTGGACGAGGATGCGGCGCTGGGCTCGCTCCACGAAGACGATGAAGGTGATCACCGCGGCGGCGACGACGAGCAGGAAAAGAATGAAAGCCGTCGACATCGCACCGGTGCGACCGAGCTCGAACAGCGCCGCGAGGGCCGAAGGCAAGCCCGCGATGATACCGACGAAGATGATGAGCGAGATCCCGTTGCCGATTCCCCGACTCGTGATCTGCTCGCCGAGCCACATCAAGAAGACGGTACCGCCCACGATCGTGATGACCGTCGTGATGCGGAAGAACCAGCCCGGGTCGATCACGGCCGAGCCGTTCGGCCCCGAGGTCGCCTCGAGCCCGATCGCCAGGCCCCAAGCCTGGAAGGCCGCCAACACCACGGTGAGGTAGCGGGTGTACTGGTTGATCTTCTTGCGGCCGGTCTCACCCTCCTTCTTGAGCTGCTCGAGCGTCGGCGAAACCGCCGTCATGAGCTGGAGGATGATCGAGGCCGAGATGTAGGGCAGGATCCCGAGCGCGAAGATCGACATGCGCTCCAGCGCACCCCCGGCGAACATGTTGAACATGCCGAGGATGCCGCCACGCTGCTGCTCGAAGATCTGTGCCATGATCGCCGGGTCGATGCCCGGCAAGGGCACGTAGGTGCCGAGGCGATAGACGATCAGGCAGCCGAGCGTGAACCAGATCCGTTTCTTGAGCTCGGTGGCCTTGGCGAAGGCCCCGAAATTGATCGCGCTCGCGAGCTGCTCGGCCGCCGAGGCCATCGCCGCCTCCGTCAGGCGGCGGTCGGCTCGGCCGGCAGCACCACCTTGCCACCCGCCCGCTCGACCGCCTCGATCGCCTTCTTCGAGGCGTGCGCCACCTCGAGGATCAAAGGCACCTTGAGCTCGCCCCGGCCCAGAAGCCGCACCCCGTCACGCGCCCGCCGCAGCACGCCGCTCTCGACGAGGGCCGCCGCGTCGAGCCGCGCGCCGGCTGCGATCTTGCCCGCTTCGACCGCCGCCTGGAGCGTGTCGAGGTTGACGACCGCATACTCGCCGCGCCTCGGGTTCTTGAACCCGCGCTTCGGCAGTCGGCGGGAGATCGGCATCTGGCCACCCTCGAACCAGGGCGGCTTCGGGTTCGAGGTCCGCGCCTTGGCACCCTTGTGACCCCTGCCCGCGGTCTTACCGAGACCCGAGCCGGTGCCGCGGCCGAGCCGCTTGCGCGCCCGCCGCGCGCCCGGATTGTCGCGCAGCTCGTTGAGCTTCATCGTTCGATCCTCACGCGCTCTCGACCGGCTCGACCCGCAAAAGATGCCGCACCTTCTCGATCCGCCCGCGATTGGCGGGCGTGTCGTCGACGATCCGCGAGCGATGCATCTTGTTGAGACCGAGACAGACGAGCGTCGCCCGCTGGTCGGCCGGCCGCCCGATGGGGCTGCCGATCTGGGTGATCTTGAGCTTGCCGACGCGCACCGCGCGCCCCTGCGAACCGCCGTGTTCCTCGCTCATTCGGCGCGTGCTCCCTCGACACCTTCGCGACGGCCGACGAGATCGCTCACCTTCTTGCCACGCTTGGCGGCCACCGTGCGCGGCGAACAGACCTGCTGCAAGGCCGCGAAGGTCGCTTTGACCACGTTGTGCGGGTTGTTCGATCCCAAGGACTTCGCGACCACGTCGCCGACCCCGAGCGCCTCGAACACCGCCCGCATGGGCCCGCCCGCGATGATGCCGGTGCCCGCCGGAGCCGCACGCAGGATCACACTGCCCGCGCCGAACCGGCCCTTGACGTCGTGGTGCAACGTCCGGCCCTGCCGCAACGGCACGCGGATCATGTTGCGCTTGGCCTGCTCCGTGGCCTTGCGGACCGCCTCCGGCACCTCGCGCGCCTTACCCGAGCCGTAGCCGACCCGGCCCTTGCCGTCGCCCACCACGACGAGCGCCGAGAAGCCGAACCGCCGACCGCCCTTCACCACCTTCGCGACGCGGTTCACGCTCACGAGCCGGTCGATCAGCTCGCTCTCGCCCCGCTCCTCGCCACCCGTCCGCTCGCGACCTCGCGCCATGCCCTTCCGTCCTCAGAAGACGAGCCCGCCCTCGCGGGCGCCCTCGGCCAGGGCCTGCACCCGGCCGTGATATTTGTACCCGCCCCGGTCGAAGACCACCGCCTCGATCCCGGCCGCCTTGGCCCGCTGCGCCAAGAGGAGTCCGACCCGCCTCGCGGCCTCCTTGTCGGCCCCGGTCTTGAGCTCACCCCGCAGCTCTTTGTCGAGGGTCGACGCGGCGACCAGTGTCCGGCCGACCGAATCGTCGATGATCTGGCCGTAGATGTGCCGGTTCGACCGGAACACCGAGAGACGCAGCCGGCCACCCGACTGGGTGCGGATCCGGTAACGGACCCGGCGCGCTCGTCGCTCGAACCGCTCCTTGGCACTCGGCATGGTCACTTCTTCTTGCCTTCCTTGCGGAGGATCACCTCCTCCGCATATTTGATCCCCTTGCCCTTGTACGGCTCGGGCTTGCGGAAACTGCGGATCTCCGCGGCGATCTGCCCGACCTTCTGCTTGTCGGCGCCGCTGATCGTGATCTGCGTCGGACTCTCGCAGGTGATCTTGATGTCCGGCGGGATCGCGTACTTGATGTCGTGGCTGAACCCGAGCTGCAGCGTCAGGATTTTGCCGTCCGAGGCCGCCCGGTAGCCCACACCGTTGATCTCGAGCTTGCGGGTGAAGCCTTCCGCCACACCTTTGACCATGTTGGCCACGAGCGAGCGCGAGAGGCCCCACATCGCCTTCGCCCGCTGTTCCGTCGAGCGCGGCTTGACGACGATCTTGCCGCCCTCGATCGCGACCGTCACCTCGGGCGGCAGCACCTGCGCAAGCTCGCCGAGCTTGCCCTTGGCCCGCACCGTGTTGCCCTCGATCGCCACCGTCACGCCGGCGGGGATCGGGACCGGTTGCTTGCCGATGCGCGACATGGCTCAGAACACCGTGCAGAGGATCTCGCCACCCACTTTCAGCTCGCGCGCCTCGGCGTCCGAGACGACACCCCGCGGCGTCGAGATGATCGCGATGCCGAGCCCGTTGTAGACCTTCGGCAGATCCTTCACCCCAGCGTAAACCCGCCGGCCCGGCTTCGAGACCCGCTTGATCTCGCGGATCACGGGCTCGCCGTTGTGGTATTTGAGCTCGATCGACAACTCTTTGATGCCGGGCCGTACGTCGATCGTCTCGTAGTTGCGGATGTAGCCTTCACGCTTCAGCACGTCGAGCACCCGCTCGCGCAACTTCGACGCCGGCGAACGGACCGTGCTCTTCTGGGCGCGCTGAGCGTTGCGGATGCGGGTCAACATGTCACCGAGCGGATCCGAACCCACCATCGCCGTTCCCCGCCCTCACCAGCTCGCCTTCACGCAGCCGGGGATCTGTCCCTGGCTCGCGAGTTCGCGCAACGCGATGCGCGACAGCCCGAACTTCCGATAGTAACCGCGCGGCCGGCCGGTCAGCAGACAGCGATTGCGGACCCGCACCGCTGCCCCGTTGCGCGGCAAGGCCGCGAGCGCGAGGGTCGCCTCGAAGCGCTCCTCGGGATCGCGGCTCCTGTCCATCACGATCTTCTTGAGCTCCGCCCGCTTGGCCTTGAATTTCGCGACCAGGCGACGGCGACGCTCGTTCTTCTCGATCGCGCTCTTCTTGGCCATGGCTCACTTCCGGAACGGCATGTTGAACCCGGCGAGGAGAGCCTTCGCCTCCTCGTTCGTCTTGGCGGTGGTGCAGATGATGATGTCCATTCCCCGCACCTCGTCCACCTCGTCGAAGTTGATCTCCGGGAAGATGATCTGCTCCTTGATGCCGAACGCGTAATTCCCGCGCCCGTCGAACGCCTTGTCCGGCACGCCACGGAAGTCGCGCACCCGCGGCAAGGCGATGTTGATCAGCCGATCCAGGAACTCGTACATCCGCTCGCGCCGCAACGTCACCTTGCAGCCGATCGGCATGCCCTTGCGGACCTTGAAATTCGCGACCGACTTGCGCGCCCGGCACGGCACCGGCTTCTGGCCGGCGATGAGCGCCATGTCGCGCATCGCGTTCTCGAGCTTCTTGCGGTCCGCCACCGCCTCGCCCACGCCCATGTTCAAGACGATCTTCTCGAGGCGCGGCACCTGCATCGGGTTCTTGTAGCCGAACCGCTCCACGAGCTGCGGCCGGATCGTGCGCTCGTAATACTCCTTGAGCCTCGCCATGGCGTCCCTCAGCGGTCGATGAGCTCGCCGGAGCGCTTGGCGTAGCGCACCTTGCGGCCGTCCTCGAGGAAGCGGAAACCGACCCGCGTCGGCTTCCCGTCCTTGGGATCGATGTGGGCCAAGTTGGCGATCGAGATCGGCGCCTCCTTGGTCACGATCCCACCTTGCGGGTTGCGCGGCGACGGCTTGACGTGCCGCTTGACGAGCCGTACGCCCTGCACGATCGCCCGCCCCTCGTCGGGGAAGACCTTGAGGACCTCGCCCTGCTTGCCCTTGTCGCGCCCGGTCGTCACGACGACCCGGTCGCCCTTTTTGATCTTGGCCGCCATCAGAGCACCTCGGGCGCCAGGGAGATGATTTTCATGAACTTCTTCGCCCGCAGCTCGCGCGTCACCGGCCCGAAGATCCGCGTGCCGATCGGCTCGCCCTGATTGTTGATGAGCACGGCCGCGTTCTTGTCGAAGCGGATCGAGGTCCCGTCCGGCCGGTGGATCTCCTTCGCGGTCCGGACGATGACCGCCTTGGCGACCTCGCCCTTCTTCACTTTGCCGCGCGGAATCGCCTCCTTGACGGCGACGACGATGACGTCGCCCACCGTCCCCCATTTCCGGTGCGAGCCCCCGAGCACACGGATGCACTCGACGCGCCGCGCGCCGGAATTGTCGGCCACTTCGAGATCGGTCTCCGGCATGATCATGGCTGGATCCTCACCGCTGGCCCGCCGTGCCACCGTCCTCGACCAGCACCTCCCAGCGCTTGCGCGCCGAGAGCGGCCGGCACTCGCGGATCTTCACGACGTCACCCACCTTGAACCGGTTCTCCGGATCGTGCGCCATGTACTTCTTCGAGCGCTTGACCGTCTTGCCGTAGATCGGATGCACGACACGCCGATCGACGCGCACGACGACCGTCTTGTCGGGCTTGTCGCTCACCACCACGCCTTGCAGCACCCGCCTCGGCATCCTCTCACACCCCTCGAGCCTTGGCCGCGGCCGCCCGGCGCCGCTCGTTCATCACCGTCAACACCCGCGCGATCTCGCGCCGCACCTCGCGCACGCGCCGGGTGTTCTCGAGCTGCCCGGTCGCCTTCTGGAAGCGCAGGTTGAACTGCTCCTTCTTGAGCTCGAGCAGCCTGGCCTTCAGCTGGTCGTCGGTCTGCGTCCGCAGCTCCGCCGCCGTCATCGGTTCACGCCCCTTCCTGCACGCGCGTCACGAACTTGGTCCGAATCGGCAGCTTCGCGGCCCCGCGGGCGATCGCCTCGGCCGCGAGCTCGGCCGGGACCCCGTCGATCTCGAACAGGATGCGCCCGGGCTTGACCCGGCAGACCCAATATTCGACCGATCCTTTTCCCTTCCCCATCCGCACTTCGGCCGGCTTCTTGGTCACCGGCACGTCCGGGAAGACCCGGATCCACAACCGCCCGGCTCGCTTGAGATGGCGGGTGATCGCCCGGCGCGCCGCCTCGATCTGCCGCGCGGTCACCCGCTCGGGCTCGAGCGCCTTCATCCCGTAGGCGCCGAACGCCAAGGTGTACCCCCCCTTGGCGAGCCCGTGGATCCGCCCCTTGTGCGCCTTCCTGAACTTCGTCCGACTCGGCTGCAGCATCAGACCTCGCCTCCGCGCCGGCCCTCGGACCGCGGCGCCGGACCCGCCTCGGCGAGCTTGCGGTCGTAGGCCATCGGATCGTGTTCGAAGATCTCGCCCCGGTAGACCCACACTTTGACGCCGCAGGTGCCGTAAGGCGTCTTCGCGGTCGCCCGGCCGAAATCGATGTTCGCGCGCAGCGTGTGGAGCGGCACCCGTCCCTCGCGGTACCATTCGCTCCGCGCGATCTCCGCACCTCCGAGCCGGCCGCTGCAGGTGACCTTGATCCCCTGCGCGCCGAGCCGCATGGCCGACTGCACCGCCCGCTTCATCGCGCGGCGGAAGGTCACCCGCTTCTCGAGCTGCTGGGCGATGTTCTCGGCCACGAGCTTGGCGTCGAGCTCGGGCTTGCGGACCTCGACGATGTTGAGCGTGACCTCGCCCGAGCAGCGCTGCGCGAGCTCCTTGCGCAGCGTCTCGATCTCCGCCCCCTTCTTGCCGATCACGACCCCCGGCCGAGCGGTGTGGATCGTCACGCGCGCCTTCTTGGCCGGCCGTTCGACGATGATCCGGCTCACCCCGGCCTGCGCCAGCCGTTTCTCGAGGAACGATCGGATCTGCAGATCCTCGGCCAACAGCTTCGCGTAGTCGTGGTCGGCGTACCAGCGCGAGTCCCAGGTGCGGTGGATGCCGAGCCGCAGGCCGACGGGATTGACTTTCTGGCCCATCAGGCCGCCTCCTCGACTTGCCGCACGACGATCCTGAGCCGGCTCCAATATTTGAGGATCCGGCCGGCTCGCCCACGCGCCCGCGCGTGCAGCCGCTTCATGACGAGCTGCTTGCCGACGCTCGCCTCGGCCACGACCAGCCGGTCGACGTCGAGCCCGTGATTGTTCTCGGCATTCGCGATGGCGCTCTCGAGCACCTTCTTGACCGTCGCGGCGGCCCGCTTGCGCGTGAACGTGAGCGCCGTGACCGCCTTGCCCACCGGCAGACCGCGGATCAACCCCGCCACGAGGTCGAGCTTGCGCGGACTCACCCGCAGCATGAGGCCCTGCGCCATGGCCTCGTTCTCGGCCAGCCGTCGCCGCTGCTTGGGCTTGCCCATGTTATTTCCTCTTGACCTTCTTGTCGGCGCCGTGGCCGTGGAACGTCCGGGTCGGCGCGAACTCGCCGAGCTTGTGCCCCACCATGTTCTCGGTGATGTAGACCGGCACGAACTTTTTCCCGTTGTGCACGGCGAACGTCAGTCCGACGAAGTCCGGCACGATCGTCGACCGCCGCGACCAGGTCTTGATGATGTCGTTCCGACCCGATGCCCGCACTTTCTCGGCCTTGTCGAGCAGATAGCCGTCCACGAACGGGCCCTTCCAAACCGAGCGCGGCATGGCTCAGCCAACCCTGTTCTTCGCGACGTGGCGGCTGCGCACGATCATGTTCGCCGTCCGCTTGTTGCGCCGCGTCTTGTACCCCTTGGTCGGCTGACCCCACGGGCTCACCGGATGGCGGCCGCCCGAGGTCTTGCCCTCGCCACCGCCGTGCGGATGGTCGATCGGGTTCATGCTGACACCACGATTGTGCGGCCGGCGGCCCTTCCAGCGCATCCGCCCGGCCTTGCCCCAATTGACGTTTTGATGGTCCGGGTTGGAAACCGCACCGACCGTCGCCATGCAGTTCTGGTGGACGAGCCGGATCTCCCCCGACATGAGCCGGATCTGGGCATAGTCGCCGTCGCGACCGATGAGCTGGGCGAACGTCCCGGCCGCACGGGCGAGCTGACCACCTTTGCCGATCTTGAGCTCCACGTTGTGGACGATCGTGCCGACCGGAATGTTCTTGAGCGGCGCGGCGTTGCCCGGCTTGATGTCGACCTTCTCGCCGGCGATCACCGTATCGCCCGGAGCCAAACGCTGCGGCGCGAGGATGTACGATTGCTCGCCGTCGGCGTAGCGCAGGAGTGCGATGAAGGCCGTCCGGTTGGGATCGTATTCGAGCCGCTCGACCGTCGCCGGCACGTCCCATTTCCGCCGCTTGAAGTCGATGAAACGGTAGGCCCGCTTGTGCCCGCCACCGCGGAAGCGGACGGTGATGTGACCGTGATGGTTCCGCCCACCCGTCGACGGCTTGCCGCGCGTGAGCGCCTTGACGGGCTTGCCCTTCCACAGCTCCGAGCGGTCGACGAGCACGAGCTGACGACGACCGGGACTCGTGGGCTTGTAGCTCTTGAGTGCCATCGCCTCAGATCCCCGTCGTCACGTCGATCCGCGAGCCCTCGGCGAGGGTCACGATCGCCTTCTTCACGTCCGGCCGCTTGCCCACCCGCCCGCGGAACCGCTTCACCTTGCCCTTCACGTTCATCGTGTTCACGGCCGTGACCTTGACGTTGAAGAGCGCCTCGACCGCGGCCTTGATCTGCGGCTTGGTGGCGTCCTTGCGGACCTTGAAGACGATCTGGTTCTTCTCCGAGAGCAGCGTCGCCTTCTCGGTGATCACCGGCGCCAGGATGATGTCGTAGGTGGACGGCCGGATCATGCGAGCCGCTCCGTGAGGCCTCGGACCGCCTCGGGGGTCAGCACGAGCGTCTCCCGCCGAAGAATGTCGTAAACGTTCGCACCCTGCACCGGCAGGACGTCGACGCCCGGCAAATTGCGCGCACCGAGCGCGAAATTGCGGTCGATCTCTTTGCCGCCGATCATCAACGCCGAGCGGATCCCCAGCCGCTCGAGCGCCGCCACGACCCGCTTGGTCTTGGGTTCGTCGAGCCGGAGCGCATCGACGATCACGAGCTTACCTTCCTTCGCCTTGGCCGAGAGGGCACATTTGAGCCCGAGCGCCCGGACCTTCTTCGGCAGGTCGATCGCGTGGCTGCGCACGACCGGACCGAAGGCGACGCCACCCCCGCGGAAAAGGTTGACCCGCCGCGAGCCGTGCCGCGCCCGGCCGGTTCCCTTCTGCCTGTAGATCTTCGACCCGCTCCGGTTGACCTCGCCACGGGTCTTCACCTTGTGCGTCCCGGCCCGCCGCTTGGCGAGCTGCCAGACGACCACCCGCTGCAGAATGTCGGGTCGCACCTCGACGCCGAAGATCGAATCGTCGAGCTCGATCGTCCCGACCTCCTGCGCCTCGAGGTTCTTCACGGGGAGCTGCATGCTCACGCCTCCGGCTCCTCGTGGACGATCGCCTGGGCCTCTTCACCCGCCCGCACGATCGCCGCCGGGAAGGGGGCTTCCTTGGGCAGGGCCCGCTTCACCGCGTCCCGCACCTCGACCCAGCCTCCCTTCGGACCGGGCACCCCTCCCTTGATCAGGATGATGCCCCTTTGCGGGTCGACCCCGAACACCTCGAGGTTCTGCACCGTGACCCGCCGGGCCCCCATGTGCCCGGCCATCCTCTTCCCCTTGAAGACTCGGCCCGGGTCCTGCCGGTTACCGGTCGCGCCGTGCGAGCGGTGCGAGATCGACACCCCGTGGCTCGCCCTGAGCCCACCGAAATTGTGCCGCTTCATGGCACCGGCGAAGCCCTTGCCGATCGATATGCCCGAGACGTCCACATATTGCCCGGCGACGAAATGGCCGACGTGGATCTCGCTACCGACTTCGAGCAGCGCATCCGGGCTGACCCGGAACTCGGCGAGCTTCGCCTTGGGCTCGACCTTGGCCTTGGCGAAGTGCCCGCGCATCGGTTTCGTCACGTTCTTGGTCTTGGCCTTGCCGACGCCGAGCTGCACGGCGCAATAGCCGTCCTTCTCGAGCGTCCGAACCGCCACGACCTCGCATTTGTCGACCTCGAGTACGGTCACCGGCACGTGGCTGCCGTCCACGCCGAACAGCCGCGTCATGCCGACCTTGCGGGCGAGCAGGCCCGTTCGCATCACCGCCCCCTCAAAGCTTGATCTCGACGTCGACGCCGGCCGCGAGGTCGAGCTTCATGAGCGCGTCCACGGTCTGCGGCGTCGGGTCGACGATGTCGAGCAGCCGCTTGTGCGTCCGGATCTCGAACTGCTCGCGGCTCTTCTTGTCGATGTGCGGCGATCGGTTCACCGTGAACCGCTCGATCCGGGTCGGCAGAGGGATCGGACCGCGCACCCGGGCGCCGGTCCGCTTCGCCGTGCCGACGATCTCGCGCACCGATTGGTCGAGCACGCGGTGATCGAAGGCCTTGAGGCGGATGCGGATGTTCTGCGTTTCCATGGTGCGCGACCCGTTCCCTCGCCACCCCTCACTCGATGATCGAGGACACGACGCCGGCGCCGATCGTCCGGCCGCCCTCGCGGATCGCGAAGCGCAGCCCCTGCTCCATCGCGATCGGCGCGATGAGCTCGACCTCCATCGTCACGTTGTCGCCCGGCATGACCATCTCGACACCCTGCGGGAGCTTGATCGAGCCCGTGACGTCGGTCGTCCGGAAATAGAACTGAGGCCGGTAGTTCGAGAAGAACGGCGTGTGCCGGCCGCCCTCCTCCTTGGTCAGAACGTAGGTCTCCGCCATGAAGCGCCGATGCGGCGTGATCGAGCCGGGCTTGCAGACGACCTGGCCGCGCTCTACCTCGTCGCGCTTCGTGCCGCGCAACAAGATACCCACGTTGTCGCCCGGCTCCCCCTGGTCGAGGAGCTTGCGGAACATCTCCACACCGGTGCACACGGTCTTCTGGGTCGGCCGCAGCCCGACGATCTCCACCTCGTCGCCGACCTTGATCACGCCGCGCTCGATCCGCCCGGTCACCACCGTGCCGCGCCCGGAGATCGAGAACACGTCCTCGATCGGCATCAAGAACGGCTTGTCCTTTTCGCGCACCGGCTGCGGGATGTACTCGTCGACCGCCTTCATGAGCTCGAGGATGCTGTTCTTGCCGATCGCGTCGTCACGCCCCTCGAGCGCCGCCAAGGCCGAGCCCCTGACGATCGGGACCTCGTCGCCCGGGTAGCCGTATTTCGAGAGGAGCTCGCGCACCTCGAGCTCGACGAGCTCCAAGAGCTCCGGATCGTCGACCATGTCGATCTTGTTCAAATAGACGACGATCGCCGGCACACCGACCTGCCGCGCCAACAGGATGTGCTCGCGGGTCTGCGGCATCGGCCCGTCGGCGGCGGACACGACGAGGATCGCCCCGTCCATCTGCGCCGCGCCCGTGATCATGTTCTTGACGTAATCGGCGTGACCCGGGCAGTCGACGTGCGCGTAATGCCGCTTGTCGGTCTCGTACTCGACGTGCGCGGTGTTGATCGTGATGCCGCGCGCTTTCTCCTCGGGCGCCTTGTCGATCTGGTCGTACGCCGTGAACTGCGCCTTGCCCTGCTCCGAGAGGACCTTGGTGATGGCGGCCGTCAACGTCGTCTTGCCGTGATCGACGTGGCCGATGGTCCCGATGTTGCAGTGCGGCTTGGTCCGCTCGAACTTTGCCTTGGCCATCTCCGGTCCTCCGCTCGAACTCGTTCCCGCGACGCGAACTTCAGGCGTAGCGCGCCCGAATTTCCTCGGCCACCATTTGCGGCACGGGCTCGTAGTGGTCGAAATGCATGGTGAACTGCGCGCGCCCCTGACTGAGCGAACGCAGGGTGTTGACGTAGCCGAACATGGTGGCGAGCGGCACCATGGCACTCACCACCTGGCCGTTGCCGCGCGGCTCCATGCCGATGATCTGGCCGCGCCGGCTGTTCAGATCGCCGATGATGTCACCCATGTATTCTTCGGGCGTCACCACCTCGACCCGCATGACCGGCTCGAGGAGCTGCGGACCGGCCTTCGCCGCGCCCTCCTTGAAGGCCGCCCGGGCGGCGATCTCGAAGGCGAGGGTCGAACTGTCGACCTCGTGATACGAGCCGTCGACCAGGGTCACCTTGACGTCGATCATCGGGAAGCCGGCGAGCACGCCGCTCGTCATCGCCGACTCGATACCCTTCTGTACGCCCGGCACGTACTCCTTCGGGACGGCACCGCCCACGACCTTGTTCTCGAAGACGAACCCCGAGCCTCTCTCGCCCGGCTCCAGCACGAGTTTGACGCGCGCGAACTGCCCCGCCCCGCCGGTCTGCTTCTTGTGCGTGTAGTCGACTTCCGCTCGTCGGGTGATCGTCTCGCGATAGGCCACCTGCGGCTGGCCGACGTTCGCCTCGACCTTGTACTCCCGCCTCATGCGGTCGACGATGATCTCGAGATGGAGCTCGCCCATCCCCTTGATCACCGTCTGGCCCGACTCGGGATCGGTCGAAACACGGAAGGACGGATCCTCCGCCGCGAGCCGGGCCAACGCCGCCGCGAGCTTTTCCTGATCGGCCTTCGACTTGGGCTCGACCGCGACCTCGATGACCGGTTCCGGGAAGTCCATCCGCTCGAGCACGATCGGCTTTTGCGGATCGCACAGCGTGTCGCCGGTCGTCGTGTTCTTGAGGCCCACGAGGGCCACGATGTCACCCGCGTGCGCCTCCTTGATCTCCTCGCGCTGGTTCGCGTGCATGAGCAGGATCCGGCCGATCCGCTCGCGCTGGTCCTTGACCGTGTTGAGGAGATAAGAGCCGCTCTCGATCCGCCCCGAATAGAGCCGAACGTAGGTGAGCGTCCCGACGAACGGGTCGGACATGATCTTGAAGGCGAGGGCCGCGACCGGCTCGTCGTCGGCGGGCCGACGAACGATCTTTTCTTCGGTCTTCGGGTGGATTCCCTCGACCGGCGGCAGATCGACAGGGGACGGCAAAAAATCCACGACCGCGTCGAGGAGCGGCTGCACGCCCTTGTTCTTGAAGGCGGCACCACAAAGCACGGGGACGAACTTGAACTCGACCGTACCCTTGCGCAGGCAGCGGATCAAGGTCGCCTCGTCCGGCTCCTCACCCCCGAGATAGGCCTCGAGGACGGCATCGTCGAGCTCGGCCGCGGCCTCGATGAGCTTCGTCCGGTACTCGGCGGCCTTCGCCTGCAGCTCGGGCGGGATCGGCCGGTCCTCGAACTTGGCGCCGAGCGTCTCCTCGAGCCAGACGATGCACTTGTTGTGCAAAACGTCGACCACGCCCGTGAACGCCGCCTCGTGCGCGATCGGGAAATTCACGACGACCGTCTTGGCGCCGAGTCGCTCCTCGATCATCTCGACGCAGCGCCAGAAATTGGCGCCCGTCCGGTCCATCTTGTTGACGAAGCAGATCCGCGGCACACGGTACTTGTCGGCCTGACGCCAGACCGTCTCGGTCTGCGGCTCGACGCCCGCCACCCCGTCGAACACCGCCACCGCCCCGTCGAGCACGCGCAAGCTGCGCTCGACCTCGATCGTGAAGTCGACGTGGCCCGGCGTGTCGATGATGTTGATCCGGTGATCGCGCCAGAAAGTCGTCGTCGCGGCCGAGGTGATCGTGATCCCCCGCTCCTGCTCCTGCTCCATCCAGTCCATCGTCGCGGTGCCTTCGTGCACCTCGCCGATCTTGTAGGAGCGGCCGGTGTAATAGAGGATCCGCTCGGTCGTGGTGGTCTTGCCGGCATCGATGTGCGCCATGATGCCGATGTTGCGGTAACGCTCGATCGGAACGGTGCGCGCCATGCTCGTCGCCTCGGGCCCGGGCCTGGATCACCAACGATAATGCGAGAAGGCGCGGTTGGCCTCGGCCATCCGAAGCGTGTCCTCGCGCTTCTTGAAGGCGGCGCCACGACCGTTGGCGGCGTCCAAGAGCTCGCCGGCGAGCCGCTCGATCATCGTCTTCTCCGAACGCGCCTGCGCGGTCTGGATGATCCAGCGGATCGCGAGCGCCTGCCGCCGCTCCGGCCGAACCTCGACCGGCACTTGGTAGGTGGCGCCACCCACGCGCCGCGAGCGCACCTCGAGCGCCGGTTTCACGTTCTCGAGCGCCTGATGGAAGAGTTCGAGCGGATCCTTGCCGGTCCGCTTCGCTATCCGGTCGAAGGCGCCGTAGACGATTTTCTCGGCGACCGACTTCTTGCCTTCGCGCATCACACAGTTGATGAACTTGGCGACGACCTGGTCGCCGTACTTGGGATCCGGCAGGACCTCGCGTTTCTCGGCGGGTCGGCGACGCATCTCGAACCCCTCTTCACTTCGGCCGCTTCACGCCGTACTTCGAACGGCCCTGCTTGCGTCCCTGGACACCCTGGGTGTCGAGAGTGCCGCGGATGATGTGGTAGCGGACGCCCGGCAGGTCCTTGACGCGCCCGCCGCGGATCAGGACCACCGAGTGTTCCTGAAGATTGTGCCCCTCGCCCGGAATGTAGGCGGTCACCTCGTAACCGTTGGTCAACCGCACCCGCGCCACCTTGCGCAAGGCCGAGTTCGGCTTCTTGGGCGTGGTCGTGTAGACACGGGTACAAACCCCGCGCTTCTGCGGGCAGGCCTGCAACGCCGGCACCTTGTTGCGCACCGGCTTGGGCTGCCGCCCCTTGCGCACGAGCTGGTTGATCGTCGGCATGCCTGACCGTTCCTCGACCGTCGCCCAACCGCGCCACCCCTCGGGCGCGCCTTTCGACAACAAACGACCGTCAGCCGGCCGTCCGGCCCCGGTCGTCGTCGATCCACGAACCTTGCCGCCTGTTTTCGGTGCAGCGTCTGATCCGCGAGGGTCACCGCCTGCACCCGAGACGAAGGCGGCGCGCCTTTTAGGCCGACCGAACGGGCCCGTCAAGCCCCGCGCGCGCCGCGGCGGGCCGGCGACGTCTTCCGCCGTCGGCCCGCCCGCTCACTCACCCGCCGGCAGCTCGAGCTCCGGGATCCGCATGCCGGTCTCGCGGCCGATCGCCGGCTGGCTCACGGCCTTTCTGAGCCGCGGCAGCACCCCGCCCGTGCCGGCCGGGATCAGCCGCCCGACGATCACGTTCTCCTTGAGCCCGGTGAGCTTGTCGACCTTGCCGGCGAACGCCGCCTCGGTCAGCACCCGCGTCGTCTCCTGGAAGGAGGCCGCCGAGATGAAGGACTGCGTCTGCAGGCTCGCCTTCGTGATCCCCTGCAGCACCGGATGGCACTGCGCCGGACGCCGACCTTCCGCCAACATCCGCTCGTTGACCTTGCGGAACTCGATCGCGTCGACCTGCTCGCCCACGAGATAGGTCGTGTCACCCGGATCCGTGACCTCGACCTTCTGCAGCATTTGCCGGACGATCACCTCGACGTGCTTGTCGTTGATCTTCACGCCCTGCAGGCGGTAGACGTCCTGGATCTCGTTGACCAGGAACTGGGCGAGCGCCTCGACACCCAGCACCCGCAAGATGTCGTGCGGGACCGGGTTGCCCTCGACGATGAGGTCACCCGGCTTCACGAGGTCGCCCTCCTGGACGACCACGTGACGGCCCTTGGGGATCGTGAGCTCGACCGGGTCGAGGTCGCTGTTCGTCGGCACGATCCGCAACCGCCGCTTGTTCTTGGAATCCTTGCCGAACTCGATCCGGCCCTCGATCTCGGCGATGATCGCCGGATCTTTCGGCCGGCGCGCCTCGAACAGCTCGGCCACGCGCGGCAGACCACCCGTGATGTCGCGGGTCTTGGAGGCCTCCTTGGGCAGCCGGGCGAGGACGTCGCCGGCGACGACCGGCATGCCGTTCTCCACGCTCAAGATCGCGCTCACCGGCAGCGGGTAGCGGGCCTCGGCGCCGGACGGCAGGATGATCGGATCGCCCTTCTCGTCCTGGATCAGGATCGCCGGCTTGAGGTTCGCCGCCCGCGCGCTCTGCCGCCAGTCGATCACCTCCTTGAAGACCTTGCCCGTGCTCTCCTCGACCACCTCGCGGTAGGAGACGCCCTCGATCATGTCGACGAAGACGATCCGCCCCGAGACCTCGCTGATGACCGGCACGGTGTGCGGATCCCACTCGGCCACGAGCTGACCGGCCTCGACGATCGCCTCGGGCTCGACCCAAAGCCGCGCGCCCGAGGGCAGCTTGCGCCGCAGCTTCTCGCGCCCGACCTCGTCGATGATGACGAGCTCGGTGTTGCGGCCGAGGACGATCAGCCGCTCGCTGCTGTCCTTCACCAGCCGCGGATTGACGAGCTTGACCTGCCCCTTGCAGGGGCTCTCGATCTGCGACTGCTCGACCGCGCTCTGCGCCGCCCCGCCGATGTGGAAGGTGCGCATGGTGAGCTGCGTGCCCGGCTCGCCGATCGACTGGGCGGCGATCACCCCCACCGCCTCGCCGAGATCGACGGGCGTGCCGCGCGCCAGGTCGCGGCCGTAGCATTTGGCGCAGACGCCACCCACGCTCTCGCAGGTGAGGACCGAGCGGACCTCGATCTTGTCGACGCCGGCCTTGTCGATCCGCTTGACGATCTCCTCGTCGAGGAGCGTGCCGGCCTCGGCCAGGACCTCGCCGCTCTTGGGATCGAGGATGTCGCGCGCCGCGGTGCGCCCGAGGATCCGCTCCGCCAGATCGTCGCCCGCCGCCGCCGCGGTGATCGTGAGGTAGCGGCTCGTGCCGCAATCCTCCTCGACGACGATGCAATCCTGCGCGACGTCGACGAGCCGCCGCGTCAGATAGCCCGAATTCGCCGTCTTGAGCGCGGTGTCGGCGAGACCTTTGCGTGCACCGTGCGTCGAGTTGAAGTACTCGAGCACGGTCAGCCCTTCCTTGAAGTTCGAGACGATCGGGGTCTCGATGATCTCGCCCGACGGCTTGGCCATGAGGCCGCGCATGCCGGCGAGCTGCTTGATCTGCGCCGCCGAGCCGCGCGCGCCGGAATGCGCCATCATCCAGATCGAATTGGGCTGCCGGCGCTCGCCGTTCTTGCCGACCGGGATGCGGACGTTCTGGATCTCGGCCATCATTTCGGCGCCGACCAGCTCGGAACATTTGTTCCAAGCATCGACGACCTTGTTGTACTTCTCACCGCGGGTGATCAAGCCGTCGGCATATTGCTGCTCGTACTGGCGGACCAGCTCCTGGGTCCGGCGGACGTGCTCCCACTTGCTCTTCGGGATGATCATGTCGTCCTTGCCGAAGGAGATCCCGGCCCGACAGGCGTAGGTGAAGCCGAGATTCATGAGCCGGTCGGCGAAGATCACCGTCTCCTTCTGGCCGCAGTAGCGGTAGACCTCGTCGATGACCTGGCCGATCTCCTTCTTGGTCAGCACGCGGTTGATCAGGCGGTCGAAGCTGATCGAGGGATGTTGCGGCAGGATCTCGTAGATGAGCATGCGGCCGGGCGTGGTCTCGACCGTGCGGCTCACGAGCTCGCCGTCCGGCCCGACCTCCTGGATCCGCGCCTTGACCTTGGCGTGCAACGACACGGTACCGGCCGCGAGCGCCAGCTGGACCTCGTCGAGGCCGCAGAAGATCGAGCCCTCACCCGGCTCGCCCTCCTGCTCGAGCGACAGGTAATAGAGCCCGAGGACGATGTCCTGGGTCGGCACGATGATCGGCTTGCCGTTGGCGGGCGAGAGGATGTTGTTCGTCGACATCATCAACACCCGCGCCTCGAGCTGCGCCTCGAGGGACAGCGGCACGTGCACCGCCATCTGGTCGCCGTCGAAGTCGGCGTTGAAGGCCGTGCAGACCAACGGATGGAGCTGGATCGCCTTGCCCTCGATCAGCACCGGCTCGAAGGCCTGGATGCCGAGCCGGTGCAGCGTCGGGGCCCGGTTCAACAGCACCGGGTGCTCGCGGATGACCTGTTCCAGGATGTCCCAAACCTCGGGCCGCTCCTTTTCGACCATGCGCTTCGCGGCCTTGATGGTCTGCGCTTTGCCGTACAGCTCGAGCTTCGCGTAGACGAACGGCTTGAAGAGCTCGAGCGCCATCTTCTTGGGCAGGCCGCACTGGTGGAGCTTGAGCTCCGGGCCCACGACGATGACCGACCGGCCCGAATAGTCGACACGCTTGCCCAAAAGATTCTGGCGGAAGCGACCCTGCTTACCCTTGAGCATGTCGGACAGCGACTTCAAGGGCCGCTTGTTCGCACCGGTGATGACCCGGCCGCGCCGACCGTTGTCGAACAGCGCGTCGACCGCCTCCTGCAGCATGCGCTTCTCGTTGCGCACGATGATGTCCGGTGCGCGCAGCTCGATCAGCCGCTTGAGCCGGTTGTTGCGGTTGATGACGCGCCGGTAGAGGTCGTTCAGATCCGAGGTCGCGAAGCGACCGCCGTCGAGCGGCACGAGAGGCCGGAGCTCGGGCGGCAGGACCGGGATGACCTCGAGCACCATCCATTCGGGCCGGTTGCCCGATTCGAGGAAGGTCTCGACCATCTTCAAGCGCTTGACGAGCTTCTTGCGCTTTTGGTCCGAGGTCGTCTCGAGCAGTTCGGCCCGCATCTGATCCCGCTCGCGGGCGAGATCGAGGCGCTTGAGCATCTCGCGGACGGCCTCGGCGCCGATGCCGACCGTGAAAGCGTCCTCCCCGAACTCGTCCTTGTAGCGCTGGACCTGCTCCTCGGTCAGCAGCTCGTGCTGCTTCAAAGGCGTGAGGCCGGGCTCGATGACGACCCAGTTCTCGAAATAGAGGATGCGCTCGAGATCCCGGAGCGTCATGTCGAGCAGGACGCCGATCCGCGACGGCACCGACTTCAAGAACCAGATGTGGGCGACCGGTGCGGCGAGCTCGATGTGGCCCATCCGCTCGCGGCGAACCTTCGATTGGATGACCTCCACACCGCACTTCTCGCAGACGATGCCCTTGTATTTCATCCGCTTGTATTTGCCGCACAAGCACTCGTAGTCTTTGACGGGACCAAAAATCTTGGCACAGAAAAGTCCGTCCCGTTCCGGCTTGAAAGTCCGATAGTTGATCGTCTCCGGCTTCTTGACCTCGCCGTAGGACCATTCCCGGATCTGGTCCGGGCTCGCGATGCTGATCCTGATCTGGTCGAACCTCGGGGTGCCGATCGGCTGCCCGAAGAGGTACATGAGATCGTTCATCGCTGTCCGCCCGCTCGCTCCTGGTCCGTCCGTCGCCCGCGCAACCGCCCGCTCACGCGCCGGTCATCTCTTGCTGCAGCTCGACGTTCAAAGCCAAGGCCTGCAATTCCTTGACCAAGACGTTGAAGCTCTCGGGGATCCCCGCCTCGAACGTGTCCTCGCCGCGCACGATCGCCTCGTAGATCTTGGTCCGCCCGGACACGTCGTCGGATTTCACCGTCAGCATCTCCTGCAAGGTGTAGGCGGCCCCGTAGGCCTGGAGTGCCCAGCATTCCATTTCGCCGAAGCGCTGGCCGCCGAACTGCGCCTTGCCGCCCAAGGGCTGCTGGGTGACGAGGCTGTACGGCCCGACCGACCGGGCGTGGATCTTGTCGTCCACGAGATGGCTGAGCTTGAGCATGTAGATGTAGCCCACCGTCACCGGCCGCTCGAAGGGTTCGCCCGTGCGCCCGTCGTAGAGCGTCACCTGACCCGAGGGGTCGCAGCCCGCCTCCTCGAGCATCCGCACGATATCGGCCTCGTGCGCACCGTCGAACACCGGGGTCGCGACCGGCACACCACCACGCAGGTTCTCCCCGAGCTCCAAGAGCTCGTCGACCTCGTAGTTCTCGACCTCGCGCTCGACCTCGGGGCCGAAGATCCGCCCGAGCTTGCTCTCGAGCTCGCGCCGCGCCCGGCCGAGCTCACCGTTCGCGGCCTCGCCCTTGCTGCGAAGATCGGCCAGCCGATCGACGAGTTCGCCGATCTGCTTGCCGAGATTGGCACACGCCCAACCGAGGTGGGTTTCGAGGATCTGACCCACGTTCATCCGCGAGGGCACACCCAGGGGATTGAGGACGATGTCGACGGGCGTCCCGTCCTCGAGATAGGGCATGTCCTCGATCGGCGCGATCCGCGAGATGACGCCCTTGTTGCCGTGCCGGCCGGCCATCTTGTCGCCCGGCTGCAGCTTGCGCTTCACCGCGACGAACACCTTGACCATCTTGAGCACGCCGGGCGGCAGCTCGTCACCGCGCTGCAGCTTCTCGACCTTGTTCTGGAACCGGTCCTCGAGCGCCTTGAGGCCGTCGTCGAGCTGTCGCTTGAGACCCTGGATCTCGGTCATGAGATCGGCATCCTCGATGCCGATCTCCCACCAGCTGCGCTTCGGCTGGGCCTCGAGGAGCTCCGCGGTGATCACCGTGCCGGCGCGGATGCCGCGCGTGCCGGCGGTCGCCTTCTTGCCGACCAGGATCTCTTTCAACCGGCCGTAGATGTTGCGCTCCAGGATCGTCCGCTCGTCGTCACGGTCTTTGGCGAGCCGCTCGATCTCCGCCCGCTCGATCGCGATCGCCCGCTCGTCCTTGTCGACGCCGCGGCGGTTGAAGACGCGGACCTCGACCACCGTCCCCTGCACGCCCGGTGGCACCTTCAAGGAGGTGTCGCGGACGTCGGCCGCCTTCTCGCCGAAGATCGCGCGCAAGAGCTTCTCTTCGGGCGTCATCGGCGTCTCGCCTTTGGGCGTGACCTTGCCGACCAGGATGTCGCCCGCCTTCACTTCCGCACCGATGTAGACGATCCCCGCCTCGTCGAGGTTGCGCAGCGCTTCCTCCGAGACGTTCGGGATGTCGCGGGTGATGCTCTCCGGCCCGAGCTTGGTGTCGCGCGCCATCACCTCGAACTCCTCGATGTGGATCGAGGTGAAGACGTCGTCGCGTACGATCCGCTCGGAGATCAGGATCGAGTCCTCGAAGTTGTAGCCGTTCCACGGCATGAAGGCGCACAAGACGTTGCGCCCGAGCGCCAACTCGCCGAGATGGGTCGACGGCCCGTCGGCGATGATGTCACCCGCACGCACCACGTCGCCCACCTTCACGAGCGGGCGCTGGTTGATACAGGTGTTCTGGTTGGAGCGCTGGAACTTCTTGAGCCGGTAGATGTCGACCACACGGTCGGCACGCGCGGTGTCGTCCGTCACCCGGATGACGATGCGCGAGCCGTCGACCTGGTCGACCACCCCCGACCGCTTGGCGACGATCGCGGCTCCCGAATCGCGGGCGACGATCGCCTCCATCCCGGTGCCGACGAAGGGCGCGTCGGCCTTCAGCAGCGGCACCGCCTGGCGCTGCATGTTCGAGCCCATGAGCGCCCGGTTGGCGTCGTCGTTCTCGAGGAACGGGATGAGCGCCGCCGCGACCGAGACGAGCTGCTTGGGGGAAACGTCGATGAAATCGACCTGCTCCGGCCGGGCCATCACGAACTCGCCGTTCTGCCGGCAGGAGACGAGCTCGCCCACGAGCCGCCGGTTCTCGTCGAGCTGCGAATTGGCCTGGGCGATCGTGTATCGGCCCTCTTCCATGGCCGTGAGGTAGACGACCTCGTCGGTCACCCGGCCGTCGACCACCCGCCGATAGGGGCTTTCGATGAAGCCGTACTTGTTGATCCGCGCGTAGGTCGCGAGGCTGTTGATGAGCCCGATGTTCGGCCCCTCGGGCGTCTCGATCGGGCAGATCCGACCGTAATGGGTCGGGTGCACGTCGCGGACCTCGAAGCCCGCCCGCTCGCGGGTGAGGCCGCCCGGGCCGAGGGCGGAGAGCCGCCGCTTGTGGGTGATCTCCGAGAGCGGGTTGGTCTGGTCCATGAACTGGCTGAGCTGCGAGCTGCCGAAGAACTCGCGGACCGCCGCCGCCACCGGCTTGGCGTTGATGAGATCGTGCGGCATGGCGGCGTCGATCTCGACCGAGCTCATCCGCTCGCGGACCGCCCGCTCCATCCGCAACAAGCCGAGCCGGAACTGGTTCTCCATGAGCTCGCCGACCGACCGCACCCGACGGTTGCCGAGATGGTCGATGTCGTCGATCTCGCCGCGGCCGTCCTTGATCTCGACGAGCATCTTGACGACGGCGAGGATGTCCTCGGTCCTGAGCGTCCGCACGCTGTCGTCGGTCTCGAGGCCGAGCCGCATGTTCATCTTGACCCGGCCGACCGGCGAAAGATCGTAGCGCTCGATGTCGAAGAACAGACTGTTGAACAGCGCCTCCGCCGTTTCGACGGTCGGCGGCTCGCCCGGCCGCAGCACCCGGTAGATGTCGAGGAGCGCGTCCTCACGGCTCTGGCAACGGTCGAGAACCAGGGTGTTGCGGATGTACGGCCCGATCGAGAACTGGTCGATGTCGAGTACCGGGATCTCCTCGATCCCGGCCTCGACGAGCCTGCGGATACTCTCCCCCGTGAGCTCTTCACCGGCCTCGACGAAGACGAGACCGGTCTTCTCGTCGATGAGATCGCGCGCCACGTAGCGACCGATCAGTTCCTCGGTCGAAACGTAGATCGTCGTGACGCCCCGCTCCTCGAGCCGCCGGATGAGCCGCGGCACGAGCTTGGTGCCCGCTTCCGCGAGGATCTCGCCGCTCCGCCCGTCGATCAGGTCGGTGGTGAGCTTTTGCCCCTTGAGCCGCTCGGGACGGAAGGGCAAGAGCCAGCCCTGGCCCGAGCGCTTGAAGACCACCTCGCCGTAGAAGGTGTGCAGGATCGTCTCGGCGTCGAGACCGAGGGCCTTGAAGAGCGTGGTCACCGGCAGCTTGCGGCGCCGGTCGATACGGACATAAACCAGGTCCTTGGCGTCGAACTCGAAGTCGAGCCAACTGCCGCGATAGGGTATGATCCGAGCCGAATAGAGGAACTTGCCGGAGCTGTGGGTCTTGCCCCTGTCGTGGTCGAAGAACACCCCGGGCGAGCGGTGCATCTGACTGACGATGACCCGCTCGGTACCGTTCACGACGAAGGTGCCGTTCTCCGTCATGAGCGGCAGGTCACCCATGTAGACGTCCTGCTCCTTGATGTCGCGGACGCTGCGACCGCCTGTCTCGTCGTCGACGTCCCAGACGATGAGCCGCAGCGTCACCCGCAACGGCGCGGCGTAGGTCATGCCACGCTGTTGGCACTCCTCGACGTCGTATTTCGGCTCCTCGAGCTCGTACTTGACGAAGTCGAGGGCCGCCCGATCGGCGAAATCCTTGATCGGGAAAACCGAGCGGAACGCCTCCTCGAGCCCGGCGAGCTTGCGCTGGCTCGGCGGCACGTGCCGCTGCAGGAACGCTTCGTAGGACTGGCGCTGAACCTCGATGAGGTTGGGCATCTCCGCGACCTCGGGAATGCGCCCGAAGTTCTTGCGGATCCGCTTGCGTGCCCTCGGCTGCTCGCCCATCACTCACCCTCGTTGCTGCCCGGAAAGCCCGACCGACCCGCCCGTCCGATCGAGCGCTCAACACGGACGGGCCGTGGAACGCACGCCCCACGGC
>Ga0197142_1000801_pt1 | contig 29458 bp, 22 predicted proteins | sample GBS60_MetaG_FD_148614 | JGI IMG/M metagenome (GOLD analysis project Ga0197142, IMG submission 148614) | Sediment microbial communities from Great Boiling Springs, Gerlach, Nevada, United States - GBS 60_MetaG | ecosystem: Environmental > Aquatic > Thermal springs > Hot (42-90C) > Sediment... | reverse complement strand
TGTTGACCGACTTCCTGAAAGCGTTCTCGCATCGCCTGTTCGATTTCGCCAATATGCTGACCTTTTTCTGGTGTTGCTGTCACAATCTCAACCACTTTTTGTGCCAGGATTTGGATGTCTTTTGGGTTATACTTTGACATGGCAGAACCTCGGAATGGATTGGGTTTTCCTATATTTTTACCGCAGGTTCTGCCTCTTTTGACCCCCAATTTCTCTACAACTTTTGCGTGGACACGATGAAGAGGCTGCCAAAATGGCATAGTCCTGTATGGAATAATCGATGTCTCTCTTGAGAGGGAAAGGAGAATCACCATGCAATGGTCCAATTACACCACCCGCTTGGGGAACCAGCAACCAGGCGCCGGCAATGTCCCAAATCTTCGCCTGAGCATCGAAGGCAATCCTCGCTGCACCGCGCGCAATGCTTGCCATAGAATAGCCGGCGCTGCCCAAAATGCGCGTTTTGTAGCGAAGATTGATTTCATATTTTCGATGAGCGCGAGAACAGCAGGAGAAAAAGGAGATTCTTTGATTGCTACTCGCATCTTCCACCCGAATAAAATGACCATTCAATTTGGATGGTTCATCCAATTGAGCTTGATAGAATTCTTCTAGGGCTGGAAAATACTGGACGGTGAAGCGTGGAAAGCCGTTCTCAACGCGAGTGATGAGAACCCCCCAGTAATGCAATCCAAGAGCAAAGTTAGTGGTTCCATCTAAAGGATCGACGATCCATCCCCTATTAAAATCAGCCTCAACAGCAGGCGAGACCTCTTCGCTCAGGATGAAATCGCCGCTAAAAGTCTTTTGAATTTCCGAGTGGATCAACTCGTCCACCGCCAGATCGGCTTGGGTAACAAGGGTGTGATCTTTCTTGCGTTGAATGTTAAGTTTTCCGTTTTGGAAATACTCCAACAGCGCTTTGCCGGCCTTGCGAACTAAATGAGATGCAAATTCGATTTCTGAGAGCTTCATAGAATTATTCATTGCAAGAAAGCAATCTCCTAGCCCGGATAGATCATCTCAATATAATCTTTGGTGACATTGTTTTCTGGCGACCCACCAAGCAAGCGGATGAGGTTGGCAGCAATTTCAGCTTTATATTCGGCATCGCGTTTGCTCCAGGTGCGGCTTTTGACCTCCAGGAAATAACCCAAGCCTGGATTTTCAAGATGATCGAGGTTGATATACACCTCTGTCCCCTGGAATAAAACCCGCCAGCGCAGACGATCTTTCACGATAGAGACTTCCTGGATGGGCTTGAAGTATTCCCGATAGAAACGCAAACTATGGGTAGCGGGGGCGATATAACGACTACGGGAGAGCAATACATCGCCATCAAATCTGGCCTCGCGCGGATGACCTAATAAGGTGAGGCGGTAGCGCACATTCATAATATTCCCTTTGTCATCCAGCATTTCATCTTCCCGATAGCGTAAGTATCCTTGCTGAGGATCCGGGAAGAAGAAATACGTGTCGTATTCGTGATAATGGCGGAAGTAGAGGATTTCCAGTTCATTCTTGGCGATAGCCTCTAACACCGGTTGAGGATCTTGAATCTGGACTTTTACTTGAACCTCAAAACTTTCGGCTTCCGTGGCACCGCCGATGGCTATCAATTTGGAGAGAATGGATTGCTCGCGCTGGATCAGGAAAAGGTCGATTTTGCGAGCATATTCCTGAGCGTGTGTGCGAAGTTCAACTTCATCTAAGCCTATAAGTTGACGATTGCGCATCAGCCATTTGCCGTTAACCATTACGTCAGTTACGTCGTTCTTATGGGCTGCATAGACCAGTTGAGCGTAAATTGCCTGACCATCGCGGCGAAAGTGAGGCACGTTATGAACAGGATTGATATCCACCAAGATGAGGTCGGCGCGCTTTCCTGCTTCAAGCGAGCCGGTTATGTGGTCAATGTGGAGGGCTTTTGCTCCAAGCCGGGTTGCCATACTCACAGCTTGATAGGCTGGTAGGGCGGTTGGGTCGTTGCTAACCCCTTTGGCGAGCAGGGCAGCGAGACGCATTTCCTCGAACATATCTAAATCGTTGTTGGATGCCGGCCCATCGGTACCGATGCCAACATTTAGCCCCAAATCCAGCATTTTTTGAACCTGAGCAAACCCAGAAGCTAGCTTCAGATTGGACGAGGGGTTGTGAGCAACCCCAGCATTATGGTGGCGCAGGGTGTGCATTTCTCCCTCGTCGATGTGAACGCAGTGAGCTGCCAGCACTTTGGCTTCGAACAGGTTTTGTTTCTTTACATATGGAATGACAGGCATTCCGTGCTTGGCTCTCGATTCTTCAACCTCGTTGGCTGTCTCTGCCAGATGGGTATGCAGGGGGACATCAAATTCTTGAGCTAATTCGGCGCAGGCGCGTAAGATTTCGGCCGTGCATGTATAGGGAGCATGCGGAGCGACTGATGGAACGATCAATGGATGTCCTACCCAGCGGCGGATGTAGTCGCGGGCTATCGCTAAGGATTCTTCGTAATAAGGTGCATCGGGAGCAGGGAATTTTAGCACCGTCTGGGAACAGACGGCTCTCATTCCGACCTCTGCAGTGGTTTTGGCAATATCCTCCTCAAAATAATACATATCTGCAAAACAGGTGATACCAGAGCGAATCATCTCTGCGAGGGCAAGCCGGGTGCCGAGGACAACAAAATCGGGTGAGACAAATTCTCGCTCGACAGGCATCATGTAGCCCAACAACCACACATCCAGGCGAAGATCATCTGCCAAGCCGCGCAAAAGCGTCATGGGGACATGGGTATGAGCATTGATTAAACCAGGCATCAGCACTTTGTGTTCGCAATCTATTTGGTTGGAAGATTCATAATGAGCCAGAATCTCTTGCTCATCTCCAACTGCGATGATCCGATCGCCCTGAATCGCAACTGCGCCTGGTTCATACTGGCTGAATTTCTCGTCCATGGTTAGGACAATAGCGTTAGTCAAGAGAAGATCGGTGGGTTTTTTTGGATTGTCCACGGGTTCCTCTTTCTATAAATTACGCAGGATATCTAATGCATGATGAACTGCCCAACGAGGTGCATTTTGGGGTGGTCCACCATAAGGTCTGGTGAATGTTTGTTTTGTTTCTGGCGTGATCAAATGTAGATAGACTTCTTGAGCAGGCGAGTTAGCGAGAACAAGGACTCCCAAACCGCATTCTGCAGCAGCAAACTGCCGGAAGGAGTCAGTTAAGGCAAAGAATTCTTCTGGAGGGGTAGGAAGCGGTAGAACTTGAGCGGCGACCAAGGGCGCACCATAGGGGGATAGGCGTTGGATGAGCATCCCATTGGTACCGCTTTCACAAATTGCCAATCGCCACTGTTTCTCTTTCAAGGGTTGGAGGGCAATTTTCTCAATGGTCTCCTCATCGGCACCATAAATCCAATTTCCTAATCGCCGCCGAATCTCTTGCTCAATGGTCGAGATTTGCTGATCGGCTTTCGCTTCGCTATCCGCCTTTACAACAATGCGGATATCGACCTGCCCGGAGTGAGCAGCTAAACCGACGGTTGGATTCGACAGGGTTTCTAAATCGGCAATCTTGCTGTCAATCAGCGATTCACCAACGCCAATGGTATGGAGTGTGCGCGTCTTGATGATCTCCCTTAGACCCAGACGCTTTCTCAAGTAGGGAACTACCTGATATTCCATCAAGTACTCCATCTCTCTGGGAACCCCGGGGAGACAGATGATGATTTTGTCATCGCTTTCGATGATGAAACCTGGAGCGGTACCAACCGGGTTTTCGATTGGAATGGCACCCTGAGGGAGAAAGGCCTGGCGGCGGTTATTTTCGGTTGGCGTTCTCCCGTAGCGACGGAATCGTTCTTGAATTTGTTCCCAAAGATGAGGGTAGTACTTGAGTTCTACATTGAACGCAAGTGCTACGGCTTCTCGGGTTGGATCATCAACGGTCGGGCCTAATCCTCCTGTCGATAGAACTACTTGACAGCGCGTGAGAGCTTCCCGGAGAAAAGCAGCAATCCGCTGTGGGTTGTCGCCTACCGTGGTTTTTCGATAGACATCCAAACCTATTTCACGTAATTTTCGGGCAAGGTAGGAGGCGTTGGTGTCGTTGATTTCACCCAAGAGAATTTCGGTGCCGATGGTTAAGATTTCTGCAGATGCCATAAACCTCCAAAGCTTTCTTTGATTGTAACAGCCTTTTCCATTGCTTAGCATTCGATTTTACACCCTGGCGGAAGAATTCTGAGATGGATATGGTAGAATCTTTTCATATGAATAATCAGAGTGAGCGAGGAAAATTAAGTCCACCGAGCTTATTGGGGTCTCTTCGCAAGGGTTTCGATGCAATTGCCAATCATGTCTATATCATTTTATTTCCAATTGCATTGGATACTTTCTTGTGGTTGGGACCTCACCTTAAAATCACCCGTCTGGTGGAGGGATTGCTTTCGGCCTGGAATGAGTTTTATTCGAGTGGACCCACCCCGAATGAAGAAGCATTGAGGGTGGGACAACTGGTGTGGAGTGCATTAGGAGAAAGGTTGAACGTCTTTGTTTTTCTGCGCTCTTATCCAGTAGGTGTCTTTAGTTTAATGGCCGGCATTCAGCCAGTAAATTCACCCTTAGGTGAGCCTATCGTCATCCAAGCAAGCTCCATGATGACAGTTCTGCTGGCATGGCTGGCTTGTTCGTTAGTTGGGATTCTGGCAGCCAGCATTTATTTTACGCTTGTAGCGCAGGCTGCAGTATTTGGGGGGATTAATTGGGTTGATTCTCTTAAATCCTGGTTCCGCCATAGTCTGCAGGTGATGCTTTTGACAGTCTTTTGGTTTTCGCTCATTGCAATGGTTGGTTTACCATGCAGTTGTCTGATTGCTTTTTTGACATTTGGGAATTTAGCTGCAGCCCAGTTCGGCATTCTTGTCATGATGGGTGTCCTTGTCTGGTTGCTGTTCCCATTGGTTTTTTCTCCTCATGGTATTTTTCTCAATCGAGATGATGCTTTGAAATCCATCAAACAGAGCATTCAATTGACTCGCTTTACGTTTCCTAATACGCTGTTTTTTCTCCTGGTCATCTTTGCAATTGGAGAGGCAATGGACATTATCTGGCGATTTCCGAAAGAAACTTCCTGGATGATGCTGATCGGAATCGCCGGACATGGTTTTATTAACAGTGCCCTTCTGGCAACGACTTTTATTTATTATCGAGATGCAACGCTGTGGGTGAATGAGATGATGCGTAAACTGGAAACTGTCTCTGCAGCGTGAAGGTTGAAAGGCACTTAAGGAGGTTTTGTGGTGAAAAGTAGTCCTGCTTCATATGAAGCAAAAGACATTCAAGTGTTAGAGGGATTGGAGGCAGTGCGCCGTCGTCCAGGCATGTACGTCGGTGGTACGGATATCAAAGCCTTGCATCACTTGATCTATGAGGTGGTGGATAACTCCATCGACGAAGCTTTAGCTGGAGCATGTGATCGGATTGAAATTGTCATTCATCCCGATCGCAGTGTCAGTGTGACAGATAATGGACGAGGCATTCCGGTTGATATTCATCCCCAGATGAAGAAGCCGGCTCTTGAGGTCGTGATGACTACCCTCCATGCTGGCGGGAAATTCGGTGGTGGTGGCTATAAGGTATCGGGTGGCTTGCATGGGGTAGGGGTATCGGCAGTAAATGCGCTTTCTCAATGGTGTGAGGTGGAAGTCAAGCGAGATGGAAAAATCTATTTTCAACGCTACGAACGCGGTTATCCGACTACATCGGTCCAGGTGATTGGCAAAGTTGATCCTTCGCAAACCGGGACGAAAACCACTTTTCGTTACGATGAGGAAATCTTTAAGGGCGATTTAGACTATCGCTTTGATACCCTTGTCCAACGTTTTCGCGAAATGGCATTTGTTACCCGTGGGGTGACAATTTACTTTCTCGACGAACGCAGTGGCCATGAGATGACCTTTTATTTCGAGGGAGGAATCACCTCCTTTGTTCGCTATCTTAATCGCAATCGTCAAGTCCTCCATCCGGTTGTGCATGTGGAGAAAGAAATCGAAGGGATTACCATTGACGCTGCGATCCAATATACCGATGCCTATGCGGAATCGGTGTATTCCTTCGCCAACACGATTAACACGATTGATGGAGGCACCCACTTAACCGGCTTACGCTCGGCCATTACGCGAACGATCAATGATTACGCCCGGCGCAACAATTTACTTAAGGAAAACGATCCAAACTTTACCGGTGATGATACGCGGGAGGGGTTAACAGCAATCATCAGCGTCAAACATCCTGATCCGCAGTTTGAAAGTCAGACCAAAGTCAAACTGATGAATGCCGAGGTGCAAACGTTGGTGCAGCAAGTGGTGGGAGAAGCGTTTAGTGCTTTTCTCGACGAGAATCCCTCGGCCGGGAAAGCGATTGTCCAAAAGTGTCTTACCTCAGCGCGGGCGCGGGATGCTGCTCGCAAAGCGCGGGATTTGGTCATCCGCAAGTCTGCTTTAGAAAGCCTGACCTTGCCCGGTAAACTGGCCGATTGTTCTGAGAGAGACCCCCAGAAGACAGAATTATTTATTGTGGAGGGCGACTCGGCAGGAGGTAGTGCGAAGCAGGCGCGCGATCGCCATTTTCAGGCAGTATTGCCGCTGCGGGGAAAAATTTTGAATACCGAACGAGCTCGCCTGGATAAGATATTAGCCAGTAACGAGGTCAAAGCCTTAATATCTGCTCTGGGGATGGGGATCGGTGATAGCTTTGATCTATCAGGATTACGTTACGGGCGGGTAATCATTATGACTGATGCCGACGTGGATGGTTCTCACATTCGCACCTTATTATTGACTTTTTTCTTCCGGTACATGCAACCGCTCATTGAGGAAGGTCATTTATATATCGCTCAGCCACCGTTATATCGGATTGTTCATAAAAATCAAACTTGGTATGCCTATTCAGAAGCTCACAAGAACAAGATCCTAGAGGAGTTGGGGAATGGAGCAGAAAAAGCGGTGATCTCGCGTTTTAAGGGTTTAGGAGAAATGAACCCTAACCAACTTTGGGAAACTACGATGGACCCAACCAAACGAACGCTGCTCCTGGTTACCATCGATGACGCTGCGGAAGCCGACAGGACTTTTGATATGCTAATGGGTTCTGCAGTTCCACCACGGCGCCGTTTTATTCAAACCCATGCCCGTGAGGTGAGAAATCTGGATATATAAATCCAAAAATCGGTCAAAATTTAATCTGTTTTTTATGTGAAGCACTCCAAGGTAAGTTAATATAATGGGTTGAACCTTCTCTCATCAAGAAACTCGTCATGGTGCTTGAACGCGGTGCTTTAGTCAATCAGCGTTATCGAATCATTGAAATCCTCGGCCAGGGAGGAATGGGTGCGGTTTATCGCGCCATTGACGAGAATTTGGGGGTAGAAGTTGCGCTAAAGGAAAATCTGTTTACAACCGAGGAGTATGCGCGACAGTTCCATCGGGAGGCAGTCATCCTTGCCAATCTGCGCCATCCCAATCTAACCCGAGTTACCGACCATTTTATTATCGAGGGGCAGGGACAATATCTGGTGATGGATTATGTGGAGGGAGAAGACCTGCGTGAGCGGATGGAGCGCTTAGGGGTCATCTCCGAGGAAGAAGCAGTGCAAATTGGGGCAGCGATATGTGACGCCTTGACCTATCTCGACTCTCGCACCGAGCCAATCGTTCACCGAGATATCAAGCCGGGCAACGTGAAGATTGCGCCGAATGGACATATCTATCTGGTAGACTTTGGCTTGGCAAAAGTTCTGGAGGGGAACCAGGTGACAACGACGGGGGCAAGAGCAATGACCCCTGGATACTCCCCTCCGGAACAATACGGGACTGCCCGTACCGATCATCGTTCGGATATTTATTCTCTCGGAGCTACACTGTATGCTGCTGTTACCGGTCACTTACCCGAAGATGGTTTAGCGCGGCTGATGGGCCAGGCCCAATTGACCAGCGTGCGGGTTAGAAATCCAAAGATTTCGGAAGCATTCGCTGCGGTAATTGAAAAAGCGTTAGAGGTCAGACCAGAAGACCGTTTTGTCAATGCCCAAGCGTTTAAGGAGGCTTTGCTAGAATCTCAGCGCAATCGAAAGCAATCATCCACGCGGGTCTCATCCCAACCCTGGACAACCCGTCCGAGAACGATTGAATTGGAAGAAGGAGATCAAAGAAGACGTCTAAGCCTTCCAGACGTTTTGAGCCAGAGGCGATGGATGCAAATACCGCTTTGGGTGTGGGGGGGACTGATTCTTTTGGCAATTGCGACAGGTCTATGGTGGTCTTCCAGGCAAAGCTCCTCACCGGTGCAGGCTTCCCTTACTACGGCAACAACAGGCATCTTTTCATTTCAATCAACGCAAACCCCTGTTTTAGGATCGATAGGCGCTTCAGCAACGGTTGCCGTAGCACAAAGTCATACCCCTACGCCCACCTTTTTCAATTCTCCAACCCCCTTGTTGAATGTGATGGTGAATGAGACGCCGACTCCCACCCTTTCTCCAACACCTTTTGGAGGAAGTATTGGGCAGATTGCCTTTGCCTCCAATCGTTCGGGAAGCAATCAAATCTGGTTGATGAATATCGATGGAAGCGGCTTAACCCAGCTAACCAATATGCCAGAAGGAGCTTGCCAGCCGAATTTCTCTCCCAATGGGATGAGGTTGATTTTCATCTCACCGTGTCCAGATGAGAAGGAAAGCTATCCTGGCGCAGGAATGTTTCTGATTGATGTGGATGGGACAAATTTAACTCCCTTACCCAATGTGCCCGGCGGCGATTATGATCCAGCCTGGTCACCGAATGGAGACTGGATTGTGTTTACCTCCTTGCGGATAACCAATCGTCCTCGAATCTACCTGATGAATATCCAGACTTTAGAGGTGAAGAGATTATCGGACGAATTTAGTCGCGATTATCAACCTTCCTGGTCTCCAGATGGTCAAAGCATTGTATTTGTCTCTCGCAGGCAAGGCCCTTCGGATTTATGGGTGATGCTGGCTGACGGCTCGGAACAAAAAAGATTAACGCTAAGCGGGACAAAAGTCAATGCTTCGCCGAAATGGTCACCCGATGGCAATTTGATCGTTTTCACCCAGGCTTTGAAACCAGGCGGGGTGCCCAGACTGGCAGTATTCTCGAACGTTGAAGGTAAAACCGTTGAGTATGGCTTTGATCTTGGGCCAACGCCGGTTCGAGATCCGGTGTTTTCTCCGGATGGTTTATGGATTCTCTTCACGAGTTGGCCCAATGGAAGAAATCATGATATCTACATGATTGCTGCAAATGGGGCAGGGAGAACCCAATTAACGGATTTTCCCTCTAAAGAATTCGATCCGGCATGGCGACCTATGAAACAATAGGAAATAAACAAATATTCACCTGAGGAAAAACTGAACCGGGCACACCCTCAAATACGAATAAGAGAAAGGATGGGGAAATGGGAGAGATAGCTGGCTGGACACTGGCAATCCTTGGGCAGGGGGGTGTTTTCTATTTGCTTTTTCGGTTTTTGCAACAAACGAAACGACGCGGTATGTGGCTTGGACTACTCGTTTTGCCTGTCCTGGCAATTATATGGTTTGGGTATGAATTGTTCCAACCTTCGCAAGGTCGTCTGATCTCGGCTCTCCTGGCTGCGGCAGGTTCTCTGACAGGTTTTGGGTTGTTGTGGTTCCTGTTACCCCCAACGAAGGAAGCCTTCACCCAGTATGACCAACTCCGCTCTGAGAAGGAAGAATACCAACTGATTCTGGATCAATTGCCGGATCCCGTTGTATTCAAAGATCCTGACTTGAATTATCGAAAAATCAACGCGGCCTTTGCTAAGATGCTTGGCAAATCAATCGATTCACTCGTTGACAGATCGAATGCCGATTTCTTCCCACCAAAAATTGCTCAAACCCTCGAAGAAGATGAAAACAGGGCGATAACAAGCAAGCAACCTGTAACTCGCCAGATCGAGTTAATGACGGTTAAGGGTAAACGCTGGTTTAAACTGACCTTTACACCCTTAATTGATAAATTAGGGGTAACACTGGGCATACTAGTTAGTGGACATGATCTCACCGAGCTTATCGAGAGAACCCAAAAATTAGAGGAGGATCTCCTTTTGAAGAATGTTTGGGTTAAGTCGGTAAAGAAGCTCTTTAACTGTGAAAGTGAGACAGAGTTATGGGATGTTGTGCTTGAGTTGATGGAAAAGATTGGAAGTACGCCCTATGTGGTTTTACTGGGAAGCTCAGATGATGGAGAATCATTCGTGGTTGAAGCTGCTCGCAGAACGGAAATCTTCCGTCTTGGCGCCACCATTCGTTCGGCCGGAGGTCTATTTGGAAAAATTGCCCGTAGCGGTCAAATACAAATCGGTGAGGACCCTGCACACTGGAAAGACGCGCTTCTAGGAGAAGATAGTGAAGCATTCCGTTCGGCGGTTGGTGTACCGATTTACCTTGAAAATCAGATTCGAGGCATAATCACTCTGTTTTATACCCACTCTGAAAAACAGATCGTTGAATGGCGAAAAGAGCTCTTTATCGAGGTGGCTGAGAATGCCAGATTAGCGTTGAAAGATTTGCATACCAGGCGTGAGATAGAACAACGCTTTGCCCGAACACGCAAAGATTTAGAACAAACTGCGTTGCGGCAACGCATTGATCATTTCCTGACTGCTCTGGCTATTCGATTAATGAATGCTGCCCCCCATCAAATAGACACTTTATTAGAAAAAGCTATCGGAAGCTTTGCTGAATATGTGGGAGCGCAAAAAAGTTATGTGTATCTTTTCAAACGAGAGGGTGGTGGATTACAAGCTCATGTTCGTTGGTCAGGATCTGATCGATTGTTGCCTCCCTTTGAGTTACCAGAGCCTTTTGACCCAGCTCTCTCCTGGTTATTGGAGAAAATTAATCGGCAAGAGATTGTAGCTTTATCCAGAGCAGGAGAAATGCCTGCGCCATTACAGGTCTATTTTGAGATCCAGAATATCAATTTTCTTGTTGTCGTGCCGATGGTCTTACATCGAACAGTGGTCGGATACCTGGGATTAGAGGGCAATGAAGGTGCGAATGATTTGATTTTCGATCAAATTGGGGCGGTTAAGTCAATGGCCGATCTTGTCGTCAATGCGCTGGATCGAAAATGGAGTGCAGATGAACTGGAAGAACGAATGAAGCACGTGAGCGAGAAAATTTCTCAGCTCGAATTGCACAACAAGCGCAATAAGCTCCTGGCAGAGATGGGAGATCTATTACAGTCCTGTCGGACGGCTGATGAGGCTTACCCAATTGTAGCTCGATATGCTCAAATTATAATGCCTGCTAGCGTCGGAGCGCTGTATTTATTGCGGACAGTCCAAGACGTGGCAGAAAAAGTAGCTCAATGGGGGAATGAACCCAGCGGTGAGAATGAATTAGTATTAAACGAATGTTGGGGCATACGTCGCGGAAAAGTGCATCTTGTTCGCAATTCAGAAGGTCCTTTCTGTGATCACTTAGGAACACCGCTTCCCGAGCGGTACATTTGTGTGCCTTTGATCGCTCAGGGTGAAACGATTGGATTGTTACATATTCGTAATTCAGGGATACATGAACTGGGTGATGATCATCTGGAAGAGCTGAGCAAAATTGGGGTGTCGATTGCGGAGCATGTTGCTCCGGCGTTATCGAATCTGAACCTTAGAGATAAGTTACGCAGCCAGGCGATCCGCGACCCGCTGACCGGCTTGTTCAACCGCCGCTATATGGAGGAGACTTTAGACCGCGAGATTCGGCGGGCGGCGCGCCACAAGTATTCGGTTGGTTTGATCATGTGTGACATTGACCAGATGAAACCGATCAACGATCGTTATGGGCATGACGCAGGGGATGTGGTTCTACGCCAAATCGGGAACTTAATGAAGAAAATCTTCCGCGGAGAGGATGTTGCCTGTCGCTATGGTGGGGATGAGTTCATGGTGATCTTACCCGAAGCCTCTCTCTCGGATGTCTGGCAAAGAGCGGAGAATTTACGCGAAGCGGTTAAAAAGACTTCCTATGTTTATGAAGGAAAATCAATCGGGCCGATTACCGTTTCAATCGGCGTGGCTGCCTATCCAGACCTGGGTTCAACGGTGGAACGGTTGATCCAGGTCAGTGATGCTGCTGCTTATCTGGCAAAGCACGAAGGAGGAGACCGCGTGATGATCGCCCATCACACCGACAACAACGCCAAGTAAACTCAGGGAGAAAGCGTTGTCTGGCAGATCGGAGGTGAATTTCCTGATCCGGGTGTGAGCAAAAGCTTCCATTCTTTTGTTTGCGGTGGGACATCAAAGGCAAGATAGGTGCGCCAAATCTCGTTGGGTTTTATCTTATCTTGATAAAAATTATCACCTCGGACAAGGTATAAATAATTGGTGGCTGCTTTGTGAGGTTTGAACGGGCTTTCGGCATTGTCTCTGGGGAGGATCAGGGTATAGTCATCGCTATAAATTTGAATCGCGTTTTGCGTGAGATTGATCACCTCTAAATGGAGGATCAGAAAAGTACCCTGGGCGTGGTGCTCGAAGAGGTCTTTGGTTTGTTCCGGTGGATCGATGAAGCGGAAGGCGAGGATACCCTCGCAACCCAAGGGCTCTGGTGGTTGGGTTGGAGGGAGGGACGCGGTTGGCGATGGAAGCGGAGTATTGGTTTTGGAGGGTTGGATTGGCGGTGACGGTGAGCTCTGGTTCGAAGCGTTGGTTTCTGTAGGGGATTGAAGGGTTGGCGTTGTCGGGATGAAAAGTTGAGTAGCTGCTCGACAGGCAAGGTTTAGGGTCGCAAATACAACGACAGCGATTATGGCTTGCCTTGCCCTCATTTTGTATGCTGGGGAAGCTGGCTTGATCATGGTCATGAATTCCCGCAATAGTTTGGCGAAAAAGTTCCTTAGGAGCATCCCTGACCTGATTCAATTGGAGTAACAAACATTTTACCCCAGATGTGACTGATGAACAGCCGCATCATATCGAGAAATCTTCTCCGTGCCATACGCCCTGAACGGGAGTGTGTAAGTCGGGTTCTTTGGGCAGGTGTCCGTCAATTCTCTCTTCTAGCCGCTTGACATGCTCAACCAGTTGAGCAAGCGTTTCGCCGATTGCATCAGGCAATCGTCCGTGTTCCAGATCGGGCTTCCCGTTCTGGCGAGGTTGACTGCGAAGAAGAATCTGGCCTGGTACGCCAACGACAACGGAGTTGGGCGGTACATCCTTGACAACAACGGCATTTGCCCCAATGCGACTGTTGTCGCCAATCTTTATTGCTCCTAAAATTTTTGCTCCTGCACCAACAACGACATTGTTGCCTAAGGTTGGATGTCGTTTTCCTTTATTGAGACTTGTTCCGCCCAACGTTACCCCGTGATAAAGGGTGACATTGTCGCCAATTTCGGCAGTCTCGCCGATGACAACTCCCATGCCGTGGTCGATAAAAAAGCGTTTACCAATCTTTGCGCCGGGATGGATTTCAATACCCGTTAGCCCGCGTATGAGTTGAGAAAACCATCTGGCAAGAAACTTGAGGTGGTGAGTCCAGAGCCAATGGGCTATCCGATGTCCCCATATCGCATGGATGCCCGGATAGCAAAAGACGACTTCCCAAAAACTGCGGGCGGCAGGATCGCGTTCGAATACGGATTGAATATCCTCGCGAATTGACTTAAACATTTTCTTCCCTTTCAGGTATCTTCATTGCTTGTGCCAGGTTTATTGCAAGTTTCCGTTTTATTCCCTATTGAAAGGATAGAATCACAACCGTAAGGGGGTCTGGCGTGTTTGACAAGAAACACGTACCGTCCATTGTGGGTTTTTGGCGGGGACGTAACCGCCGTCAGTATTGAAGTGAGAATACAAGAGGGGATTTGACGGCGGTAATTATCCCCGCCGTTTACAGGAGCAAGTGAGGTGAGAGGAAATCCTGTTCATGAGCATCCTTACTCACTATTGTATGGAATAGGGTATAGAATGTCAAGATTATACAGAACAGATGATTGTCACATTTTTTGGAGTATAATTGCAGCCTGTAAAGAGGTTGTCGATGTGGAGTTGATAGGAGCAGTTCCAACTAAAGGGAAAGCTTCCTTTCGAGGAGAGGGGGTATACGATTCTCAATTGGGCATGGCTACCGTAGCCCCTGCAGATAACCTGAGCAAGGTTGTGTAAAAATGCAACTCCATATCCTGATTCGAGAGGCGTTGCGTTTTCTTTGCGCGGCTTGATCTGAAAAGAACGGATGAACATGGATGGTTGAAGGATTAAATCGCAAAGGTTTGTTACTCGGATTTGGAGCCTATTTGATCTGGGGCTTCTTCCCTTTGTACTTTAAAGCACTGGCTTCGATACCCTCACCTCAGGTACTGGCTCACCGCTTTGTGTGGTCTTTTCTTTTATTGACCTTCATTCTGGCTCAGCGGAAAGAATGGCAAGCATTTGGTAAGCATCTGCGGAACAAAAAAACACTGGCTATATACGCTGTAGCCGGCAGTCTCCTGGCGCTCAATTGGGGAACCTATGTGTGGGCAGTGAATGCCGGTTTTGTGTTGGAAGCCAGCCTGGGATATTTTATTAATCCTTTGGTAAATGTCCTGTTGGGCGTTCTTTTTTTACGCGAGCGCTTGCGATGGTCGCAGTGGTTGCCGGTCGGCATTGCAGCTATCGGCGTTGCCTACCTGACCATCCAATACCATACGCTGCCGTGGATTGCACTGACGTTAGCATTTTCCTTTGGATTTTATGGTTTGGTCAAGAAAGTTGCTCCGCTCTCCTCGTTATATGGTTTGACACTGGAAACGATGGTGCTTTTTCTTCCGGCGGTGTTTTACCTGATTCTACAAGAGATGAATGGAGCGGGGGGCTTTGGGTATGGATCGCTATGGGTTAACGTTTTGGTGCTTCTGAGTGGGGTGATTACCGTGATTCCACTATTGATGTTTGGCAGCGCTGCGCGCCTGGTACCCTTATGGACAATGGGATTGCTGCAATATATTGCCCCGACTTGTCAGTTTTTACTGGGAGTCTTGATGTTCCATGAGCCGTTCACGTCCGAACGATTAATCGGTTTTGCGCTGATCTGGCTGGCATTGTTGATCTTTTCCACTGAGCGATGGTGGTTGAGAGGTACTCCGCAAGTTGTATATAAATGAGCAGCGATCGAAATTTAGCTTTTCATCTTTTGAAGCCTGATATGGCCGTGGGAGAGGAGTGTACAAACGACATAGGATATTGTGAAGAATACCACATGGAAATTCTAGCTAATACAGATTACAATCGCGATTGAGCATAATGATTCAAATTTTCCTTTGAATGGAGTTAGAGAAATGATGAGATACCATCCGATAGACGAAGATAAACTATCCCAAAAGTGGGATGTCATTGTTGTGGGGGGTGGGATAAATGGAAGCGCTATTGCCAGAGATGCGGCTCTACGGGGTTTAAAGGTACTGGTGTTGGAAAAAGAGGATATTTCCAGTGGAACATCGGCCTGGTCTACCCGCCTGATTCATGGCGGTTTGCGTTACCTGGAATACTTTGAGTTTTACCTTGTTCGTGAATCGCTCGCCGAGCGTGAAAGATTACTCCGCAATGCGCCTCACCTTGTAAAACCTTTGGGGATGGCTTTCCCCTTTTATAAACAAAATCGCCGACCGGCCTGGATGATCCGCATGGGGATGATCCTCTATGATGTGCTTTCCTATGATAAGAGTCTGGATCATCATCATATCCTTTCTCCGCAACAGGTGTTTGAACAGGTTGGGGCACTAAATCCAGAGGGATTGAGCGGCGCAGCCATGTATTATGACTGCCAGGTAGCATACGCTGAGCGGCTTTCGGTTGAAAATATTCTCTCTGCTCAGGAACAGGGAGCAACGTTTTTGAATTATGCTCGCGTGAACCGTTTCATTATGGACGGTAATCGTGTCTGTGGGGTTGAGTTTCAGGATGTGTTAGATCAGAAAACCTACACCGTTTCGGCGGAGCTGGTGGTTAATGTGGGTGGCCCGTGGGTCGATGAGGTATTGAAAGGTGTCGGTAAGCCATTGAAACGTCTAATCGGGGGAACAAAGGGCAGTCACCTGGTCGTTCCGGTTTTCCCCGGCGCGCCAAAAATTGCGGTATATTTTGAAGCCCGCACAGATGGCCGGCCAATGTTTGTTATCCCCTGGACGGGACGTATTTTAATTGGCACCACTGATTTACCTTATCAGGGGGATTTAGACCATGTCGAAATTGATGATCAGGAAATGACCTATTTGATGAATGAAGCCAATGGTATTTTTCCATCAGCTCAAATAAATCTCGAAAAGATTCTCTACACCTATTCGGGAATTCGGCCTTTGCCATATGTGGTGGAGAAGAAAACGGCCGCCATTACTCGGCGCCATATTATTCATGACCATGCCCCAGAAGTCGAGGGGTTGATTTCAATCATCGGAGGGAAGCTGACTACCTTCCGGAATCTGGCCGAACAATGTGTTGACTTAATTGGGAAGAAGTTGAATCGATCACTTAAGCCCTGTGTCACACATAAAATTCATTTACCTGGTGCAGGCGAGGGGAGTTTTGTTGAATTTCAAAAACAATTTGTGGCGAAAAGCGGTTTCGAGCAGGATATTGCCAGCCATCTGACCGAAATCTATGGCGTTAGAGCGGAGAAAATCCTTGCCTTGACACAAAAAGAACCGAAATTGAAAGAAAGATTGCATGCTGGAGAACCGACGATAGCGGCCGAAGTAATTTTCGCTTTTGAAGAAGAGCAGGCCGAAACAATCCAGGACGTGTTGTTGCGGCGCAGTATGGGAGGATATAACGATTCGGTGGGTTTGGATATCCTCGACCCGGCTATTCAAGTTGCCGGTGATTATTTTGGTTGGGATAAGAGCCGTAGGGAGCAAGAAAAACAGGCTTACCAGAAATATATCCAGCGTTACCGGCCCAAACTACTCCGTGAGCACTAAAAACACAAACGCGTAGATTGTTGGAAAGCTAAAGCGAGCTCCATCTCTCCCGGTGTTAAGAGCGGGTGGCGGGTGATCGGTTCAGCCACCCCGGTTCTTGTTTCGTTTTCTGGTCGCGCAAAGAGATTGAGAAGAAAGTTCAGGATCACTATAGCTTCATAAAATAATAGATTTGAAATATAATACATACCGACCAGTCGGTATAAAATACTTACTCTAGCTTACAGAAGTTATCGGATGTGTCAAAGATGTTTTATGTGGAATTAACCTTATTCTTACATGCATGGTCAGAAATATCGAGTAAGATATTGCCTTGCAACAAATGGGTCGATAAGCCGGGTATTTGGATATGATTGACGAAAGAACGGAGAGAATGACGAGGATTTTTGTTGAGGAAATTCAGCCTGATCTGAGCGAGGTTTCTCTGGTTTCTGGTACAGAAAGTGATTCGGCAAGCGTTGCCTTGATGGAAGCCCAAGATTTGTGGAAGATCTATCAGACTCCCAGTGGCGATGTACCGGCGTTGAAAGGAATTAACCTCTCAATTCAAAGCGGTGAGTTTCTCATCATTGTTGGAAAGTCTGGCGCCGGTAAATCGACTCTGGTCAATCTGTTGACGACCATTGACGTTCCAACGAAAGGGAAGCTCTTCTTTCGCGGCACATCGGTGTTGGATCTCTCGGAAGAGGAAAGAACCAGGTGGCGCGGAAAGAATTTGGGGATCGTGTTTCAATTCTTCCAATTGTTTCCAACTCTGACCATTTGGGAAAACGTTAAAATCAGCATGGATTTACTGGGAGAGATACCTGTTTCAGCGCGCAGGGAGCGGGCGTTGGAATTATTACGCCAGGTTGGCTTAGAAGATCATGCCAGGAAGGTGCCGGCAAAAATTTCCGGTGGACAGCAACAGCGGGTGGCAATCGCTCGAGCTCTGGCAAACGATCCGCCATTATTGATTGCCGACGAACCGACCGGCAATCTTGATTCGCGCACCTCAGGAGAAATTATGGAATTGTTTGCTTCGTTTGTGGCGCGAGGAAAAACTGTCCTCATGGTTACGCATGATCGGGGAGCCTTGAAATGGGCGACTCGGGTAGTGGAAATCCTGGACGGGGAGTTACAAAGGTGATGATTCTGGATGCAAGATGGGTGAAAATTTGGCGCGATCTTTGGGGGAACAAGACGCGTTTTCTGTTGGTAACCCTATCCATTGCGGTTGGGGTGGGCACAATTGGAATGATATCCAATGCCTCGCGGATCATTCAACGAGATTTGTATGCCCAGTTTAAACAGGGGAATCCGGCGCATGTTTTTCTCTATGTCTCCCCCTTTCCCAAGGAGATTGCTGGTGCCGCCGAGGGTATTCGGGAGGTGAAGCAGGCTCAGGCGCGGCGCATCATTCGGGCAGAGATTAAGTCTTCGGAAGGCGAGCTTGAGAACCTGAACATCCATGTCATTGCCGATCCTTCTTTTATTGAGGTAAATCGATTTAACCTGCAACAAGGGGTGTTTCCGCCTCGGGTTCGGGAGATCATTCTCGAACGCCAATCAGCTCAATTATTGGGTTACGAAGTCGGTGATAAAGTCACCATTAAGCTGGCAGATGACCGTCAATATGCGTTAACCTTATCCGGGATTGCACATGATGTAAATGAAATTCCTTACGCTATTCTGGGCGATGCAACCGGCTATGTCAGTATGGAGACGTTGCGTTGGATGGGGGAATCGACGGCTTACAATCGTTTAGAAGTGGTGGTACAGGGCGAGACTATCACAAAAGATTACGCCCTGGATGTGGCTGATAAAATCAAGAAACGAATTTTAGAACCGGGCGGCTATCAGGTCTTGAGTATTCGCATTCCTGGGGTGGGATCGGATCCAGGGGATCACTGGGCGCATAATCAAATCCGCGGTTTTATCCTTATTCTTCAAATCATGAGCGTGATGGCAACCTTGCTGAGTGGGGGGTTGATTGTCAATACCATTTCAGCCATCCTGATTCAACAAACCAAACAGATCGGCATCTTGCGAGCAATTGGCGCAGCGCGAAAGCAGATCGTCAGCATGTATCTCTTTAACATCTTGATCTTTTCCTTGGCGGGGCTGATTTTAGCCATTCCTTTTGGATTGGTGGGAAGCTGGTGGTTAGCAAATTTTGCTGCGAAATTCTTAAACTTTGATGTCACTCGAGTTACGCTTACCTGGGATGTCTTGTTGATTCAGGTTGGGGTAGCGATTGGGATGCCACTTGCTGTGGCTATTTTCCCAATTCTCAATGGAACGCGCATCTCGGTCTATGATGCGATTTACCAGTACGGACTTAGCAATCGCAAACGGGTGAGCCGCTTTGAACAACTGCTTAGCCGTATCCGGTCTATTAATCCACCCTTGCTTCTATCCTTGAGAAATACTTTTCGGCAAAAATCTCGTTTAGCGTTTACTTTAGGCACATTAACGCTTGCTGGGGCGATGTTCATTGCTTCGTTCAGCACCTATTCTTCATTGACAGCCCAAATCCGGGATGTGGAACGTTATGTAGCTTTCGATGCACGTTTATCATTGCCTCGTGGCGTGAGTAAAGTCGCCGCTGAACGAGAGGCCTTACGGATTGAAGGGGTTGGATACGCGGAAGGATGGGCAATGAGCGAGGGTGTTATTGTGCGCTCGGATCATAGTGAGAGTCAGGGAATAGAGATTGTCGGGTTGTCGCCCGATAGCAAGACGATCCGCCCCAAATTGATAGCCGGAAGTTGGTTGAGCGCGATGCCCAATTCTCGTCAGGTAGTTGTCAATGCTGATCTGATAATGGAAGAGGCGGGAATAGAAGTTGGTAAAGAAATCCAGATCAAAATTGGAGGGCGAACGCATACTTTCACCGTGGTGGGTATCGTTTCGAAGCATATTTTTGGCCCGCGCATTTATATGGACTTTACTTCCCTCTCCCGTCTGACCGGCCGGCACAATGAGGTGGATGAAATTCGGGTGCTTGCCGAGGAAGGGAAGTTGGGTTCTTTGGCTACACAAAACCGGCTGGCCGAGAGATTACAAGATCGTTTTCGCAATGCAGGGATCAGTAAAAGCAACAGCGTCACCCGTTCGTCTTTCTTTAGCGAATTTACAGAGATTTTTAATATTATCTTGCTGGTTTTGCTCATCATGGCTGGTTTGCTGGCTTTAGTCGGCAGCTTGGGCTTGAGTGGTACGCTCGGGATCAACATTATGGAAAGAATGCGGGAAATCGGGGTGCTTCGAGCAGTCGGGGCAGCCAATCATGCTTTGGTTAAGATCGTCTTGACCGAAAGTCTGATAGTAAGTTTCGTGAGTTGGGTGATGGGAGCGATTACTTCAGCAATCTCCAGTCCGATACTGGCAGCGATGGTTATTTACGCTGTGCTGGAAACTCAGATGAACTTCCGTTACTCGATTATTGGCTTGGTGTTGTGGTTATGCGTCATTTTGATGATTGGAGTCTTTTCAAGTCTGCTGCCAGCTCGACGGGCAGCCTTGTTACAGGTTCGAGAAGTGTTGGATTATGAATGAGCCCGATCAGCATGGCTGAACCAAAGCCGCATTACGTGGAGATTGACATGGAAGAACCGCAGAAAAACGGAGCGCTCATTCAGCTAAAAGATGTCAGCAAAATCTATCAGACGGATGCGGGGCGATTTGTGGCTCTAGAGAATGTTAATCTGCAAATTCAGGCTGGGGAATTTGTGTCGATTGTGGGAAAATCAGGCAGCGGAAAAACGACCTTAATCAATTTGATTACCGGCATCGATCAGCCCTCAAGCGGAGAAATTTATATTGAGCAAACCCCAGTTCATTTGTTGAAAGAGAGCGAGAAGGCGGTCTGGCGGGGAAGGACAATTGGGGTCGTCTTCCAGTTCTTTCAACTGTTGCCAACATTAACCGTAATTGAAAATGTGATGTTACCGATGAGCTTATGCAACTGCTATCCGGGAAATGAACGGTTGGAGCGCGCCTATCAATTACTCAAGCTTGTCCAGGTGGAACACCAGGCAAATCAATTGCCATCCTTTCTCTCCGGAGGAGAACAACAACGGGTAGCCATCGCCCGCGCCTTGGCCAATGATCCGCCAATACTTGCCACGGATGAACCGACCGGTAACCTTGATTCTCGCACGGCAGAAACGATCATGGATTTGTTTCAGGACTTAATTCAGCGCGGCAAGACCTTGTTGATGGTGACCCACGATCCTGAATTAGCCGCTCGAGCGCAACGTACCATTGCCCTGGCTGACGGACGAATTGTGCAAGCCTGATTTTTGGGTGAACCTTACGCAATTTTTATGGATTTTATATTCAGGGAGCAGTATAATACCAGTAAGAATTGAAACGGCCTTTTGTCTATTCAAATGAGACCAAAATGGATGTCGGAATCCTAGACTTATTGCGCCGGGTGGCAAATGCCGAGGCAGAAATCCGTCTGCTCAATGTTTAACAGGGGATTCCGATTGCTTTTCCGGCTGCCATTGTTTATGTCGGGCAAAATTCTATTACGGTCAAGACCGAACGCTATCAACTGGTTTGTCTGTATCAGGAGAGGCAAACTTATATCCGGTATCCGGGTTTCCCGGCGGTCATCCGCGCCCGGGTGGAGCGGTTAGAGCCACAGGTACTACAGGCCGCCTTAACCGAGTTTGAGTACACCCGCGAAGGGATCGGTGACCGACGCCAGATTCGGGTTTGGCCGAAAGAGGGGGTGACGGGAGAACTTCAATTGCCTGAGCGGACTGAAGCGATTCGGGGGGAATTAGCGGATATTTCCCTGGATGGCATGGGGATTTACCTGCCGGATAATGAGGTTTACACGCATCTTTTCCGTCAGGGGAGGAAAGTGGCAATCTCGCTTCGGTTACCGGGGGTGTTTCAAATCAAACAACCCAAACGGTATGAGGCGGGCAGCACGGCTGAACTCAATCGGTACGATCGAACGCAATTACGCCTTTCGTCGATTCACACTCCCTCGTATGGCAGTGATCGGGATGATACAACGGCAATTAAGACCGTTCACTCGCCAGAAATCGAGGTACATGGCATCATTTCGAATCATTACACGGAGGCGAACACACGCCGCTACCGCATTGGTATTCGCCTCCAATCCAATGAACAATACCGCTCAATTGTCTCTCAGTTTATCTCCCAGCGTCAATCCGAAATCATCCAGGAGTTGAATGCCCTATACCGTTTGCTAACCCGAGAGACAGGCGCTTTGCGCTGATTAAGGCTTTCGGCTCATGGCATCCATAACGGCCACTGCGGCGATATTGACAATATTGCGCACCTCTTCTCCGGTTTGTAAGACGTGAATTGGCGCGCCAATTCCCAGTAAAATTGGCCCAATTGCCTGAGCGTTTCCAAGCCGCGCCAGTAATTTATAGGCGATATTGGCGGATTCGAGCGAGGGAAATACCAAAACATTGGCATCCGAGACGCGACTGAAGGGGTAGCGTTCCTGGATGATCTCAGGGCTGACTGCGGTGTCCGCTTGCATTTCTCCATCTACCATTAACTCTGGACGCCGTTGACGAATGAGTTCGACTGCCTTTTTAACCTTGAGCGATAGAGGATGAACCGTGCTACCAAAATTGGAGAAAGAAAGCAAGGCGACCCGCGGTTCGATGCCAAGCTGTTGAGCAAAATCGGCTGCCAGACAGGCAATTTCGGCCAAGTCTTCTGCCGATGGATCGATATTGACCGTAGCGTCTGTGAAAAGATAGGTGCGATCATTAACAATCATGATGTAAACGCCGGCGGCCCGCTGTGTGCCGGGCTTGGTGTGATGAATCTGGAGAGCCGGGCGGATCACATCCGGGTAGTCGTAGGTCAACCCCGAAACAAAGGCATCGGCATCCCCCATTTTGACCATCATTGGTCCGAAAACATTGGGATCTAAAATCCGTTGGCGGGCATCTTTGAGGGTGATACCTTTGCGCTGGCGCAGCAGGTAAAATGCTTCAGCGTATGCCTCGGTTCGTTCGTAGTGATGCGGATCGATTACTTGCGGGGTACAACTCAGCCCAAGGTCGGTTATTTTTTGACAGATGACATCCGCTCTTCCAATTAATATTGGCTGGCCGATCTTTTCTTCCATGATCTGATAGGCAGCCCGAATGATTTTCGATTCTTCCCCCTCGGCAAAACAAATGCGCATCAACCTGGGAGCAGATTTGGCTTTATTGAGAATGTAGTAGCGGATTTGCTCTCCCATACCCAGCCGGAAGGCAAGTTGTTGGCGATATTCATCGATATCAAGGACTTTGCGAGCCACGCCGCTCTCAATGGCAGCTTTGGCAACTGCTGGCGCTTCCCAGAGCAACACGCGCGGATCAAGCGGTTTTGGAATAATGTAATCCGGTCCAAACTTAAGGCTTTCCAGGTTGTAGGCGCGCAGGACGCTATCCGGCACATCTTCTTTGGCTAGAGCGGCCAAAGCGTGGCTGGCAGCCACTTTCATCTCATCGTTGATTGTTCTGGCGCGCACATCCAAGGCGCCGCGAAAGATGAAGGGAAAGCCGAGGACGTTATTTATTTGATTCGGGTAATCGGAGCGACCGGTGGCGACAATGGCATCTGGGCGAGTTTCTTTTGCCAGTTCATAACGGATTTCCGGGTCGGGATTGGACATCGCAAAAATTAGCGGCCGTTCTGCCATGGTCTTGACCATCTCGGGAGTCAAAATATCCTTTACAGATAAGCCATAAAAGACATCTGCTCCTCGGACAGCATCGGCTAGCGAGCGGGCCTCGGTTTCAGCCGCAAAGCGTTCTTTGTATGGATTCATCCCTTCCTGGCGACCTTTATATACCACCCCGCGGGTATCAACCAAGAGAATGTTTTCACGCTTTGCCCCTAATTTGACCATTAATTCGGCACAAGAGATGGCAGATGCGCCGGCTCCGGAAACAACGATTTTGACATCCTCAATCTGCTTGCCCACCAGTTCCAACCCATTCAACAACGCAGCCCCTGAAATAATCGCCGTGCCATGTTGATCGTCGTGGAAAACCGGGATGTCCAAAAGAGACCTTAAGGTCTCTTCGATGTAAAAGCATTCTGGAGCTTTGATGTCTTCTAAATTAATGCCGCCAAAGGAAGGCGAGATGGCGCGGGCAACCTGAATGACCATATCCGGATCTCGGCTATCGACTTCGATATCGATGGCATCAACATCTGCAAAACGCTTGAATAAAACGGCTTTGCCTTCCATGACCGGCTTTGCTGCCAGTGCGCCTCGATCGCCTAAACCAAGGATGGCAGTTCCATTGGTCAAAACAGCCACCAGATTGCCTTTTGCCGTGTACTCGTAGCTGGTGTCTGGGTCTTGTTCTATTTCAAGCACCGGAATGGCAACCCCAGGCGTGTAGGCGAGGGATAAGTCGCGTTGGGTGAGCATGGGTTTGGTCGGAATGACCGAAATTTTGCCTGGTTTGCCCTGTAACTTGTGATATTCAAGGGCTTCTTCACGGGTAATGGTTGCCATACAAAATTTCCTTTCTTATGGTAGGTGTACGGTTTTCGCCAATTATACCTGTACTTCTGAGGTCTTCTCTGGTATGCTATAATTTTGGAAATCGAAATGAGATGGTGATTTCTCTTCATGATGGACTCCAAGCTTGAATCTGTCTCTCCCACTTCAACTGCATCAACGTTGCGTCTGGGGGATTATTTGCCGCTCTCGCTAACCCTGATGGCTATTGGTTGGGGGGGATTAGCGTATTTAATTTTCTTTACCCTGCCCACCTTAGGGATGCGCTGGTTATTTTACTTTCTGGCGGTTTTAGCTTTTACCGGCACAGCCCTTCCCATAATTGTCTTTTTACACATCCGCTTTCCGGGTAAAAAACCTACCCCCGTTAGCAGTGTTGTGCGTCAGGCGTTGTGGGCTGGAATTTATTTCCCGACTTTAGCCTGGTTGCAGGTTGCGCGAGTTCTGACCGCGGGCCTGGCGGTGTTTATCGCCTTGTGCTTCTTGGTGATTGAGGTCGCCTTGACGTTGCGCGAACGCAGTTTGTGGACAGCCCCGCATAAGGAAAATGAATCACCTGACTGATGCACGACGCTCTCTTCCCTCGGTTGAAAAAGTCCTTCAACGAGCGGAGATGAAAATTTTGTCAGATGCCTATGGACGCCAGTTAACGCTGATGGCAACGCGAAAGGTATTGGATGAGGCGCGGCAACAACTTTTGCAGGCGCAGAGGTTTTTTACCGAAGATACGCTCATCCGCTCCATCGAAGACTTCCTGATTGCGATGACCTCTCCCTCACTGATTACCGTGATCAATGCTAGCGGAGTTATCATCCATACCAATTTAGGGCGCGCCCCTCTGAGCCGGGAAGCGATGCAGGCGGCTGATCAGGTGGCTTGTAGCTACTCCAATCTGGAATATGATCTGGAGAAAGGCAAGCGAGGTAGTCGCTTATTTCACGCCGAAAAAGCTCTTTGTCAATTGACGGGAGCTGAAGCTGCTCTGGTGGTGAATAACAACGCTGCGGCGGTTCTGTTAGCGCTGGCAGGTCTGGCGAGTCGCCGAGCGGTAGTCATTGCCCGCTCACAACTGGTTGAAATCGGTGGCGGGTTTCGTATCCCCGATGTGATGCGTCAATCGGGGGCAAAATTGATCGAGATTGGCACCACGAATCGCGTGAACCTGGAAGACTATCGGACAGCATTGGAGCATAAACCGGCCATGTTCCTGGTTGCCCATCGCTCGAATTTCAAAATCATTGGCTTCACTGCTGAACCAGGCTTAAGCGAAATTGCCCACCTTGCTCATGAAGCTGAAATTCCTCTGCTGGTTGATCTTGGCTCTGGGGCACTCTTAGATACGGCGCAATACGGCTTGGCGCATGAGCCGATGGTGCAAGAAGCTATCAGAGCTGGCGCAGATCTAGTGTGTTTTTCTGGGGATAAACTGCTGGGAGGGCCACAGGCAGGAATCATTGTTGGCAAAAGAGCTTTGGTGGAGAAGCTGCGGCGTCATCCGCTGGCGCGGGCAGTGAGAGCGGATAAAATCGCTTTAGCTGCCCTTACGGCTACTTTGCTGCATTACTTGAAAGGTGAAGCCCCTCAAAAGGTGCCAGTCTGGCAAATGATCGCTTGCCCAAAAGAGGCGTTAACACAGCGGGTAACTCTATGGAAAGACCGGTTAGCTCAACACGGCATCCAGAGTGAAGTCTTTGATGGGATGAGCACCGTGGGAGGAGGAAGTCTACCAGGCGAGAGTTTACCCACCGCTTTGTTAGCGGTGAAAGCGCGACAGGCGGAGAAGTTTCTAAAGGGATTACGCCAGAATACCCCACCGATTATTGCCCGCATCGAGCAGGATTGTGTGGTCTTCGATCCTCGGACAGTATTTATCGAGCAAGATGACCTGCTGCTCGATGCAATCCAAGCGTTGAAAGGACTGCTTGCATGAAAAACGACCTTGATCATTTGATGCAAGAGCATCAGATTGATGTGATTTTTGTGGTTGGCGCGGCGCAACACAATCCGGCTATGGTTTACTTCACCGGACGCGTTCATGTCTCGCAAGCTGAGTTGATTAAGGTAGTGGGAAAGGAACCCCTGCTGTACTTTGCTTCAGCGATGGAACGGGAAGAAGCTGCTAAAACCGGATTGGCAACCCAATCCATTGAAGTGTACCACCCTAAGCGTTTGTTAGAACAAGCCCAGGGAGACGCAATTCTGGCGCGCGCAATGCGCTATCAACAGATGCTTGAAGATTTGGGCGTTCATAAAGGGCGGCTGGCAGTTTACGGAATGAGTGAAGCCGGGTTGGCTTACTCGGTTTTCACCAGGTTATGTGATCTCATGCCGGGGATTGAAATTGTTTCAGAATCGGACCACACCGTATTGGGTCTGGCTCGGAGCACAAAAGACGAGAAGGAAATCCTGCAGATTCGGCAAATGGGCGAAATCACTGTCGAGGTAGTGAAACAAACGGCTGATTTTCTTTCTGGTCATAAAGTTGTCCATGGCGTTTTAACAAAGAGCAATGGGGAACCGCTTCGCATTGGAGAGATAAAGCGCCAGATCAATCTTTGGCTGGCGAAGCGCGGCGCCGAGAATCCATATGGGACTGTCTTTGCTATCGGGAGAGATGCTGCGATTCCACATAGCGCCGGGGAAGACCAGATGGTGCTGGAAGTGGGAAAAACCATCGTGTTTGACATCTTTCCTTGCCAGGAACAAGGCGGATATTACTACGACTTTACCCGAACCTGGTGCCTGGGTTACGCGCCGGATGATGTTCAGGCGCTTTATGAGGATGTCAAGGCTGTCTATCAGACGGTAATCGAAGCGTTAAAATTGGAAGGACAGTGCGCAGACTATCAAAAGCTGGCGTGTGATTTATTTGAAGGGCGCGGCCATCCGACCGTGAAATCGAATCCGACCACCGAAGAGGGGTATGTCCATAGCCTTGGTCATGGGGTGGGATTGCAGATTCATGAACGACCCTGGTTCGGCACAAATGCTACCGAAAAGGATATCTTATCGGTGGGGAGTGTGTTTACCATTGAGCCAGGGTTATATTATCCCACTCGAGGCATGGGGATTCGTTTGGAAGACACCTATGTTGTCCATAAGGATGGCAGGATTGAGCCTTTAGCGCACTTCCCTTTAGATCTGGTTATACCGATCAAGATGAGCTAGAAGAGATAGGATGAACTGCAGATGCCTCAAATACATCACCGTGCGACGTCTGAACCAAACTATCGAATTTTGGGACTTGAATCTTCTTGTGATGAGACCGCCGCGGCAGTGGTTGAAAATGGGGTAACCATCCTTTCGAATGTAGTAGCCTCGCAGGCTTCTATACACGCTAAGTTTGGAGGGGTATTTCCTGAAGTTGCTTCACGGCAACACCTCTTGACATTTCCGCCGGTGATCGATCAGGCTCTAAAAGATGCACATTTAGACTTAGCGGATATCGATGCCATTGCAGTTACCCGTGGGCCAGGCTTGCCTGGATCTTTGGTCGTTGGGTTGAATATTGCTAAGGGTTTAGCGATGGTGAGCGGGAAGCCGTTGATCGGTGTCCATCATTTAGAAGCTCATCTTCTTTCGGTTGAGTTGATTGAGGGAGAAATAAGACAAAAACTTGTCTATCCGGCGGTAGGATTGATCGTTTCCGGCGGTCACACTGAGTTGGTTTTGATTGAAGAACCACTTGTCTATCAATCTCTGGGCTTTACCCTCGATGACGCGGCTGGAGAAGCTTTTGATAAGGTAGCTCGCCTGCTAAACCTGCCTTATCCCGGAGGTCCTTCTATTCAGACGGCGGCAAAAAACGGAAATCCGCAAGCCTTTGCATTTCCGCGGGCCTGGTTAGAAGGCAGTTGGAATTTCTCTTTTAGCGGCCTCAAAACCGCTGTTCTGCGGGAAGTGAAGCGCCTGGAGCGGTTTGGGACGGGAATTCCGGTTGAGGATTTAGCGGCGAGTTTTCAGCAGGCGGTTGTGGATGTTTTAGTCGGGAAAACTCTCCTGGCAGCCGAGACATATCATGCCCATAGCATCCTGGTCGTCGGGGGAGTTTCAGCAAATCTTGCATTGCGGGAGGCTTTTTTGCGCCAATCAAGGCTACCGGTCTTCATCCCTCCAGCTCCGCTCTGTACCGATAACGCAGCCATGATTGCTGTGGTTGGTTTTCATCGCTTTCTCAAGGGACAGAGAGATGCGTTGGAATTGGACGTATTGCCCAACTGGCCATTGTCAGCGCTCTCAGAGAGCGTTTGAGCGCCTTTGGGCTGATTGTTTGGTTGACCGCACTACAGTTTTTTAGCTTGAAATTGGTATCCGTAAATAGCGAAAATAGGCCGAAAAACTTCGGCCTATTTTGGGGCCACTAAACTATCGTGCGAGTGGAGATTATGCCTTAACGATGCAATCCACCGGGCAAACGGCAACGCATTGGGGAGAGTCGTAGTGCCCGACGCACTCAACGCAGGTGTCTGGATTGATGACGTAAATTGTGTCGCCTTCCGAAATCGACTCGGTGGGGCACTCTGGCAAGCATGCACCGCATGAGATGCAGTCTTCGGTAATTTTCATCACCATGGCTTGTTACTCCTTTTTGTTGAGATTCTCCTTAACAAGATTAACTCAAGCGTAATACACTCCATATGGAGTGTCAATTGACAAATATCATACAATTCACCAAGAAATCTCACTGAATGGAAACGCTTTTCGATTAAAATCTTTATTTGTAGACTTCGTAACAATCTAGCCCGGCTTTTTTGGTAATTTTATCCTGACCAATGACCTAACTGATGGTAAGATTAACAACTCAAAACAAGATTGAGGCGAACTATGAGTGATATATTTGTAGCCCATTATCCGAATCGGTTTCCGCTTCCCCGTAGAATCCAACGTCTGGGAGAGCTGGCCTATAACCTGTGGTGGACCTGGCACCCGGAAGCGGTGCGGTTATATATGCGAATTGATCC
>Ga0197142_1000800_pt1:2500-10000 | contig 29462 bp, 23 predicted proteins | sample GBS60_MetaG_FD_148614 | JGI IMG/M metagenome (GOLD analysis project Ga0197142, IMG submission 148614) | Sediment microbial communities from Great Boiling Springs, Gerlach, Nevada, United States - GBS 60_MetaG | ecosystem: Environmental > Aquatic > Thermal springs > Hot (42-90C) >... | reverse complement strand
GGGTTATCCTGGTTATTGAGATCGCAAACCGCTTGGCAATTCGAGGGCATCAAGTCACCCTTCTTGCCCCATTGAATGCCATCGATCCCGAAATTCATCAGAGGATTCGCCCCCCTGTACAGGTACGCTTTGCCAGCGTTGGAATTCCGGCTACTCGGAATCCATTGAAACTACTAAATCTCATTCTATCTCTGGTACAAAATACACCTCCTGGCGATGTAGTAATAGCAACCCATACTCCGACGACCTTGCCCGTTTTGCTGGCTACGTGGTGGAAACGACAAAAGCCACTGTGGCTATACATGGACTATCCAGAGATGTTCAGACGCCGTCCAATGGAGCGTTTTTTACTCAATACAGCGCCTTATGGATTTTCAACTATCATTGCAATTTCAAGCTTTTTAGCGCAAAATGCTGCCAAACGAACGTTTGGTAAAGTTCATTTGATTAAACCCGGCTTAGGAATAGAAATATTGGAGGAGGAGCTGCATCTTTCAAATCTTCGCTCAGATCAGGAGAGGCAGGGATGGCGTATCATGTACGTAGGCGATGATCGACCTCGAAAAGGGCTCAAAGATTTTATCGTGGCAATGGAAAAAGTTTACGCTCACTCTTTACCGATTTGTGCGGTGATTGTCTGCAAGCATGAGTGTCAATTGAAAATTGATATACCTCATGAGCTATACATACGGCCAAGCGATCATGAACTTGCTAAGTTATATTTGAATTGCGACATTTTCGTTTCAACTTCATGGGAAGAAGGTTTGGGTTACCCACCTCTGCAGGCAATGGCGCTTGGAAAACCCTGTGTTATAGCAGAATCAGGGGGCTCTCAAGACTACACCACTCATGGTTTTAATGCCATAGTGGTGCCGAGCCAAGATCCCCAGGCCGTTGCTGAGGGAATTATACAATTAATCAATGATGAACAACTACGAAGCATGTTAGGTCGTAACGGTCAACTGACAGCCTCCCAGTACAACTGGGAAAAAGCGATTGACGAGTTTGAAAAACTTCTATTCTCAACGGTTTAGAGTTCGAGGTGAGGAGTTTTATCTCAAAATTTCGGACAATAAAGGCCTATCGGCCTATTCCAAACTGACAAGATACTTACAATCATCAAGCTCAGTGAATAAACTTTGCAATTACATCACTGAGTCGCGCGGCAATGACTTGCTCAGAACAGCACTCAAGGTACCTCTTCAATGCAGATTCCGCAAGATGAAAACGAAACTGTGGATTCTCATGAAGTGTAAGAATTGCCTGGGCTAAAGCATCGGAATGATTAGGGGGAACCAACAAGATAGACTCAGTGTTGCCGATCAAAGAGCGGTTAGCTGGCGAGTTCGCCGCAATAATCGCACGTTTTGAAGCCATCATTTGATATATCTTGCCCGGGACAACGCGTTGTGATTTTTCACTCTTTCCAAAATGCCCTCCTAAGCAAATATCTGCATTTGTAATTTCCTTGGCTAAGTCAGACAATGAAACAGGCGGTACGAACTCTAAATTTTCCAGACGTAATTGCTGTGCCCGTGCTTGCATGGATCGCCGTAGCGGACCTTCTCCGATCAAGCGGAATCGAATTGGATAGGCCCGGAGCCTGTCTGCTGCGTCAAGGATGACGTCTACACCATGTAAAGGTAGAAAAGTACTGTAATAAAGAACTACAGAGTCCTTTCTATTTAACGCTGGTTGGCTTGGCTGGAAGATGTCTTCATTGCATCCCACGGGGAGCCAAGAAACTCGCTCAGGATCTAGTCGAAATGTATCAACAAAATACTGGGCATGGTGTGGTGTGTCAAGCAAGAGATGGGTGGCCAGACGACAACTCCAGTAATCAAACCAATAAATACCTCTACCAAGCACTGAAGAAGGATGAATAACTTGACGATCGTAACACAAGGTATCATAGTTTGATATAAAAGCGTCAAAAAGAAGAGGTGTTTTTGTCATTACTTTAATGAGCGGCAATAATAGATAGCTATAAAATCCTGCTACGATGAGCTGGTATTTCTGTAATAGCAATTTCTTCATAATTAGCAGACTTAACTGAAGGCTGGTAGCCAAAATTGACGATACAGATGTATGAAACCCAATGGTATCGACTTCCCATCCATTTCGGCGCAATGCTCGTAATAAGACAGCATTTCGGCTGTAAGAGAGCTCTCGACCAGCCACAAATAAAAGACGAAAATTTGTTGAATTAGAATTCATATGACGATATCTTCTTGGTCTGTTGTCATTCTTAACTGGAATCGATCTGACGACACCATTGAATGCATCCAATCATTAGAACGGGCTGGGCTTTCGCCCGCCCAAATTATTCTGGTAGATAATGGCTCCACTGACAATTCTCTGGATCACTTTTCTCAAGTATTGAACACCTCAATGATTAAATTACTTTCTTTATCGAAGAATCTTGGATTTGCCGGAGGAGTCAACCGAGGAATCCATACTGCACTAACAAATGGTGCGGAGTGGATATTACTAATTAACAACGATACAGCCGTAGACTTGAATTTTTTTCAAAAATTAGAAGAAGCCGTAACTGAGCAACCAATGTGGCGAATTATCGCCCCTTTGATTTTATATGCTGACGAACCAGACCGTATTTGGTCCATGGGAGATCGATGCATCGGACCGACAACTTTAACGTATCGATTATTTAGCTGCCAGCCCATTCCTCGTCATCTACCTAAATATGTAGAAGTTGACAGCCTAAATGCCTGTGCAGTACTAATCCATAAGGACGTATTTGCTAAGATTGGCTTTTTTGATGAGTCATATTTCATGTATGCAGAGGATGCAGACTTCTGTTGGCGTGCCCGCCGAGCCGGTTTTCAGCTCGGCGTTGCAACTCAGGCTCGTATGTGGCACAAAGTCGCACGAAGTACGCATCCTCACCATCCGCAAAGACGTTATTGGCGCATCTTTAATCAAATTTTATTTTATCGTCGGAGGGAACACCTTCTGTTTCTACCGTTCATCTTTCTTTTTACATTAGTACGCGTTGTTTTCCTCACAATAGACGATATCCTTCAGGGACACTTAGCTGTCACGCAATCTAGCTGGCACGGTTGGATTGATGGCTGGTTCTCGATGCAACCATCAAACTCGCAGGAAAATTGTGGCTAGACCATCTTATGGAAACGGTTCCTTGCAATCTCTGTGGCAGTAATTCTACAGAAGACAAAATGTTTGTCTCCGACTGGTTACTTGGACGCCCTCAAGTGGTTGCACGATTCGTCCAGTGCCAAGCCTGTGGCCTGGTATATCAAAACCCCAGACCCACTCCAATCGAAATGTCAGCCCATTATCCGCCAGAATATGAACCTTACACAGACATTATGGCTCTTCGCCAATTGCCCCCGTTACTTCGATATGCCCTTGAATATGGTCTTCGCAAACGTGTCAAATTTGTGACGAAGTATAAACCGCACGGGGGATGTTTGCTGGACATAGGGTGTGCTTCAGGCACTTTTCTAAATAGCATGCAAGCAGTAAAAGGGTGGGAGGTGAAAGGCATCGAACCTAACGCTCAAGTTGCCGACTACGCGCGACACAAATACGGGCTGGATGTGTCTATTGGGACTCTTGAGGAAGTATCCTTTCCCCCAACATATTTTGACTGCGTGACAATGTGGGACGTTTTAGAACACATACACGACCCTTCGTCTACTTTATTAGAAGTTAGGCGCATCCTAAAGCGGGACGGCATTCTGCTCGTTCGTGTTCCCAATTTGGCCAGTTGGGACGCAAGTTTGTTTCGTCAGACCTGGGCCGGCCTGGATGCGCCCCGCCATCTTTATGTTTTTACACCGGACACCTTGACAGCCATGCTAGGGCAAGCAGGATTTAAGGTTATTGATCTCAACTGCAATATCGGTGGCTACGTAACATTTGTATTAAGCCTACGCTTCTGGATGACGGCACGCAACGTCTCTTCAACACTTCAAAAGCAAATCACAAAAACATTGTATCACCCAATCGCACGCTTGGTGAGCGCACCATTATTTTGGATACCTGCCCGCTTAAGAAAAGGCCCTTTGATGGTTGCAATTGCCCAAAAACGGTATTGAACGGAGATTTAACTATCATGATTGAAATTCGCCACCGTTCTATTGCGAATGGTCTTTCTATACGGGACGCGTACGATGCCCTTTACCAGGAACGCTGTTTAGTAATGCCCGATTCATTTTACTTATGGTTGCTCCATCTGGTTGACGCACAGAAAGGACAGTTATTGATTGACGTTGCATGCGGAAACGGTCGGCTCGTGCAGCTAGCCAGGGCTCGAGGGATTCATGCTATCGGACTGGATCTATCGATACAAGGGATTGCCAAGGCGGCAAATAGCAGGGAATTGGGATATTGGATAGTGGCAGATGGTCAAAAATTACCAATAGAAAACTATTGCGCTGATATTGTAATGAGCATTGGTAGCTTGGAACACTATGCGAATCCATTAGAAGGTGTTTCACAAATTACGAAGCTAGTCAAACCCCAGGGAATTGTGTGTATCCTATTACCGAATGCATACGGAATGTTAGGCAACATTCTTTCTGTATTGCGCACCGGTGAAGTCTTTGACGATCGACAACCACTCCAGCGCTATGCAACTCGTCGTACTTGGGAAGCAATGTTAAGAAAGGGAGGGTTATGTATTGATCGAGTAGTGCCGTTTAACGAATTTGTTCTTCCTAGGACACCTACCGACTTATTTCAAAGTATCAGACGTCCTCAAAAATATATAAAAGGGCTCATTGGCCGTATTACCCCGCTCAATTTAAGCAATCATTTTGTGTTTCTCTGCCATCCCGCATCTCATTTCTCTGGGTCTTTTTATCCAATGTTGGCATATTAGTCAGTCAGAAAAGTTGGTCTATCCGACGGAGAGGAACGCCTTTGCTTAGGTCACATTTTGTTAAAAAATTTCTTATAGTCGTTAGCTTCCTTATCCCCATCTCTCTCCTTGTCTATCTAACATATAAAGAACGCCAAATTCTATTTACATATCACTGGCACATCTACTGGCCATCAATTTTTGCTGCTTTTTGCATGATGATCTTCACATTTATCGTTGTAGTATCAGTCTGGATAGCCCAGATGCGGGCCATCGGCAGTCAAATGCCCGTGATTGTTCATATCAATAACTATGTGGCAACTCATCTTGCACGACGCTTGCCCGGCCCTTTCTGGTATATAGCCGGTCGCGGATATTTATATAGACAACAAGGTGAGTCGATCCGAGCTGTGACGGTAGTGAGCAGCCTAGAATTACTTCTATTAACAATGAGTGGCTTTCTTTTTGTGTTTCTTTTATTATTAGGCTCAAAGGTGGAGTGGTTTCACCAAAATTACTGGTGGCTTTGGGGAGTATTGCTAATCAGCGCATCTTTCGCGCATCCTGTTACGATCAGATGGATTTTGAAGCGAATTGGAAAAGTTAAAGCCCCTCAAATCAGTTATTTACAATTGTGCTCCTGGCTTCTAGCCTATTTAATTGCCTGGGCAAGTAGTGGTCTCATGTTTTACTTGTTGCTGCATGCATTGACTGGGCTTGACCAACAATATATGCTCTATGCAATCCAAAGCTGGACCCTGGTAGGTTCATTGTCCAACCTTGTTCTATTTCTGCCGAGCAACTTTGGATTAACTGAGCTAGGATTAAGTCTTTCAATGACTCAAATTCTGCCATCCTCGGTTGCTGTTGTTACTGCCTTAGCAGTGCGCATTGTCGTCACAATTTTTGATTTGATAGTGGCTGGGACTTGGTTTGCAGGCCTGAGCATAAAGCAATCTCTACTCCAAAGAGGAATCGATAAAGAGCAAACACACAAATAGAAAAGCCACAGCATCCTTTGCCTACAATGTGTTCACTTTGAGATTTAAAGTTCTGTAGAGTGAAACCTCTTGGTCTCAAAATAGAGCCACTTTACAATACCTTCGCCTACCCGTGAATAGAGAGCCTTGTGTGAATTTTCGGATAGGCTCTAAGTGAAGACCAGGAAGTACAGCGCGTTGCTGCATATCGTTGGTTGATTTATGACCTTCAGGGGGTATCGAGGAACATGCACCTGGAGATTGTGCCCGCTTATTACTTTCCCCTCAACTCTCTTTTGAACCAAGTCTATCGAGAGCGTGCAGCTCATAGTTGCATCCACAATGAGACGTCGTTGTGAATACTCAAAAACCCTGAACTCGCGAGAGAAATTCAGTAATAATACAAATGGGGTATTGTATCGTTCTAAATTCTGTGATATTACTTTGGCCGTGATCTGGGTGACTCATATGTTTACAGCCCAGACGCGCGGAAGAGGTAACAGAAAAGGAAAGCTTTTTCAGAATCAAGAGATCCAAACGCAAGGAGGACAACAATGCAAAGACAACTCGTAATGCGGCTAGTTCTCACTTTACTGGCCTTCATAGCCACATTAACCGGAGGACTTGGTCTGACGACCCAACCTGCCGTGGCACAGACCCAGTTTCCCGGCTACACAACCGGTATTCAGATCGCAAATCTAAGCAGCTCAAGTAGCGCTACAATCGTCCTGACTGCTTACGACGAAAGTTCTGGAAATCAGTCAGGTACACCTCTCAACGACACAATCCAACCCAGCAGCTCCAAGACATATTTCCCGATCAGTAATGTCTCCAGCGGATTTAAGGGTTCTATCGTTGTGGGATCTAGTCAAAATGCCGCTGGCATTGTAAACATTCTTTCGAGTGATTTCAAGGCAGGTGCTTCGTACGTAGGTCGCTCACAAGGTGACACTACTGTCTTGCTGCCTCTGTTGAACAAGAATAACAGCGGTTTTACTACCTGGTATAGTATTCAGAATGCCGGAAACAGTGATGCTACAGTCAACGTGAGTTACAGCGACGGAACAACCGCAGGTCCATTTACCATCAAACCAGGGGCAGCTCGTTTTGTTTATCAGTCTCAAGAAACTCATAATCAAGCTATCTTTGCTGGAACCATCACCAGCAACCAGCCGGTTGTAGCTGTGGTGGTTCAAGAGAGCAATCAAATTATCTTCGCTTACACGGCTTTCCGAAGCACGGATGCATCCACTAACCCCTTCTTCCCCCTGGTGAATGCCAACAACGCAGGATACGTTACTGGCATCCAGATTCAGAACGCCGGTAACCAATCCACTGCTGTCACACTAAGCTATACACCGGTCCCTGGTAATGGTACGCCATGTACAGAGACCCAAACGATTGCGCCTGGCGCGTCTGCAACCTTCGCTCTGGCAGCCTTCCATCCGACGGCAACGCCACCGGGGACAAGCAACTGTGTTAAAGGTGCCAAATTCATTGGCTCGGCACGAGTGACAGGGAACAGTGCTAACCAAAAGCTTGTAGGGATCGCCAATCAGTTGTTACCAGGAGTGAATGGAGAAGCATACATCTCCTTTAACGATTCTGACGCTGGTGAGACAGTGGTAATGCCGCTAATCATGGATCGGAACAGTGGCTACTTTACCGGCTTCA
>Ga0197142_1000799_pt1 | contig 29499 bp, 28 predicted proteins | sample GBS60_MetaG_FD_148614 | JGI IMG/M metagenome (GOLD analysis project Ga0197142, IMG submission 148614) | Sediment microbial communities from Great Boiling Springs, Gerlach, Nevada, United States - GBS 60_MetaG | ecosystem: Environmental > Aquatic > Thermal springs > Hot (42-90C) > Sediment... | reverse complement strand
CCGACCGGATGTATGGATGCGTCGGCGCAGGCCGACGCCTGGAAGAGGGCCGATTTCCAATCGGCGACGTGTCGGCGCCGTTATGCTATCTATGCTATCCTATGGGCCAGAAACCGTTGACCGTTTTTTTCATGAGGTGATCATGACCGGCAATACCGTCTGGCTTTCGACCTTGGCTCTGGTTCTGGCAGCGTGCGCGCCGCTTATGGTCACGCCACGGTCGACCCCATCTCCGCCTATGCCGCAGCGACCGACAGAACCCCAGACCGTTATCAAGCTGCCGCCGCCCCGGATACGTGGGGAGATGAGTCTGGAGGAGACTCTGGCACGACGGCGCTCGCTACGGGCCTATGCGGCGACACCTTTGACCCTGGCGGAGATAGGCCAACTGCTTTGGGCTGCCCAGGGTATCACCGATCCGGAGGGACGACGTACGGCGCCCTCGGCCGGGGCCCGCTATCCCTTGGAGGTGTATATCGTGCTGCCCGAAGCCGTTTATCATTACCGGCCGCATTCCCACGAGCTGCACCTGCATGGGCCGGGGGATCGGCGGCCGGCTCTGCATCGGGCAGCGCTGGGGCAAGAGTCCGTGTTGACGGCGCCGGCCGTCATCGTGATCACGGCCGTTTATCGGCGTACGGCCGAGCGTTATGGCGATCGGCGCACCCCGCGTTATGTCCACATGGAGGTCGGACATGCGGCCCAGAACGTGCTCTTGCAGGCCGTAAGCCTGGGCCTGGGTTCGGTGCCTGTGGGTGCGTTTTACGATGATCGGGTTCACGAGGTTTTGGCCTTGCCTGCCGACCACGAGCCCCTCTATCTGCTCCCGGTCGGGCATCCGGCCCCAGGCCCCTGATGGTGCCGGGTCTACCGGTTGCCGACGAGGGCCTTTTGCACCTCGTGATAAATCGGCTTGGGCTGGAAATCGGGCGTGACGAAGGTGTAGTAATCCCGCAGATTCCGCTCCGGCCAGGGATAGCGGAAAGCCCACATGCTCAGCGACTCCAGCCAGGGCCACTCCAGGGCCATTTCGTAGGCGGTCAGGGTGTAGCGAATGCGCTGGGCCGGTCGCACGGCTCGCGTCCAACGCGGGTGATCGTTCCAACCGGCCTCGGTGATATGAATGGGCTTGGCCTCGTCGCCATAGGCAACCATAATGGCCCGCAAAAGCTCGACCCGTCGGAAATTGAGCACATCGGCCGCAGGCGGGTCTTCGGGAGGATAGGTCAGGCCGTAGGCATGAACGGCGAGGGCATCGAAACAGGGTCCGGCTCCGGCCTGGTACATGGCCTCTAGAAAGGCCAGGTCGCTCATCCCCAGTTCACCGCCGGGATCGCCCAGGGTGGGTGCCAGAGCGCCGCCCAGGATGATGATATCGGGATCGACCTGGCGAATGGCTGCACTGGCTTGACATAACAATCGGGTGTAGGCGGCCGGGTCGGGAGGCCGATAGCCCCATTCCAGGGCCAGATTGGGCTCATTCCAGAGGATGAGATGGCGGACCCGCCCGCGGAAATGGTCGGCAAAGGCGGCAGCAAAGGCGGCAAAAGCGCCGAAGCGCGTTTCGTCCAGATAGGTGTTGATCGTATCGGCCGGGCGGGCCCAGGCGGGCACCAAGCCCAGCCGGGCGATGACCGTGAGGCCCTGGCGATTGGCATGATCCACGACCAGGTCGGCATGTTTCCAGTCGAAGCGACCCGGCGCCGGTTCGCTGAAAGCCCAGGGGAAGTATTCGACAATCCAGGGCGTACCCATCTCTCGCACCATTTCCAGGGTGCGTTTGATTTTCCAGGCTTCGACCTCGTTCTCCAGGCGGGTATGGACGCCGGCCTTGGCATTGCGGGTGATCACCTGCTGTTGTGGGCCGAGGTCGGGCAGGGCCTGCCGTCGGAGAGCAGCGGCCCAGCCCAGTCCCAACAGTACCGTCACCACCAGCACAAACCGCAGCGCCCGCCCATCAATCCGTGAACGCATACGCCTTCCATACCTCCGACCTTCTACCCCTCCAATCGCGCGGCCACGAAAAGCGCGTTGGCGATGGCATGGCCGAGGGCTGTGTTGTTGAAGAAGCACCAGACCGGCGCCCTTTGCGCATAGGCCTGAAGGCGGGCGACCAGATCGATCAGAAAGGCCTCGGGGTAAGCCGAGGCATAGAGCTGGGGAGAGCCGTGCAGGCGAATGTACACCAGTCCCGGCCAACCGCCGGGCTCAGCGCCGCCGGGGCCGTAGACCGGGTCGGTCGCCACACGGGCGATGCGGAAGCGCTGCAGCAACGCTTCCGCTTCGGCCGTGAACCAGGTCGGATGCCGCGGCTCGCAGGCTACGTCGCCCTCGAACTCTTGACGCAGCGCGGTGCAAAAGTCGGCGACCACCCGGGCCTCGAAGCGCAGACTCGGCGGTAATTGGATCAGCCAGGGGCCCAGCTTGACGCCGAGGGCCGCCGTCTCCTGGTGGAAGCGGGCAAGAGGACCTGGGTCCTGCAGGCGTCGGAAGTGGGTAATCAGCCGCGGTAACTTGACCGCAAAACGGAATCCCGGTGGGGTGACGTCGGCCCAGCGGGCGTAGGTTTCCGGCCGATGGGAGCGGTAGAAGGAAGAGGCGATCTCCACGGCCCCAAAGCGGCGGGCATAGCGTTCGAGGACGGTACCAGGGCCGGGAAAATGCTCGGCGCAGGCGCGGGGTATGCTCCAGCCGGTGCAGCCGATGAAGATAGGATGAGTGTTCATGGGTATAGTATACCCATCGAGGGGTTGAGCACGGAACCCAACCTGTTAATGGCCTGGTTTTCTATTTGCCATTCGGACGTTTTTCAGGATAAATTGAGAGAACATTTTGTTACAAAAATCACTTACCATGATGGCGCCCACCAAAAGCTGCTGCAGGCATCAGGGGGCGCACGATAGACCTGACCTGTTCAACCTTTCGTCTCTATCAGGAGTTGCCGCTGCTATGTTGCCGCTGTTCTTCTGGTTAGCCCCGTTGGGCGCCCTGGTGGCGCTGATCGTGGCCTTCAGGTTTTACCGTACTGTCATGAGCAAGCCGGAGGGTACCGAGCGGATGATCGCCATTGCCCAGGCCGTCCGCGAGGGGGCCATGGCTTATCTCAAACGCCAGTACCGGGTTGTGGCCATCGTTTTTGCGATTCTGTTTGTCATCTTCCTGGCGCTGGCGTTTGGGGGATTGTTGAGTGTGTATGTGCCTTTTGTTTTTCTCTTAGGAGGCTTTACCTCGGCCCTGACAGGGTATATCGGCATGCGTACGGCCACCTACGCCAGCGCCCGCACGGCTCAGGCGGCGCGCACAAGCCTCAACGACGGCTTGCAGGTGGCTTTTCGTGGCGGTGCCGTGATGGGGCTGAGCGTGGTCGGGCTGGCCTTGTTGAATGTGGTGGTGGTGTTTCTGCTCCTGTACTATCTGGTACCCGATCGGGTGTGGGGAACGGATGATCAATTGACCCAGGTGACGGCCATTATCCTGGGCGGCTCTTTTGGTGCCAGCACGATGGCGCTCTTCGCCCGGGTGGGCGGTGGTATCTACACCAAAGCCGCTGATGTGGGCGCCGACCTGGTCGGCAAGATAGAAGCCAACATCCCCGAAGACGATCCGCGCAATCCTGCCACCATCGCCGATAATGTGGGCGATAACGTGGGGGATGTGGCGGGTATGGGCGCCGACCTGTATGAGTCCTATGTCGGTTCTCTGGTAGCGGCCATGACGTTAGGCGCTTCGACCACGATGGCAGCCGGCCTGGCAACCCAAATGAACTACGTGGTGTTGCCGCTGGCCGTGGCCGGTTTGGGTGCGCTGATGGCCGTGGTGGGTATGGCCTTTGTGCGCACCAAAGAGGGCGCCGAGATGGGGCAGGTGGTCCATGCCCTCGACCGGGGCATCAATGTGACCGCATTGGGTGTAGCCCTCTTGGCCCTACCCCTGTGCTATCTCATCGTGCCGGAAAATGCTCTGGGGTTATGGCTGACCATTGTCCTCGGCATTGCCATAGGCGTCATTATCGGCTACTCCACCGAGTATTTCACCTCGAGTGTCCATCGTCCCACGAAGAGCATTGCTTATCAGGCCCAAACCGGTCCCGCGACCGTGATCATCCAGGGTTTTGCCGTCGGTATGGAATCCACAGCGGTGCCGGTCGTCACGATCGGTCTGGGACTGCTTCTGAGTTTTGCCCTGGCCGGTGGCATGAACAATGCCCTGGCAGGATTGTATGGCATTAGCCTGGCTGCCGTGGGCATGTTATCCACCCTGGGCATCACGTTGGCAACCGATGCCTACGGGCCCATCGCCGACAATGCCGGTGGCAATGCCGAGATGAGCGGGCTTCCTAAGGAGGTGCGGGCGCGCACCGACGAACTGGATGCGGTGGGTAATACCACCGCTGCCATGGGCAAGGGTTTTGCCATCGGCTCCGCTGCTCTGACGGCGCTGGCATTGCTGGCCGCCTATATGGACCAGGTTCGTTTCAGTCTCTACCACCTTCTCGGTCAGAAGACCATCGAGATCGCCGGGGAATCGGTCGCGTTGGTCAGCGCCACGGTCCGCGATATCGTGTCCTACTATGACCTCACCCTTCTCAATCCTTCTCTGATTACCGGGCTGTTTGTCGGTGCCATGACGGTCTTTTTCTTTGCCTCGATGACTATGAATGCCGTGGGACGCGCTGCCGCTGCCATGGTGCAGGAAGTGCGCCGTCAGTTTCGCGAGATCCCCGGTCTCCTTGAAGGGCAGGCTCGACCCGATTATGCCCGTTGCGTGTCCATCTCGACGGCCAGCGCGCAACGGGAAATGCTCCTCCCATCCCTGCTGGCTATTTTGGTGCCGGTACTCACCGGTGTTCTGTTCGGTGCTTCCGGAGTCGTTGGCTTGCTTTCGGGCGCTCTGGCTACCGGTTTTGTGCTGGCGGTGATGATGAGCAATGCCGGCGGTGCCTGGGACAATGCCAAGAAGTACATCGAACAGGGGGCTTACGGTGGCAAGGGTTCCGAGGCGCACAAGGCCACCGTCGTCGGCGATACGGTGGGTGATCCCTTTAAGGATACCAGCGGGCCCTCGCTGAACATCCTCATCAAGCTGATGAGCATGGTCTCCATCATCTTCGCTGCGCTCACCGCCTCTACCGGTACCGTTGGCCTTTTAGGGACAATGCTCTCGCGACTGTTCTGAACCGTCAGACGCGAGGCAAACCTCGCTCTTGCCCGCAGAGGTGGCAGACTCCCCAACCTGCCACCTCTTGCTCTGAGCGAACTTTAGACGCCGGCCGCCTGGGCCATGGCTTCCCAGAAATGCCATTCGTATTCCAGGAGCAGCCGCGTGGATTGGCGGATTTGCTGCGCGGTCACGCCTCGGTTGAGGGCCAGTTGCAGGTTGATCTCATCGGGCTTGCAACCGGGACAATCACCCAGCGAAGTACCCCGTTCCAGAGCAGCCTGGATGAACGGCACAACCTCTTCATCCTGGGGCTGATAGTTGGCGTACAACTCGAAGAACTGGACGGCCTCGCGAGGGAAGCCATAGCGAGTCTGCAGAGCCCGACTGACCCGCAGGGCATTGGCGATCCACACCTGGGCGTCGAAATAAAAGGCCGTGATCAGGTCGGCGTCGGTGCCGTACAGACACACAAACGTCTCGTAATAACTGAACATCATCGCTTCGGCCAGCAGAGGCATCGCCTGCAGGTCCGCCTCGCTCAGGCCGAGGGCCTGCGCGAAGCTCAGGATGGCCTCTCTGACCACAAATTCGGCCTGGAGGAACTCGTTGAGTTTCTTCCGGCTCGGTTGATGACCGTAGCGCGCCAGGAGCAGGGCAATATTCTGCAGCCCTTGTGAGACAATGTGGTACTGGGCTGAGGCCAGGATTTTGAAAGACTCCGGCGGCACTTTCCCCGCCTCCAGAGCATCCAGATAACGATGGGTGGTGATGCGCTGCAAGAGCGGTTGGAGCTCGCGGCGCAAATCCTGCAACAAAACAACGGCATCTTCGGTAAACAGCGGTGCGGACATGATGGGACTCCTTTAGAAAAAAACACCCTCTGCCGGGCGACAGAGGGTGAAAAAACGGAAGAACAAGCGGATCCCTGCGCCGGCATTACCCGGATCAGGTTCAAGGGGTCGAGAACTGAACGGTCCTCCTCTCAGCCCGGCCACACCGAGCTCCCCCTATGGGTTTGTCAAACGAGGCTGCATGACCTGACGGCATCGGGCCTGCAGCACACCAATCCATTATAATGCGGCAGGTCGAATTGTCAATGTGACCGCCTTTCCATTACCATGAGATCTTGGTTGTGCAAACGCTCACATTCCAGCCTCTGCACGAGGTATCCCCATGATTGGCGTCACCGAACTCCCTCTTTCTCCTGAAACCCTCACCGACGATCTGGCCAATCGTGCCGTTAACACCATTCGTTTTTTGGCAGCCGATGCCGTGCAAAAGGCCAAAAGTGGGCATCCCGGTATGCCCATGGGCATGGCCGATGTCGCTTTTGTGTTGTGGACGCAGTTCCTGCGCCATAATCCTGCCGATCCTACCTGGTTCAACCGTGATCGCTTTGTCCTCAGTGCCGGTCACGGTTCCATGCTCCTGTACGCATTGCTCCATCTCACCGGTTACGATCTCTCCCTGGACGAGATCAAGAACTTTCGCCAATGGGGCAGCAAAACGCCCGGCCATCCTGAATACGGCCACGCGCCGGGAGTAGAGACGACAACCGGTCCCCTCGGCCAGGGCGCCGGCATGTCGGTGGGCATGGCCCTGGCCGAAGCCCTTCTCGCCGCCCGGTACAATCGTCCCGGTCATACCATCATCGACCATTACACCTATGCCCTTGTTTCGGACGGGGATCTGATGGAAGGTGTGGCTTCCGAGGCTGCCTCACTGGCCGGTCATTGGCGTTTGGGCAAGCTTATCTGGCTGTACGATGACAACCGCATCAGCATCGACGGCTCGACCGATCTGACGTTTACCGAAGACCGCGCGGCCCGGTTTCGGGCCTATGGTTGGGAGACCATCGCCGTGGACGGTCATGATCGCCCGGCTGTGGCCCGGGCGATTGCTGCCGCCCGCCGACAAACCGAGCGGCCTACGCTTATCCTCTGCCGAACCCATATCGGTTATGGCGCGCCCACGCGTCAGGATACGGCCCAGGCCCACGGCGAACCCCTGGGCGAAGCCGAACTGGCCGCCGCCAAGGCCAAGCTGGGCTGGCCCCAGGAACCGTGGTTCTACATCCCCGATGACGTCCTGGCCTTCTATCGTCAGGCCCTGAGCCGGGGCGCCGCAGCCCAGGCCGAATGGGAGGCCCGTCTGGCCGCCTATCGCCGTGCCTATCCCGATGAAGCTGCGCAACTCGACCGGATTTTGGCCGGAGAGCTTCCCCCCGATCTGGAGGCGGCATTGCCGACTTTTGGTCCTGAGACCAAACAGGCCACACGCGTGACCTCCGGTATCGTCCTCAATGCTCTGGCCCCGCGCCTACCCGAGCTGATCGGCGGCTCGGCCGATCTGACCCCTTCCAATAAGACCGATTGGCAGGGAGCCAAAGACGTGCAGGCCGGTCAATTCGACGGCCGCTATTTGCGCTTTGGCGTCCGGGAGCACGGCATGGGCGCCATTCTCAACGGGATGGCTCTGCATGGCGGCTTTATCCCCTATGGCGGCACGTTCCTTGTCTTCAGCGACTACATGCGGCCCAGTATCCGCCTGGCTGCCATGATGGGGGTGCGTGTGATCTACGTGTTTACCCACGATAGCATCGGTCTGGGTGAAGACGGTCCCACCCACCAGCCCATCGAGCATTTGCCCGCCTTGCGGGCCATGCCCAATCTCTATGTCATCCGACCGGCCGACGGCAACGAAACCGCCCAGGCCTGGTGGGTGGCCTTGCAGCGACGCCAGGGGCCGACAGCCCTTGTCCTCACCCGCCAAAATGTGCCCACCGTGACGACACCCGCACAGGCCCGCAGCCTTCGCTACGGAGGATATGTACTCGCCGATCCCCCTGGGGCAGCGCCGGCCGTCGTTTTGGTCAGCTCCGGTTCGGAAGTGGCCATCGCCTTGCAGGCCCAGAACCTGCTGGCTGCCGAGGGCATCCCGGCACGGGTGGTGAGTTTGCCCTGTTGGGAGTTGTTTGCCACCCAGCCCCTGACCTATCGCCATCAGGTTTTGCCGCCGGATCGGCCCACCGTAGCCGTCGAGGCGGCCAGCCCCTTCGGCTGGGAACGGTATGCCGACCGCGTCATCGGCATCGAACGGTTCGGTGCCTCGGCGCCTTATCAGGTCCTCTACGAACAGTTCGGTTTGACCCCGGCTGCCGTCGTGGCGGCGGCCAGGGCCCTGCTCGGCCGGGGCTAAACGATCCCGGTTTGGGGGCACCCCACGGCGGTGGCGTCGTCGCAACCGGTGCGAGCCGGATGATCGCCATGCGTCCGCGGCCACGACCTTTCTTGCCGACGGCTGCCACCGCTGTGCCTGACCGAGACGGTCTCCTGTTTACGGCGCCGCATCCGCGATGGGTACGGCCATCGCGTTCGCCGTGTCCTGGCGCTTCGCATCCCTTGCTACCGCTCCTCCCGGGCATAGGGTTGCATCAGTGCCGCCGGCACCCCCACCCGCCGCCGGAAGGCCTGTCCGGAAACGAGCAACAGGACGAGGATGGTCAGCAAAAAGGGCAGCATGTTCAGGAAATTCGGCGAAATGCCCAGGGGCTGGAGCCGAAACTGAAGCACGCGCACACCGCCGAACAGATAGGCGCCCAGCAAGGCCCGCGCCGGATCCCACATGGCAAAAATGGTCAGGGCAATCACAATCCAACCGGCGCCGGCCGTCATGCCCTCGATCCAGGCCGGGGCATAGGCCACCGAGAGAAAAGCTCCGCCCAAGCCGGCCATGAACCCGCCGAAGACCACGGCCAGATAGCGCACCCGCACGACGTTGACCCCCATGGCATCGGCCGCGGCCGGGTTTTCGCCTACCGAGCGCAGGGTGATGCCCCAATAGGTCTTATACAGGACAAACCACAAAATCGGAACCAGCGCCATGGCAAGATAAACCAGGGCATTGAAGCGAAAGAGCATAGGACCGAGCACGGGCAGGTCACTCAGCACAGGAATATCGAGGGGCCTGATCCGGGCTGCCAGCGGCATGCCGATATAGCGCTTGCCGATCATGCCGCTGATCCCCAGGCCCAGCATCGTCAGCGCCAGCCCCGAGACCACTTGATTGACCCGTAACGTGACCGAGGCAAAGGCATGGATCAGGGCCATCAAGCCGCCCACCAACGCGGCCGCCACAATGCCCAGGAGCAGATTGCCCGTGGTTTGGGTCACGGCAAAGCCGGTAACGGCGCCCATGATCATCATCCCTTCGACCCCCAGATTGAGCACGCCGGAACGTTCGGCATACACTTCGCCCAGGGTGCCGTAAAGTAGAGCCGTACCGGCGGGAATGGTCAAGGCGATAACCGAGACGAGGAACTCGATCATGACCGCAACTCCAGGCGCAAGCGATAACGGGTAAAGACATCACCGGCGATGACGAAAAGGAGGATCATGCCGTTGAAAATGTAAATGCTGGCCGCCGGCAGATTCAAGGCCACCTGAATGGCATCACCACCGACCAGCAAACCGCCGATCAGAAAGGCAGTGAGGATGGCGGCGAGGGGATTCAGTCGCGCCAGCCAGGCCACGATGATGGCCGTAAAGCCATAACCGGGCGAAATACCCTCCGGAGGACTCAGACGAGCGTGGATGCCGGCCACCTCGCCTACGCCGGCCATCCCGGCCAGACCACCGCTGAGCAAAAGCACCAGGATGATAATCCGATCCGTGTTCATGCCGGCGTAGCGTGCCGCCGCCGGATTTTCGCCTGTGACCCGGATCTCGTAGCCCAATTTGGTGCGCTCCAGCAATAGGTAAAGCAATACGGCCAACCCCACGGCCAGAAGCAAGGTGGGATAATGGATGCGCGTTCCTTCCACATGGGGGAGCTGCGCCGCCAGGGCAAACCGCGAGGAATAGGGAAAACCCCGTTCTTCGGGACCGCGCCAGGGACCGTACACCAGATAACGCACGAGATCGCCGGCCACATAGACCAACATCAACGAGGTGAGCACCTCATCCACGCGAAAGCGCGCCTTCAAAAGGGCCGGGACCGCGGCCCAAAGGGCGCCGCCCAGAAAGCCACCCAGAAACATGACCGGCAACAGCACCCCGCGTGGCCAGTGCCCGAAGTTCAAAGCGATACCGCCGCCGACGATGGCACCGAGCAGGAGCTGCCCCTCGGCGCCGATGTTGTAGACGCGTGCCCGAAAGGCCAGCGCCAGGCCTGCTCCTGTCAGCAGAAGCGGAATGGACTTGGCCAGCGATTCACCCAATCCGTAGAGCGAACCGAAGCCGCCTCGCAAGATGCGCCGGTAGGCATAGATCGGATCGACCCCCAGGCTCGAAAACACCAGGCCGATGGCCAGCAAGGCCAGAAGCAGCGATACCACCAACGCCAGGGTTGAGGTCAGGCGCGATGTGGACAGCCGTCGTTCCACCCGAAGCCGCGGCAGGTTCATACCCACTCCTCACGCGGCAAACGCAAAGCTCCCGCCATCATCAGTCCGATCCGTTCCAGATTGTGCTCTTCACCCCGTACAATCCCCATGATCTCGCCCTCATACAGGACGGCGACGCGGTCGCTCAGGGTCATGACTTCCTCCAGGTCTTCGGAAATGAGCAGGATGGCCCGTCCCTGTTGCCGTTGTTCCAGCAGGATTCGCCAGATCGTTTCCGTAGCCCCCACATCGAGGCCACTCGTGGGCGAGGCGACGATGAGCAGGGACGGTTGTGAGGACAACTCACGCGCCAGCAGCGCCCGCTGGATGTTGCCGCCCGAGAGCAACTTCACGGGTGTCTCCCGGCCGGGCGTTATGACGGCATACTCGGCGATCAGGCGGTCGGCATGGGCATTGACGGCGCGACGGTCGAGCAACCCGCCCTTGCCGAAAACCGGTTGACGATACGCCTTCAGGATCATGTTTTCGGCAATGCTCATCCCCGGCACCAGCGCGGTCATCCGTTCGCCGGGCACGCAGGCAATCCCTGCCTCGATGCGCTCGCGTGAGGACATGTTCGTCAGGGAACGTCCGTTCAACGTGATCGAGCCCTGGACGACCGGTCGCAGCCCGATCAGGGCTTCGACCAGCTCGCGCTGACCGTTGCCGGCCACGCCGGCAATGCCCAAAATCTCGCCCTGCCGAACGGCAAACGAGATGCCCTTGAGCGCCGGAAGTTGTTTGTCATTGTCCACATGCAGGTTCTCGACCCGCAGCACGATCTCACCTGCCGTGTTTTTCGGTTTGGTCAGGCGGAACAGGACCTCCCGCCCTACCATCCACTGCGCCAGTTCCCGCTCGTTCGTTTTTGCCGTCTCCAGGGTCGTCACGACCCTGCCCTGCCGCAGGACGGTCACCCGGTCGCTGATGGCCGTGACCTCATCGAGTTTATGGGTGATGAAGATGAGCGTATGGCCCTCTTCCTTCATGCGATGCAGGATCTTGAGCAGGTCTTCGATTTCCCCCGGCGTCAGCATCGAAGTCGGTTCATCCAGGATCAGAATCTGTGCCTGCCGATAGAGGGCCTTCAGGATCTCCACCCGTTGTTGTTCGCCCGCCGAGAGCTGCCAGATACGCGCATCCGGGTCCACCTCCAGATGGTAATGGCGGGCCAGGGCTTCGATCTGCCGTCGTGCCTCGCGTTCGCGGAAGAGAACGCCCTGTTTCATGCCCAGGACGACGTTTTCCGTAACGGTATGGGTGGGCACCAACCGAAACTGCTGATGGATCATCCCGATACCGAGTCGGATGGCATCCTGCGGCGAACGGATGACCACCGTTCGACCCCGCACCTGGATTTCCCCTTCATCAGGATGGTAGATCCCGTAGAGGATGTTCATCAAGGTGGTTTTGCCGGCGCCGTTTTCGCCTAACAGGGCGTGAATTTCGCCTTCTCTGACTTCGAGGTCAATGCGGTCGTTGGCAACGACGCCGGGAAAGCGTTTCGTAATGCCCCGCATGAGCACGGCCGGGGGCGCAGAAGCCGAGGCCATGATACCCTCCGCTATCGTCGTGACCCTATCCGACCCGGGGATGGCCGATCCGCCGCAACTGCACGTCGTAGTCGGGTCGGAAGCGTCGAGACCGGACCCATGTTGGGGAGGGCGGCACGAGCTGGCCGCCCTCCCCGAGGCGACGCTTACTTCGGCTCGCCGATCACGCCCTCGACAAACCAGTCAATGGTGGTAATCTCAAGATAGGACAGCCGCTGCCGCTCTTTGATGCGCAGGGTCCCCTTTTGGTCGTTGATCGGACCTTCGAAGGGATCGAATAACAGGGCCGGATCCTTCATCTGTTCGATCCGCTTGAAGATCAAATCGTAGACGCTGATCTCACCCAAAAGGGGCTCGTTCACCTTCACGGCCTTGAGCGCCGATTCGAATTTGGGATTGACAGGCACCCCGAAATCACCACCCAACTCGACGGCCGACGGCGCGCCCAATTGCCAGCCACCGCTCAACAGGGCCCAGTAATCCACATTCTCCAGGTTCTTGGTCGTGTAGATACCCAGGTAAATCTTGGTGAGGATATCCTCGTAGATCAACCCCCAGTTGACCAATTGACCGCTGATCATGGATTCGGGGCCGTATTGGGCCATGGGACTGTAGTGACCGAAGGAATAGACGGGCTTGCCTTTCTGCGTTGTGTATTCCTCGGCCACCTGGGCAACGGTGGGGCTGTCTTCGGTAAAGGCCAGGACATCCACCCCGGTGGCGATCAACGACTCGGCGGCCTCGCGGGCCTTGGCCGGATCATACCAGGAGTACAGCCAGCGGACCTCGACGGTGGCGTTGGGATTGACTTCCCGCACCCCGATGGTGAAGGCGTTGATGTGCCGTACCACTTCGGGGATGGGATGGGCGCCCACATAACCGACCTTGCCGCTCTTGGTCAGGGCCCCGGCCATGAGGCCGTTCAGATAATAAATCTGATAGAAGTCGGCCATCATCGTCGCCATATTGGGCGCCCGCTTGTAGCCGGAGACATGGACGAAGAAGGTGTCGGGATATTTCTGCGCGGCCTTGAGGGTGTCATCCATGTAGCCGAAGGAGGTCGTGAACACGACATCGCACTTTTCTTCGACGACAAAGCGATCGATGAAGCGGGGCGAGTCACTCTCGGCTACACTTTCGACATAGGTCGTCTCCAGCCAGTCGTAGCGATCGTCCACATAGCGACGGCCTACATCATGGGCATGGGTCCAACCCAGGTCGCCGATAGGCCCCACATACACGTAGCAGGCCTTGAGGGTCTTGGCCGGTGCCGGCTGTTCGGGCGCGGCCGGAGCCGCCGGCGCCGCCGGTGTCGGCGTAAGCCCGGCGCAGGCCGAAAGCACCAGGGTCAGAGCCATCGCCAGAAGGATAAAGGGCAACAACAGGTGCTTGCGCATCTCTTCTACTCCTTTTGCAAAAGCGTAGCGAAAGGACGGACGATTTGAGGGAAAAGGGACGGCGGGTTCGGAGACCCTTCCTGCTCGAGAATGCATTCTATCATACGGTGCGCCGAAATACCCGAATTTCCTTGCAGCGATGGAAGCCGTTTTTGTAGCCAACAATCCCTGTCCGGATGGTGTCAGGAAGGGTGACGGTAGGCGCGGCGGGGCAGTAACCCCTTTCTGCCGGCGATTATAGAGGGTTTGGAATCGCTGTCAAAATCGGTTCCCGGTGCAGCGCCTCCGCTTCCCTTCCCCCGACCGGGGGCGCGTGTACGCTTGAGCAGACGATGGCGCAGTGGGTGGGCCCACGCCATACCCCTCCCCACGGGGGCCGATCCCATTGGCATCACGTTAGGCCTTCCCAAGGAACAGACCTTGGCCGGTGGCCGGTTTCCCTCGGCGCCTGGTCATCCGACAGGTCCGGCACGGACTCATTGGCGGGCTCTTCCCCTTCCTGCGCCGAGGGGTAGCGAGCTTTCTCCTTTTTCCGCAGGGCATCCACTCCGGCCATCATGTCTGCGGAGAAGAACCCCAACATCTCCAGGGCCAGAGCATGGTCGAAGATAGGACTTGCCTGGAGCATCCACTGGTTGAGGACTCGCTTGGTGTAGCGAATCGCATATTGAGGCCCGGTGGCTAAATCGATGGCCACCTGCATGGCCCTGTCGTGCAGTTCGTCGTGAGGCACACACATGCTGACCAGGCCAATGCGTTCAGCCTCACGCCCATCTACGAAACCGGAGGTCATCAGATAGTATTTGGCCTTCGCCATCCCGCATAAAAGGGGCCAGAGGATGGCGGCGTGATCTCCGGCAGCGACCCCCATACGCACATGGCCATCGGCCAGGCGGGCTTTCTCAGAAGCGATGGAGATGTCCGCAAGCAGGGCGACCACCAGGCCAGCCCCTACCGCAGCCCCATTGATAGCCGAGATGATGGGCTTCTGGCAATGCAGCATGTTGTAAACCAGCTCCCGGGCCTCCTCCAGAATACGAGCGATCTCTTCAAAGTGGCGGTAGGCGTTCTCTACCATTTGCAAGTCACCGCCTGCTGAAAACGCCCGTCCTGCCCCGGTAATGACAGCCACTCGCACAGCGGGGTCCCGGTCAATCGTGTTCCATACCTCGACCAACTCCGTGTGGAGTCGCTCGTTCGCGGCGTTCAAAACCTCGGGTCGATTCAATGTCATCCAGAGGATGCCATGGGCCCGCCGCTCAAAGAGGATGTGACGGAAATCGGCATAGTCCAACGCAGGGCGGTTCATGTTCATGTTTTCAGCTCCTCCGTGTCAGACGAGTGCATCGCAGTTCCCAACAGAGGGAGCAATGGCTCGTAAAACCAATGACGACTTGCCTGCCAAAACTCCCCACCGAGGGCCGTCGAGAGGGCAGAGCACCCTCCTCGTCTTTGATCTCAACCCAGGCCCCATCCATGTTCCCCCTCCTGCACCAGGATCCGAATCTGGTTGTGGGCCACCCGGTATCCACCGCCGGCCTCCTGGATCAGACCCCGGCGGAGGCACTGCTCCAGTCCTTCCATGCGGGCCGGGTCGTCCAGGTGCGGAGTGGCCTGGATCAGGTCGGCCAGCTCGAAGGGTGAGGACAGGGCCACTGCGGCCTGGAGGACGGTGCGGCCGGCGGGGGAAAGGGATGCCCACGCCTCGGCGAGGACCTGGCGCACAGGGCCGGGCATGGGCGGCAACCGCCCCTGGGCCACGTCCTCAGGGCTCATGGCCTGGAGGTAGGCCACTGCGAAGTAGGGATGGCCCTCGCTCACCCGTTGCAGGGCCTGGACCAATGAGAGAGGGGGCGAGATGTCCAGGTAGCAGCGGACCAGCTCACCGGTCTCGGCCAGGGTCAGGGGACGCAGGGAGTACATGCGCACGTAGCCCCGACGGCGTAGCATCCGCAACTGGCAACGGGCTTCCTCTTCGAGGACGGCGGGGGCCAGGGTGGCCAGGAGCAGGAGAGGCACGCCCCGGCAGCGGGCCGCCAGATAGGCCCAGGCCTCCCACGTGTCCGGATCGCCGTGGTGAAGGTCCTTGACAACCCATACCAGGGGGATGGCGTGATGGCGGACCCAGGCCAGAATCTGGCGGGCGGCCCGGCGCACCTGGAGAGAAGGGTATAGATCGGAAGGGATGGGGTTGGACTCCTGCAAGAGGGTATCCAGGGCCTGACGCCATAGGAGCGGCGCAGGCTGTTCCGGGCGGCAATGGATTTGGACCCGGCGGACGTCACCTTCGATCTGCCCTAACCAGCTTTCGACCAGGTAAGTGCGGCCCAGGCCGTTCTCCCCGGCGATGACCAGGGCGGCGCCGTGGCCGCGACGGGTTGTGGCCAGCGCCCGCTCCATCTCGGCCCATTCCCGGGAACGGCCTACCAGGCGGAGTGACGCCGGGGGCGTGGCGGGCGGCGAGGGCTGCTGAGCGGTGGACAGGGCGGGAAGGGGCTGTCCGGCGCGGAGGGCCTGGGCCAACTCGGCCAGGGCAGGACCGGGCTCCGTGTGCCAGGACGCGGCCAGGTGCTGGCAGAGCTGCTCGTAATGGCGCAGCGCGTCCAGGCGTCGGCCGGCCGCGGCCAGGGCTTCCATATGGAGACGATGGAAGCCCTCGCAGCAGGGGTCCAGGTCCAGCAAGCGTTGGGTGTGGACCAGGGCCTGGCGGGGCTCCCCCCGACGTCGGGCCTCCTGGGCCAGGGCGACGAACATCTGCAGGGCCTGGTCGCGCAGACGGGCGCGTAAGGGCAGAATCCAATCCAGGTCGCCCAGGGGGCTCAGCAGGTCGCCCCGGTAGAGCTGCACGGCCTGGGGCCAGCCTTCCGGGTGTTCGGCCAACTCCTGGAAGCGCCAGGCGTCCAGGGTCAGGGGACCTCGGCTGTGCAGGCGGATGCGGCCGCCCTGACTCTGGAGCAGGTCGGGGGACAGGCCGTGGTCTGCAAAGAGGGTGCGGATCTGGTGGATCTGCTGGCGCAGACGGGCCAGGGCCTGGCTCTCGGTTTCGTCGGGCCAGAGGCAGAAGGCCGCGTGGGCCCGGTCCAGGAAGCGGTCGGCGTGCACGGCCAGATAGGCCAGGAGCAGGGGCAACCGCTCCGGTCCCCAGCTGTGCGGGACCGCAGCGGGGCCGTGGATGGTGAGGCGGAAGTCGCCCAGGAGAGTAAGCTGTGCCCGGGTCATGTCGCAATGGTACCCCAGGCCGGGAGATCGGGCAAGACGATCCCCGACGGGTCCCGGTCAGGCCCCTTGCCAGCGGGGTGGCCGTTTTTCCAGAAAAGCGGCCATGCCCTCCTTCTGGTCCGCAGTGCTGAAGAGAAGGGCGAAGAGGCGGCGCTCGTCCTCCAGGCCATCGCTGAGGGAGGTCTCGAAGGCCTGGTTCACGGCTTCTTTGATCAGCCGTACGGCGATGGGCGCGCGTGCTGCGATCTGCCGGGCCAGCTTGAGGGCTTCTTCCAGGTAGTGCTCCACGGGCACCACCCGGTTGACCAGGTGGAACGCGTAGGCCTCCTGGGCAGTCAGGAGGCGTCCGTTCAGCGCCATCTCCATGGCCAGGGCTTTGCCCACGGCCCGGGCCAGGCGTTGGGTGCCACCCGCGCCGGGCATGATGCCCAGGTTGACCTCGGGCTGGCCGAAGCGGGCCGTCTCTGCGGCCACGATCATATCGCAGGCCATGGCCAGTTCATTGCCGCCGCCCAGGCACCAGCCGGACACGGCCGCGAGGATGGGCACCCGCACGGCCCGAAAGCGGCGCCAGAGCTGTCGCCGCTCACCCAGGATCGGGTCCACGGGAGTAGCGCCGGAGAGTTCCTCCACATCGGCGCCGGCGGCGAAGGCCCGTTCGTTGCCGGTGATGACGATGGCGCCGATGGTGGGATCCGCGTCGAAGGCCTCGGCGGCCTCCACGATGCCGCGGATCACCTGGCTGTTGAGGGCGTTGAGCCGTTCGGGGCGGTTGATGCGGATCAGCCCCACCGGGCCGTGGGTTTCGGTCAGGACTACGGAGTCATTCATCGCGTCTTGCCTCCCAGGTAAGCGGCCTGCACGCGGGGATCGTCCAACAGGTCTCGGGCGGTTCCTTCCAGCACGATCTGGCCGGTTTCCAGCACGTAGGCCCGGTCGGCCAGGTGGAGGGCGGCCCGGGCGTTCTGCTCCACCAGGAGGACGGTGGTGCCGGCGTCGCGCAGGGCACGAATGCTTTGGAGGAGGTCGTACACGAGGAGGGGTGCCAGGCCCAGGGAGGGCTCGTCGAAGAGCATGAGCCGAGGCCGGGCCATGAGGCCGCGCGCGATGGCCAGCATCTGCTGTTCACCGCCGCTGAGGGTGCCTGCGAGCTGGCCCTGGCGTTCCTCCAGGCGGGGGAAAAGCGCAAAGACCCGGCGCAGGTCGGCCTGGAGTTCCTGGCGGGGCGTGCGCCGGTAGCGGTGGTACGCGCCCAGAAGCAGGTTCTCGTAGACGGTCATGGAGCCGAAGAGCTGCCGATGCTCGGGCACGTGGCTGATGCCCAGGCGTACGGTGTCCTCCGGCGGCAGGCGGGTGATGTCCTGCCCGCGGAAGAGGATGCGCCCCTCCCGGGGGATCACCAGGCCGCTGATGCTGTTGAGCAGCGTGGTCTTGCCCGCGCCGTTGGCCCCGATCAGGGTGACGATCTCCCCCTCCTCTACCGTCAGGGAAACGTCCTTCAGGGCCTGGATACGATCGTAGTAGCTGCTGACGTGTTCGAGAACGAGCATGGCCAGTCCGAACTCCTCCTTACATCTTTCTTCCGATCGGCGACCACGCGGACAGCTTTTCGTCGCCCAGGTAGGCGGCGATGACTTCAGGATGGCTGCGGATCTCGTCGGGTGGACCCTCGGCGATGGGGGTACCGTAGACCAACACCAGGATTTCCTCGGCCAGCTCCATGACCAGTTCCATGTCGTGCTCCACCAGGAGAATGGTGGTGCCCTCATCGCGAATGCTGCGCAGGAGATCCATGAGCCGTCGGCTCTCGGACTCGTTCAGCCCTGAGGCCGGCTCGTCCAGGATGAGCAGGTCGGGTTGGGTGGCCAGGGCCCGGGCCACTTCCAGGATCCGTTGGAGGCCGAAGGGCAGGTTGATAGCCTCCTCGTCGGCCATGGAGGCCAGCCCCATCCGCTCCAGAATCTGCATCGCTTGTGCGTGCATCCAGCGCTCTTCTCGGCGGGCCAGGGACAGGCGCAGGGCGGCGTGGAGAAATCCACTGCGGGTGTGGTGGTGGAGGCCCACCATCACGTTTTCCAGAACGGTCATGCCGCGGAAGAGACGGATGGTCTGGAAGGTCCGGGTGATGCCCCGTGCTGCGATCAGGTGAGGCTTGAGCCCCTGAATGGGTTCGCCCTTGAAGAGCACCTCGCCCTGGGTAGGACTGTAGATACCGGTGATGATGTTGAAAAGGGTGGTCTTGCCCGCGCCGTTGGGCCCGATGATGGCCTTGATCTGGCCGGGCCACACCCGGGTGTGGACGTTGTTCAGGGCCAAAAGGCCACCGAAGACTATGGAGACCCCTTGCACCTCCAGAAGGGGCGTGGCTTGCGCGGTTGCGGCTGCCGAGGCAGTTGCCGGACGCACGGCCGTGGTCATGGTCGCGCCTCCTGGGAGGTGGTCGGCAGGCGGCCCGGTCGGCGCTGCCATAGCCGGGGCAGGCGACGCAGGCTGGTGGTCAGCCCGTCGGGCAGGAAGATCATGATGAGGATCAGAATGAGGCCAAAGACCACCGGCTCGGCTTCGCTGCCGATGCCTGCGAAGATCCGGTGTCCCCGGGCGCGCAGGAACTCCTCGATGACCAGGATCACGGTCACGCCCAGGGGCGCGCCCCACACGTTGCGCAGCCCCCCCACCGCGGCCATCACCACCAGCTCCAGGGAGCCGGTGAAGCTGAAGGGGCCGGGCGAGACGGCAGCCTGGAAATGGGCGTAGAGGCTGCCGGCCAGGCTGGCCAACACGGCGCTGAAGACCAGAGCCCGGACTTTGAAATCCCCGGTGTCCACGGCCATGGCCTCCGCGGCCACCTCGCTACCGTGGATGGCCCGCAGGGCCCGGCCGACCCGGGAATGGACCACGTTCAGGGCCAGGGCGATGCTGAGCAGGGCCATAAGCCAGACCAGGAAGTAGTAACGGCTCAAGGGCCACAGCACGAATCCGCCGATGCGCAGGCGAGGGATGTCGACCAGGCCGTCGAAGCCACCGGTGATGTTTATCGTGCTGGCCCGAAAGCCCAGGTTCTCCCGGAAGAGGATGTAGATCATGATGCCCAGGCCCAGGGTGCCCATGGCCAGGTAGTGGCCTTTCAGGCGCAGGATGGGGCGGCCCACAAGGAAGGCGAAGAGGCCGGTGAAGGCCATGCCCAGGACCATCAACAGCCAGGGCCACCACCAGGAGCTCTCCACGCTTCCGGGGATGCCCAGAAGCTCGGCCCGGGTGGTCAGAATCCCGGAGATGTAGGCGCCCAGGCCGTAGAAGGCCGCCTGGCCCAGGGAGACCTGGCCCGCGTAGCCCATGAGCACGTTCAATCCCACCACCACGATGGTGAGGATGCCGATGCGCACCAGGGTGTTGAAGGTGATCACGTTCCCGGTCAGGCTGGACACGTTCCGGCCGCCGGGCTGCACGATCTCGAACAGGCCCAGGAGGAGCACCACCAGGGCCAGGATGAGCAATCCCCACTCGTTGCGATGGCTGTGGAATCCACGCATCACACTTTCTCCACCGTCTGCTGGCGGCCAAACAGGCCCTGAGGCCGGAAGAGCAGCACCCAGATCAGAATGATAAAGGCGAAGATGTCCTTGATGCCCGCCCGGGTGACTCCCGCACCCACGTTCTCGATGACGCCCAGCAGGATGCCGCCCACCACCGCGGCCGGTGGATTTAGCAGACCACCCATGATGGCGGCCACGAAGCCTTTGAGACCCAGGGTCAATCCCATATCGTAGGCCGGACGAGTGGCAGGCGCAAGGACGACGCCGCCGATGGCGCCCATGGCCGCGGCCAGGGCAAAGGCCAGGGCGGACATGCGGTCCGGACGGATGCCCATAAGCCGCGCGGCTGTCCGGTTCACCGAGCAGGCCCGCAGGGCGCGACCCCACATGGTCCGCTCGAAGAAGGCGTAGAGCACGGCCATGGTAACGCCGGTCACTCCCCAGATCCAGAAGCTCTGGGCCTTGACGATCAGGGTACCCAGACGGATGGTCTTGTCCTGCATCGCCAGGGTGGTGAAGGCGGGCAGACTGTAGGCGTCCGTGCCCCAGACGATCAGCGCAACCCCCTGCATGACGATGTAGACGCCTACCGTGATGATGATCAGGGTCAGGGGCTCTGCGTTCCGGGCGGGGTAAATGGTGAGGCGCTCCACCAGGACGCCGATCAGGGTCGTGGCGGCCACCGCGGCCAGGATGGCTACGGCCAGCCGGGGGCCCGCGGGCCATCCGGCCAGAGCCAACCCGTTATGGATCGTCACGGCGAGCATGGCGCCCAGCATGACAAAGCCGCCCTGGGCAAAGTTGATGATGCCGGTGACGTTGAAGACGGTGACGAATCCCAGGGCAATGAGGGCGTAGATGGTGCCGCCGCGCAGGCCGTCCAGGATGAGCTGGGCATACTGGAGGGGACCGAATTGCTTCTGCGCGCCCAGGTAGAGGATGATGCTACCCAGCAAGACCACGGTGGCGGCCACCAGCGCCATCTGCCTGGTGCGGGCCTGACGAGTGGGCCGGCTCTTTTTCAGGAACTGTTTCGCTTGGGCATTGACCGACATGGGATGTCCGGCTCTCCGGGAATGGCCTCCGGTTGTGTTGCGTGTTGTACGGGGATGAGTAAGGCGTGGTACGTGGACGGGTCCACGTACCACGCACTCGTGCCACGTTCACATCGGCCGGGGTGCATGGTACGCCCTTCAGCGTCCACGATGCACCCGAAGCGGGCGTTCCTTCAGTCCCACAGTTCAGGGCCGTAGTAGGTGTACCAGCCGTTCTGAACGCGGGTTACAACCAGGGCCTTGTGGTCCAGCCCCAGGTGATCCGTCGGCGTGATTGTGAACACACCTGTGATGCCCGGCCAGTTCTTGATGTTCTCGATGTAGTCCCGGATCGCGGCCCGGCGCTCCTGCAGGGTCATGCCTTCCTTCAGGGAGCTCAGGGCTTCCACGGTCCACATCATGGCGTCCCAGGCGTGACCGCCGAAGGTGCTGACCGCCTCACCGTTGGTGAAGGCCGTGTAATCCTCGATGTACTTGAGCAGTACGGGCTTCTGCGGATCGTCGTCCGGCAACCCGTCGGCTACCAGCAGCTTGCCGCAAGGCAGCACGGTACCCTCCACCGCGTCCGGGGCCAGGTCGATGAACTGCTTGTTGCACACGCCGTGGCCATGGAGCACCAACATATCGGGCATGGTGTCCTTGACGGCGGCGGTGATCATGGAAGCGCCGGGCGGGATCGCGCCCACCACCACGGCCTCACAGCCTGCGCCCTGGACCGAGACCACCTGAGGGAACTCGGTGTCGGTGCGCTCGAAGGTATCGGAGTAGACGATCTCGATGCCGAATTCGCCGAAGACCTTGGTGGCCTGATTCAGGGTGTCTTGACCGTAGCCGCTGTTCTCGTACAGGTGGCAGACCTTGGTGATACCCTTATGCTTCAGGTACTCCGCCTGCCAGCGGGCGCTGTGCCCGTTGGTCTGGGGGGTCTTGAAGATCCACGTGCGGGTCTGACCCGTCTCGGGATCGAGGATGATGGAGTCGGCCGAAGCCATGGAGATCTTGGGCACCTTGGCCTCGGTGGCCAGGGGTACCATGGCCAGAGAGGTGCCACTCAGGGTGCCGGCCACCAGCACGTCCACCTGCTCCTCGTTGATCAGGCGGCTGGCCGCCGCGGCCGCGGCATCCGGATTGGACTCGCTGTCCAGGATGATCACCTTCACCGGATGGATGACGTTGTCCGGTCCGGTGATGCCGCCCTGCTTCTCAAGCTGGGCCGCGATCATGGCGGCGGTGTTGCGCTCGGGCACACCCAGCCCGGAACCGGGCCCGGTGATGGCCACCACCACGCCGATCTTGTACACGGTGCCGCTGACCGCCTGAGTAGGCTGCGGTGGTTGAGTCGGGGTAGGCTGGGGTGGTTGCGTCGGTGGTGGGGTAGGCTGTTTTGTGGGTTGCGCCTCCTGAGTTGGCGCAGGAGTGGGCGCGGGTTGGGTGGCCGGCTGCTGGCCCTGGGCACAGGCGCTGAGTACCAAAACCAGGGCGGTCAGCACGGTCAGGACCCAGAAGCGATGACTTCGTTTCATGGTGTTCCCTCCTTTTGGTGAACGGTGGAAAAAACAAAGGGTTGGCCGATGAGAAGAACGAAAACGGATAAACACGCCGATGAGCCGATGGCAAACACGGATGGGTGGGGGGCGAGATCAATCACCCCCTGTGCTGTGCACTTCGGCTTTTTCGTGGTGACGGTTTTCCCGGCTCACCCTCGACTCCGGCACGAACCACTCCCGTTTACGGTAGACCACGGCCTGGCTCTGTGCGACGAGCTCGCCGGTTGCGGCCCGCACGACGGTGATGTCGTAGAGGCCGATAGGACCGCTCAGATCCCGCTCCCGGGCTTCCGCGACCAGCTCATCGCCGGGGAAGGCAGGGCGTAGGAAGCTGATGCTCACATTCAGGGCTACTGCGGTCTGCCCTCGGGAGTTGCCGGCCGCAGCGAAGGCGATGTCACCCAGACCGAAAATGACACCGCCGTGGATGGTGCCGTGGAAGTTGCACATGGCCGGGGTCACCTGCAGACGGACCCGGCTGTAGCCCGGCGCGATGGCCTCGATGGTCGCGCCCAGGGTGGCTGTGTAGGCGTCCCGGCGGATGTGGGCGGCGATGGCCGCGGCGCGCGCATCTTCCATCTCAGTCTTTCTCCCGGTAATCGTAGAAACCCCGTCCGGTCTTGCGCCCCAGGCGACCGCTCTCCACCATGCGCTGCTGGATGGGATGGGGGCGGTACCTGGGATCGTGGAAGTAGGCTTCGTAGACCGAGCGGGTAACGGCGAAGTTCACATCGCAGCCGATCAGGTCGATGAGGCGGAAGGGGCCCATGCGAAAACCCAGGGACTCCACCAGGCGATCGATGGCGGCCACGTCGGCCGCGCCCTCGCCCAGGAGACGGAAGGCCTCGCCGTAGAAGGGCCGGGCCACCCGGTTGACGATGAAGGCCGGCGTGTCCTTGCACACCACCGGGGTCTTACCCAGGCTGCGCACGAAGACCAGACAGGCCTCCAAAACCGGGGGGATCGTGTCCTCGGTGGGGATGACCTCCACCAGCTTCATGATGGGAGCCGGATTGAAGAAGTGGAGGCCCACCACCTGCTGGGGCCGCTTCGTGACCCCGGCCAGGGCATGGATGCTCAGGCTGGACGTATTGGAGGCCAGGATGGTCGCGGGCGGGGCCATGCGGTCCAGATCGCGGAAGATCTGCTGTTTCAGGTCCAGCCGTTCGGGCACGGCCTCGATGACCAGGTCCGCTTCTGCGGCCGCGCCCAGAGAGCTGGTGGTGGTCAGCCGGCGCAAGGCCTCCCGGGCCGTGTCGACGTCGATCTTGCCCCGGGCCACGCCCTGCTCCACGGAGTCCTGGAGCTCGGCCAGGGCCTTAGTCACCACGTCCTGATCGATGTCGTAGAGAATAACCGTGTAGCCGGACAAAGCCGCAATCTGGGCGATGCCCCGGCCCATGGTGCCGGCTCCGATGATACTCACCCGCTTCATGGTCTGTTCACCGTCCCTGAAACCGGGGGGCCCGCTTCTCCAGGAAGGCCTGGACGCCCTCTCGGTAGTCGTGGCTGCGGGCTGCCGTCTCCTGCAGGTAGGCCTCGTAGCCCAGGGCCTCCTCCAGGGACTGCTCCCAGGCCCGGTACATGGTCCGCTTGGTCAGGCCGTAGGCCAGGCTGGCTCCCTGGGCCAGACGGGCGGCGAACTCCTGCACGGTGGGCATGAGCTCGTCGTGAGGCACCACCCGGTTGACCACGCCCCAGGCCAGGGCCTGGTCCGCGGGGAGGCGGTCCGCCGTGATGGCCAGCTCGTAGGCCCGGGCCTGGCCGATGATGCGGGGTAGGAACCAGTTGGTACCGCTGTCGGGGATCAGGCCCACCCGGCTGAAGGCCAGGATGAAGCTGGCCTTATCCGAAGCGATGCGGATATCCGTGGCCAGGGCGATGCCGAAGCCCGCCCCTGCGGCTACGCCGTTGATGGCGGCGATGATGGGCTTCTCCAGGCGTACCATCTCCAGGATCAGCCGGTGGTAGCCCTGGCGCAGGTGCTCGGCGATGGAGAAATCATCGCCCCGCTTTTGCACATCGGCCAGATCCTGGCCGGAGGAGAAACCCCGTCCTGCGCCGGTGAGGACCACGCAGCGCACGGAGGGGTCCTTGCCGCACTGCTTGAACGCGTCGGTAGTCTCCCGGATCATGGTATCGTTGAACGCGTTCAGGGTCTCCGGGCGATTCAGGGTGATGGTGACCACCCCGTCACTGCGCTCGAAAAGGACGGTTTCGTAGGCCACGGGTCAGTCCTCCGTGCCCAGCAGGATGGTCATCAAACCGGCCGCAAAGGCGTGGGCATCCTTTCCCACCGCGGCCATCTCCGGCGAGCGCATGGCCGTCTTCAGCGTGTCCTTGTCGGGGAAGCCCATCTCGGCCATCAGATAGAACTCTTCGCCCTCCAGGGTACGGGTGAAGCGGGTTATCGTGGTCTTCACCAGGCCGGGGACCTTTTCCACCAGCTTCAGGTGTTCGGCGTAGGCCCGCTCAAAAGCGTCCACGTCATCGGGCTTGCGGTAGAGAACGACCATTTTCTCCACGGGAGAACCTCCTTGGGTGATGGATGAGGCGGAAGGGTTGTCGTCTGTTCACGTTTTATGCTTCACGCATGCGCCTTTGTTTTTTCCTGTTCCCACACGTAGAAGCCCTGTCCCACGCGCCGGCCCAGGCGCCCGGCCTGGACCATGCGGCGCAAGAGGGGGCTGGGACGGTAGCGGTCCTCACTCCATTCGCGGAACAGGCCTTCCATGACGTGGAACACGATGTCTACGCCGATCTGGTCGGCCCACTCCAGGGGCCCTCGGGGGTAGTTGGTGCCCAAACGCATGGCCGTGTCGATGTCCTGGGGCGAGGCGATCTGCTCCAGCAGGGCGCTCGCCGCCTCGTTGATGATGCAGCAGAGGATACGGGCCCGCACCAGGCCCGGTCCATCGGCCACCGGCACGGGCTCGTAGCCCAGGCTCTGCCAGAAAGCTGCGGCCTGGGCCAGCGCGGTGGCCGAGGTGGCCAGGCCGGCCGCCAATTCCACCAGGCCGGTCTCCTCCAGCGGGGGCACCAGGCCAAAGCCCACCACCCGTTCGGGCGTCCCGGTCCAGGCTCCGGCCTGGGTGACGCTCACGGAAAGGGCGGAGGTGAGGAGCAGGGCGCCCGGTACGCGTGGAGCCAGGTCGGCCAGGAAGCGGGACTTGGCATCCGGCGCATGGTGCACGTCGATGACCACGTCCACCGACCCGGCCGGGCCGCGACCGTCCGTCCGGTCCATCCCGGAGGTCCACACATGGCCGGCCCGCTCACACAGGCGGCCGAGTTCCTCGACAAAGGGTGGGTCGCCGGCAATCAGGATGCGCATCGCCGTCTCAGGTTCGCGTCAAAGGGGTTTGAACTGCTCGAAGGCCTGCTGGCAGCCGTCGCAGTAGTAAATGGCCCGGCACAGGGTGCTGCCAAAGGTGTTGGTGACCCGGGTTTGGAGCGAGCCACAGTAGGGGCAGCGCACCACCGGGTTGAGCATGATCGCCAGGTCGCCGCCGTGGACCGGGGGCGGGGCCAGGCCAAAGGATTCCAGCTTGCGCCGTCCCTCCGGGGTGATGCAGTCGCTGGTCCAGGCCGGCTCCAGCACCATCTCCACCTTGGGATTGGGCGCCGCCATCTCCCGTAGCTTCTCCTCCACCTGACGGCGCATGACCTCCAGCGCAGGACACCCGGCGAAGGTCGGCGTCATCACCACGGTGACACCTGCATCGGTGACCTTCACCTCTCGCACCACGCCCAGGTCCACCAAGGAGAGGACCGGGATCTCCGGGTCCATCACCTCCTTCAGAGCTTCCCAGATCGTGGCTTCGCTGTACGTCTTGTGCCCTTGTACGGTCATAGGAATATGCCATCCTACCAGGCTGCGTCCGGTTCGATGCGGGCGACCATCTGCATCTCGCCCAACAGGATGGGCAGCCAGTGGGTGTGCTGGTCCCGTTCTGCCGTGACCGGCCGGGTCTGGGGCAAGGTGAGATTCATGTTGGTCAGGAAGGAGTGCACTGCCTCCTGCCAGGCCGCCCGGAGCTCGTCCATGGCGGGAAAGAAGCCGGCCGCGAGCAGGGCCGCGTCGCCGCTCAGGGGGACGAAGAGCTGGGCGGCAAAGGGCCACAGCCGATCCAGGGCGGCTTGCATGCGCCGGTGGCTCTCGTCCGTGCCCAGGGCCAGGCGCTCTACCCAGGTGCTGGTGTGACGGTAGTGGTAGATCTCCTCCCGGCGGATCTTGGCGGCCGCGTCGGCCAGGGGCCGGTACGCGCTGGTGAGCAGCCGGTCCAGGAGCAGGCGCTCGTAGAGGTCGAAGAGGTATTGGCGCAGCATGGTGAAGGCCCAATCGCCCTTGGGCAGCTCCACCATCTGCACATTGCGGTAGGCCGGCGCGTCTCGGAAGTAGACCATCTGGTCGGGATCCTGGCCGGTCAGGTCCTCGATAAGCTGGTACCAAATGAGCGCGTGACCGATCTCGTCCTGGGCCAGGTTGGCCATGGCGATGTCCTCTTCCAGGATGGGTGCGTGGCCGGTCCATTCTGCGTCGCGATGGCCCAGGATCACCTCGTCGTCGGCCATAGCCAGCAGCCGATCGACCAGGGCCTGCAGCAGTTCGGTGTCCAGCGTGGTCGTTGTGGTGGGGGTGGTCGCCGTCGTCATGGAATTGCCTCCCTCAGCCCATCTCGCGTTCGCGACGTTTGAGCGCGTTCTTGTCGAAGATCAGCCCGCCGTAGTAGCTCTGATCCCGGTAGCGTTTGTCCTGGGCCGGAGCAAACATAGGCTCCACATCTTCCTCGCCGCTGCTGGTGACCGCGTCCGCGGGGACGATCATCCACAGATAGACCGGCTTGTCCGTAAAGCGGCCGCTTTCCAGGGCCTTGCGCAGGGCCTCCCGGTGATGGCGGGCCTGGATCTCGCCCACGTGGGTGGCAGCCACCATGCTGCGGCGATGGTGCTGCCGGGTGAAGACATAGAAGGTGCGCATGGGCGCGTCCTCCGGGATCGCCTCGTCGGCCCAGTTGGGGTTCAGCTCCATCTCCATCCTGGTCATGGTGAGGACCTGGTCCTGGGGCACTACCCAGAGGTTGTAGCACTCGGGGCGGCGTACGAAGACATCCCGGGCATTGAGCAGGGCCATCTCCGGATCGGGTGCGTGGATGGTGCCTACGGCCTCGTGCGGCCGACCCGGCCGATCCTGTTTGAAGACCTCGTATCGGGGCCATTCGGTGTCGGGCATGGCAGCCTCCTTGGGATACAACAGGGAAAACCGGGGACTCCGGCCCTACGCGGCCATTTTCTCCGGCCCGGAACGGGCCATACGGCGGCGGGCATAGGCCTCCGCCGCCTCCCGGACCCACAGACCCTCCTCATGGGCCCGGCGGCGGGCTTCCATGCGGGCTTTGTTCATGAGGCCGTTACCCTGCAGCACCTGCCAGAACTCATCCCAGTCGATGGGGCCGATGTGCCAGTTGCCCGTTTCCTCATCGTAGCGCAGTTCGGGATCGGGGATCTGCAGGCCTACGGCCAGTAGCTCGGGCACGATCTCGTTGACGAACTCCTGGCGCAGGGTGTCGTTGGACTTGGTCTTGATCTTCCAGCGCATGAGGGCCGGACTGTTGGGCGAATCCTTGTCGTGGGGGCCGAACATCATCAAAGCCGGCCACCACCAGCGGTTGAGCGCGTCCTGGGCCCACCGGCGCTGACGAGGCGTGCCCTGGGCGTAAAGGGTGACGGCCTCCTTGCCCTGCTTGTAGTGGAAGGTCTCCTCGGCGCAGATGCGCACCATGGCCCGGGAGTAGGGGCCATAGGAGCAGTGGGCCAGCATGGTCTGATTCTTGATGGCGGCGCCGTCCACCAGCCAGCCGATCATGGCCACGTCGGCCCAGGTGAGGGTGGGGTAATTGAAGACGCTGGAGTACTTGGCCTTGCCCTCCAAAAGCTGATGGATCAGGGTGTCCCGGTCCACGCCCAGGGACTCGGCCGCGTGGTAAAGGTACTGGCCATGGCCGGCCTCGTCCTGGACCTTGGCGATCAGGATCAATTTGCGGCGCAGGCTGGGCGACCGCGGGATCCAGGCGCCCTCGGGGAGCATGCCCACCACCTCGCTGTGGGCGTGCTGCGAGATCATGCGCACCAACTGGCGCCAGTACTCATAGGGCATCCAGTCGCCCGGCTCGATCTTCTCGCCGTCTTCGATGCGGGCCTCGAACTCGGCCAACCGCTGCTCGTAGTCCGGGTCTGTGGGGAGGCCCACATTGGGCAGCGGTCGGGTGGTTGGGGTACTGGGAAAAGTGCTCATCGGTTCTATCTCCTGAAGGTTTTGGGCAAAAGCCGGTCAACAAGCCGGTCTCAGGTTCCGATCGACTCGCCGATCCACTCCACGGCCAGGGCGACGCCCTGGCCCACGCCTACACACATGGTGACCAAACCGTAGGGTGAGGTGGCCGTGCCGTCCCGATGACGGCGTTTCATCTCGTGGACCAGGGTGGTGGTCAGGCGGGCGCCCGTGCAGCCCAGGGGATGGCCCAACGCAATGGCGCCGCCGTTGACATTGGTCCGCTCGTGGGGTAGGCCCAGCTCGTCCATGACGGCCAGAGCCTGAACCGCAAAGGCCTCGTTCAACTCGATCAGGTCGAAGTCCTCGATGTGCAGACCG
>Ga0197142_1000798_pt1 | contig 29504 bp, 23 predicted proteins | sample GBS60_MetaG_FD_148614 | JGI IMG/M metagenome (GOLD analysis project Ga0197142, IMG submission 148614) | Sediment microbial communities from Great Boiling Springs, Gerlach, Nevada, United States - GBS 60_MetaG | ecosystem: Environmental > Aquatic > Thermal springs > Hot (42-90C) > Sediment... | reverse complement strand
ACATTGCTCAAAAGGGTTTTCTAAATAAACCCCTTTTTTCTTTTTAATTGTTTTCACACATACCTTCATTTCTCTTCACTATAAATAAGACAAAAATTCTGCTTTGAACTTATATCCATCGTAATATAACCATTGACCAAGGCTGTATACTATTTCAAATACTCTGTCACTTCCTAATCCAGCATTTTCAAAATATGCACCAATATATTTCCCCGATTTTGTCATATGTCGAGGGACCCAATACGTTGGATGGTCATCACCCTCAATAGTTATCTGCACCAAATCCCCATTTTTAATATAATAAAGCCTAAACTTTCTCCAAATTCCTCTGTCCCAACTACCTTTGCCTTGGTCTATGCCTACTACATAAATTTTGTCAACTTCTTTTAACGCTTCCCTCCAATAAATTTTGTCTTTCATTTGTTCCTCCTCTTTTTATTTTAACAAAATTGCTTTGTCATTTGGCTTTAATAAGTCGTTGACTATTTGATGGGTAAAAACCCAAATTATAGGTGTCGAAATTTTGAGAAAACTTTGGTCAAAGTCATACAATTCTCCATCGGTAATAATAATCGCTACCGTTGGCTTGACTTTCTTTATGTAGTTAAATAATTCTTTAACACAAGTTCCGCCACCAAAGCCCTCAAGATTATGAAACTGCATTCTTGGATAAACACGCCACGTATCACTAAAAGTTCCAAACTGAAAAGTTAACTGCTTTTGTTTAAGATATTGCACAAGCCCTCCCATTTCTGAAATTCTGTTCAAAACGCTTCCCGAAATATCAAGGGCTACCAATACATCTAAAGTCGGAATGCGAGAACATCCCTTTATTTCAGGAACAACACCCTCTCTTCTATATGTTCGCCTCTTAAATCTTTTCCCTTTCTTGACTTGCTCGATACTTTTTATCAATGCAAGCAACGTTGGATTAGGTTTGGTTTGTGGCTCAAAATCCTTTCTAAATCCCCTTTGATCCCCAGCCATACTTGTTCTGATTATTTCGTTTGTAATTTCCTTAATCTTTTGTTCAATTTCGCTTTCCTCATTATCTTGGTTATTGCCATTTTGATTGTCGTCCTTTGCCCCTGTTCTGCTTTTTAAAATTCCTTCCGCTATAATGTCTTTTGCTTTTTCTGTTGGTGGCGACGATATCACATCGTTCAATAGGTTCGACAAGTTGGACAATAGTTCTTGTTGCTCTTCTTTGAGTAAGTTATAAATATACTGCCACCCAGGAAGAAAGTGAAGATTTAGTTTCTCCCGTCTCTCGGGAGAAAGTTGACTCTTTATTCGTTCGACAGTCCAGCCCTCAATGTCGCCAATTTTTTCTATTGCTAACACTTCATTAATAAGAGCATCCTGGGCTATGTTTGATAAATTGGGGTTGAATTTCTCCTCACTTACAAAGACATCGCCTCTTAATATGTGCGAAACTTCGTGTGCGATTAATTTTCTCCTGTCTTTAGTTCCCAAACCTTTCCAAAAAGTGGGATTAATCAACATAACAAAACGCTCTTTCTCAGGGTCATATTTTACTCCTGCGGTGGGGATTTTCTCTTCTTCTTGGATTAAAATATAATTTAGGCCCCACTGAACCAAAGATTTTGGAAAATATTTAAATGCATCCATAGAACACCTTGAATTTGTTATACATAATAGAAAAAGAATTGTTGCAAAATTTGCAAAACAAAAATTGCAACAAAAATTTTGAAGCAAAAAAAACAACACAATCTCTAAATTATTTCTTTAATATAAATAGAGAATAAAGTATTATTTTACCTGAAATATCTATATAAAATGCCGCCACAAACAAAACCGCTTAAAGATTACAAAAGCAAACATACGCACTAAGCTTCCATAGTAAGTTAAATATACAAATTCGCTTTCAGTTCTGAAAAATTTTTAACATTATTTAAAAACTAATATACTATATTGCAATAATGTATATTTTTTTTCGTGTTATTTTGCTGAATATTTGTATTTTAAAAAATATGTTTATATAAACGTAAAATGAATCGAAAAACGCATAATGATTGTTTAATTATCTTTTATAATTTTAAAATTTGGATTTTAGAATTTTAAATTTTAATTTTGTAATTGAATTATTGAATATATTAGAGATGAAAATGTTAAATTGCATTTGGTTTGGATTGAGGTTTATAGTGGGAGTGATTTACTCTGGAATAATTTACTTAAAGCAAGAATATTTTGAATTCTATTTTAAACTGCATAAAAAGTATCCAAATTCAAAGTTGCTCTATCACTTCCCAACTAAATCTTTGATATTAGCAAAAGAAGAAAAGATGTTGCCGAGAAGTATGCCTTTGCTAATAAAAGATTTAAATAAAATAGAAATCATAGGGAAAAAGGAAAAATTTTTGGTTAGTCTTGTTTAGGAGAGATTATGGATTTATTTGATAAAATAATTGGACTAGTAGAAGAAGAAAGTTTGGAAAAACTAAATAAAGAAATTGAAAGAACAAAAGAAGAATTAAAAAAATTATCATTAATAAAAAAGATAAAAGAAGATAGAAAGGCATATTATCGGTATCGTATTAATAAGCACAAAGAAACTATCAAAGATTTCTTGTTAAGTTCACCAATTAAGCCAATCTTTGAAGAGTACAAATCTATTAATATCAAAATCGACGGGGAACAAATAAAAGTTTCGTTTAAAATTAAACCTGAAATAAAACAAATATTAAAAGGAGGTATGTATGAAAAACCAAAATCTACTAAAAGAGTTTCAAGAATTCAGCCTTCTACCAACCAAGAACAAACCGCACGGAATGTCGAAGGAATCCAAAAGGATACTTGAAATCTATGTAAAAAAGTATATCCATTTTCTCGAAGAAACAAGTCAAATTCCTAATACCAAATCCTTCTCGCTTTGGCTTTCTAAAATTCCAATTAACCCCAACTCAAAAGCAGTGTTGTGTAACAGACTGGGTAAGTTCCTTGTCTGGAATGGTAATATTACTATCGAGGATTTTAAATTCTTGCAAAGCATATTTAAAATGCGAAGCTACAATTGGAGCTCAAAGGCTTTAACAAAAGAAGAAACCATTGCATTTATGGAATTGCTTGAAAAAGAATCCAAAACCTTTTTTACAAAAACCAGAAATTTGCTGATTTATGTTCTACTAGTTTTAACAGGAAGCCGAATTTCCCAAATCTTGGGAATAAAATTAAACGATATAAAAGAAAACGAAGAAAACATCGAATTAAGAATTAAGCGTTTGAAATATATTGAAAACTCTGAACAAGAATATATCTATAAAAAAATCAGGAAAAACTTTATAGTTGGAAATAAAACTTTTATTAACATTTTTGATAAATATTTAAAAATGAGAAATGAAATTCCAACAAACAATGAATATTTATTTGTAACCAAAAAGGGCAAACCCATTAGTTCCGACGAATATAGAAAAGTATTCCAAAGAGCATCTCTGAAATTTGGTAAAAAAATTACACCACATTATATTAGACATACAGTTGGAACCATATATGCAAACCAATATGGAGTATTAAAAGCAAGTTTGGTTTTAGGACATTCAAATATTTCTACAACACAAAAATATATATCTATAAATAATATTGATATCGAGGAGTTAGAATGGCAAAAATAAATGCTAAATATTACAAAAAAGATATCACTATAACATATAAAAGCAAAGATACCACTTTGCTAACTCTCTTTATTAACCACCATTTTATTAGTGCCGAAGATTTGAGCGTTCAACTTAACATCCCTGTTGACAAAATATTGCAGGATAAAGAAAAAGGATATTTAAGAGGTTTGATATTAAACCAACAACCCAAAAAAGACCTAATATTCAAAGATATTTTTCTCGAAAAATACAAAAAAGAAAAAGGAAATACTAAGAACTTAATTCCCTTTGGTTATTCGCTAGATAGTTTTAATAATGTTCAATTTTGGTATGGATATTTTGTGAAATTTAAAGAAACTAGTTCTGGGAAGTGTTATGCTTATCTTTATGCACCTGACAAATCTGTGATAGAAATAAAAGAAAAAGATATGAAAAATGCTTATATAAAAGCTCGTAACTATGCTTTTAAAAATCAAAATTATGCACCTGCACCCAATGATAAATTAAACCAAACTACTATACCCTTGTCTATCGATGAAATATATTTTCTATTATCAATGATTAACTCCTATAACTTACCATTCCTATACAAAAAACTCGCTGTTGCGAGAGATTTGATATTAATGAAGAAGAAAAATAAAAAAATAAATTTTAAACAAAAAGGAGAGGAAAATGGCAACAAACTTACTACCACCAAATAATCAAGAATTAATTCAAAGCTATAGCGATGTTGAAAAACTTGCAAAGGTTTTTATTGAAAGCCAGCTCTTCGTTGATACCAAAAGTATGAACCAGGCAATTGTGAAAATTTTGGCTGGGCGAGAATTGGGGATTGGTGTCTTTCAATCTATGAACGATATCCACATAATCGCAGGAAAGATTTGCATTAGTCCCATTCTTCTCGCTTCGATTCTCAAATCCCAAAACAAATATAATTACAAAGTAATCGAGCACAACGAACACAAATGCAAAATTGCTTTCTTTGAAAAGGGTAACTTTATAGGACACTCTGAGTTTACTATCGATGATGCAAAAAGATTAAGATTAGCCGAAAGAGACCAGTGGCAAAGGCAACCTAGAACTATGCTTTTTTGGCGTGCATTATCTCAGGGAATTAGATGGTATTGTCCCGATTTATATAGGGGTTTACAAGTATATACAACAGAAGAAATGGAAGATAAAATCGACATTGAACAATATGAGGTTAAAATAGAGGAAACTATACAAGAGCCAGCTCCAACGCCAAAATCTGATGTAGATGAACAAAAAGAAGCTATAAACCAAGCTGCCAAAATCCCAAGTTTAAGTAAAAGCCAAATTCAAAAATTGTTGCAGCTAGCAGAAAGAAAAGGAATTAACAAAGAAGAGTTTGAAAAGAAACTTTACGAAAAATATGGTCAGAATATTCCTTATTCAGCATTTGTTGAAATTAAAGAAACAATAGAGAATTTTAAAAAACAGGAAGATAAATTGATATAGGTGAAATATGGCTGTTGAATTTAAATTGCCCGAAAATTTTAAATCCAATTTTGAAGATGTTGAAGTTATCGATTTTGAAAACAGAGCTGGTTTGATTACTGGCTCCACTATCTCTTGCACTATTGGTGCTAATCCCTATGTAACTCCAGTTCAATTATGGGCAGCAATGGTTAATGGGATTGAACCCGAAGTCACAGACTATGCCCAAAAGAAAATGAAAGCAGGAAAAAAAATTGAAAAAGTAATAGTAGAATTTTTCCTGGAAGAACAAAAACCTGATGAATATTATTACTTTGATGACAAAACAATTTCGTTTAAAAGTAAAATATATCCATTTTTGGGCGGAACTCCCGACTTAATTTATAAGAAAGATGGGAAAACTTACATCGGTGAAATTAAGAATATGGGTTCTGCAACTGCAAAAGAATTTATCGAAGGTAATCCACCTCTCCACTATTATTGTCAAGCTCTCCTTTATTCTTTCTTATTTAATACTGATGGCTTTTCTTTCTTGGTTTTAATTGACGGTTATGATTACAATTTCTTTGGTCCATTCGATAAAGATATGCAAAACGTGATGAAGATTATTAATGGAGCTAATAGGTTTTATTTGGAACATTATATAAAAAGAGTTCCGCCCAATCCTGTCTCGTACTCAGATGTTCTTACGATTTATCCTAAATCTAAAACCAGCAAAGTAGAAGCTAATGATGAAATAAAGAAATACATAAAAGATTTAAAGGAAATAAAGAAGCAAATAAAAAAATTAGAAAGCCAAGAAGATTACATTAAGGCTAAAATTGCTGAGTTTATGAAAGACAACGAACTTTTGACAATTAACAATGAACCCGTTGTCTCGTTTAAAACCATTGCTTCCGAAAGACTTGCTACTGCAAAACTCAAAAAAATGGAACCCGAGATATACGAAAAATATCTTGAAAGAAAAGAAACAAGGATTTTTAAATTAATAAAAGGAGGTGAAGATGAATAAACCAGTAATTTATATTATTGGCAAAATCAAAGACAATCCAAACTATCAAGAAGATTTCAAAAAAACCGAAGAAAATCTCAAACGTATATTGGGGTCAGAGTTTGTAATAATTAACCCTGCATTATTCCAATACGAAAATGATTTAATGGAAATATATGACAAACATTCTAATCTATTAAAAAAGTTTTTTGAAGAAAAATTAAATAAAAATATTTATGTAAACGAAGAATATAGATATATGGATTTAAGTAGTTTCTTGATATCATCGGTGGTAGATTATATCTATGTTTTACCAAATGCTAATGAATCAAAAGGAGCCTTTGTGGAAACAGTTCTTGGAGATAAATTTAACCGAAAATATATTTTTGAAGTTCATATTCCCCTGAAAAATATTGAAGATGCAATTTTATCAATGCGAATAGCGGAAGAAACCAAAAAAGAAAAGGTTGGAATTTATATGTTGCCAAACTGGAATCTTGCTGTTTTCTGGGAAAGTATTTATCCTAAAGATGTTAATCCAGTTCCAATATTAACGACTTCTGATGATTTTTATCAATTTTATAAAGACCACCCAGATGGATTTTTTAACGTAATTAAGGAGAAGGGTTGGATGGTTTGGGGAAACGAGGTTTCCTTCTATTTGGTCGTTCAATAGAAAAATAATATTTCACAATTTCAGAAATTTTGTTTTTATCTTTAATTTTGTGGGAATCGTATAAAAGATAAGCCACATAGGAAACAATCAATCTTATTAAAACTTTCTTGGATTTTATTTGTGTAATCTCCTGAATTCTTTCCAACTTTTCTGTAAACATTGGAGTCCGATAAACGCCATCCATCCATATTCCATAAAAAAGATTTTTAATATCTTTCCGTATATCTTTTAAATCAAGTGATTTTTCAATTGGAAATACGTGTAAACAAAATTGTAGAATTTGTTTCCTGTGTGGCTTAAAGCCAAGTTTTCTAAATAACCACTGTTGAACTCGTTTTTCAACTTCAGTCATTCTTGCTCAATGTTGTTTATTTTATTGATAGCATTTTCTAAATTTAATGCATAGTGAGCATAAATCTTTACAAGCAAGTCTCTATCAAACAAACCTTTTTCATAACAATGCTTGCATAAAGGTATTTTAACAAAAGGTAATTCAGGATGGTTGATTAATTCATTTCCGTCTGGTCCTGGCTCCTCCCCACAAAATGCACAAATTGAATACTTCAAATAAAATCTATCATCTAAATTGGGTTTGTCGGGAAATATCTTTTTCATTTCCTGATACAATGCATAAATCCTCTTTTGTTCTTCCTCGGGTAGACTTTGAAAATTTTGTAGTTTGAAAAATAATTCCTGTAATGGAATATGTTCTTTACGTCGCACTACAGGATTCAACAATTTTTTTTTAATAATTTCTTTAAATAAAACGTTGATTTGATAATTGTATTTGGTTTCGAATTCCTCAATTGCTTTTTCTTTTGAGGAATATAATTCCACCAGTCCTATTGCAAATCGCAACTGGCTTGCAGATAAAGAAAAAATTCTTCTAAGCCTGTTAAAAAAATCTTTGTTCTTGTTTTTTTGAAATATTAATCCTATTTCATAATAAATTCCAACCAAAACAGAAAACTGTCTCAAAAGATGGTTTCTTAAATAAGCAACATCAAGTACAGCATTTTTTTCATCGTCGCTGATTTCTTCTTTGTTTTTGTATATAAAATCCATAAATTCAGAAATTGTTTTTATTCTCTTTTTCCTATATCTTCTTTCTTTTTTTTTTATTCTCCATATTCTTCTATATCTGTTTTTTCTATTTCAAATTCAAACTCCTTAACTTTTCTTGAACTTGTTAATTTTTGTAGTGCATAATAAAATCCTTGTTCTTCTAACGGATAATCCAATATCCTTCTACCATCGTATTCTGCATTTCCTACCTCGAATTCTAAATCATTTAGATTATAAACGATTTGTAATGCATCGTATTTTGCCAACATTTCATAATAATTAGTAATATTGGCTTTAAATGATTTGGCAAATCTGTCAAAAGCTTCGGGACTTCCATAAATTTCTTTCATACCCTTAGACTCTAATATAAATTGGGATAATCTTTTTTTCCTTTCTTCAATAAATTGCTTACCAAGCAGTTGGCTGTGATAAAGAGCTTCTGAATAGTTCCTCATATAAGAAGATAAAGCTACATCAAGAACGGATTGAGAATATTCTAATTCTGGGTCAATGGTTAAAATAGTTTCTAATAAAGCTTTTTCCCTGGAAGTTGAACCAGTGCCAACTACAATTTCATTTATCGATTTTCTTAAAAAGTCAAGCCTGCCGTTAAATGTGAATAAATCTATTTCTTTTCTCTTTTGAGCTCGTTTTGCAATTTCATCTTTCAATTCCTGCCCTAGATATCCAAAAGCCAAGTCTTGAAACGTCACTTTTCGTCCAGATGGTAAATAATAAGTTCCCTTTGCAATTTTTTCACCACTCATAATCATCTCCACCCATTCAGCTATGTTCTTAAAACCAACGGGCAATAGGTTTGTATCTATCTTACCATTCTTAATCATCTTGCCCAAATTATTTATAAACCTTTGATAGAAATTGATGATAAATGGACTCATCATTGGTCCAATAATTAGATTCTCAACAGCAAGGTCACGATTAGTAAGATAAGAATCAATACCCTTATTTAGAATTAAGAATATATCCTGAATTTCATTGTTTGTAAAACCAAAACTCCTCAATATTTCTCTTCCTTTAAATTCTAATTTCCCTATTCCTTTTAATTCATCTTTTAACCCTTTTTCCTTATCTACGCTTTCGGCTATATCTTCAATTTGTTTTACAAAGTCCCCGATGATTGGAAATCCTCGCCAACCTCCTAATATCGTATTTAACAACAACAATACACCTAACGCCTTTAATCCTCTTCGAGTTAATTCAAAATCCTGTGGCGTTGCTTTCCCTTTTACCTTTGCTTTTAAGCCGTTGTAAACTAATCTCAATGATTCAAAATAATTCCAGTTTTGTAAAAATGCAGGCATAAGCATTCGTGTAAATTCTTTTAAAATTGGAGTTTCTCGAAACGTTCTCGTTGTTTCACCAATATCAAAAACTTCAAAAAACCCTACATCTTGTGCCAAGGATTTGATTAATTCGTGAGTAAGCGTAGGATAATCAGTTATACCCTTTCTACGCAATATTTCATAATTAATTTCAAACGAGTTAAGTTTATTGATTATTTCTGAATTCTTTTGTAAGGCAAAACCTATTTTATAAAGACCAATCTTGATTATATCCCCCGCACCACTAGGTAACCTTGCTAAATCTTTTAATTTCAATATACTTGAGAGAGAAGAGAATATGTCAAAAACACTGTTTGTAAAGAAACCAGCTCGCCAAAGCTTTTCAAATAGTTTTTGCTTTAATGGGTCATCTTTGTATAAGATTGGAACATCGGAGTTTATTTTGTATATTTTATTATAAGATTTTGTCGTTCGCATAAAATCAAAGTAACCTTTGTAGAAATTTTTAATGAAAGAAGGAATTAAGACACTCAATTTTTCTCCTCGTAAAATCGCATTGTGCGGAATAGCAATATAAGCATACTTTAAGTTTTTGTATGCCGCCCTTATGTTACCTAAAAACACATCAGCCATTGCTATTCCCAATGCAGTGTTAATTGTTTTTTCAAAATCAAATACTTTATCATTTATTTTTGCAATTCCCTTAGCAAACAATTGGGATGGCTTTTGAAGAAGACTGTTTTTAATAGACCATATCCATTCGCCAAATGGTGTCTCACCTAATCCAAAATCTATAATCAGGGGGTCAATATCACCTTTGATTTTACCTATTATAGCATTTTTTAAACCACTGCTATTTAATGATTGGAAATACCCAGCTAATCCATACCTAAATAAAGTGGCTTCTTCTTTAGGATTGTCAGCAACTTTGTAGCCTATAAAATCTCTATATATCTTATCGGGAATACGCTTCTTGTAATTAGATAGTAATGTTATTAACTGTGAAAGCTGACTCTTGTCGTTAAAAATGTTGTCAATTTGATCCAATTTCTCAAAAATTTCCTGCGGTATATCGGCTTCTACTTCCTCTGTTAAATCTTTTAAATCATCTATTTCGTAATATTTCTTTAAAACTTTATCCCTTAATTTTTTAACTCTAGCTAAATGCCCAGCCCAGTCTGCTTTGCTCTTTTCCATACTTAAATAAGCTTGTGTTAATTGAGTAAGAATTGCATTTAAATTATCATTAATACTTTTTTGCTCTGCTTTTATTACATCTAAAACTTTTCTATTAAATTCTTTTATTTTAACAAAATCTTTTTGCCCATTCCCTAAATCTTTTACAAATATATTGGTATAGTTTTGATGCCTTTGATAACCATTTGATTCAAGATATTTAATTGCTTGATAAACTGCACCACTCTTTTTCTTGTCATAAAAAACAGCCTTTATGGGACTACTCTCGTGTGATTTATAACCAACTATTTCGCCACTTGGACCAATATCTACACTTTGTATTTTAACACCATAATCACCAAAGGTTCTTTGCCACAAGGGATTCCAATGTATAAAGTTTTCACTCTTGTATAGATACCTTTCGACACTTTCAGGTGATAATAAATTCTTAATGTTGTTATAAATCTTGTATTTATCTTTCATTTTTTTAACATAATTCTTATAGCTTTGATTAATGCCATTGATTTCATCTTGATAATCTCTTATCGTTTTAATCAATAAATTAATTTTGCTTCTCATCTTATTTGCTGATAATATTCTGTTTGTAATTCTTTTAGCTTTTAAATTGTAATATTGCTGGTACTTAACCCACCAGTTTGGAGATTTTATACCCTCTTTAACTCCAATATTTACTAGAAACTTGTTAAAATCTTTTATTATCGTCGTTAATTCTTTTATTTTTTCTCTAATTTCTGCTATTTGTTCTTTTCTATAATTATTCAAACCTTCAATCCTTTGCTTTATTTCTTTTATAGATTTCTCGGCTTCTTTGTAGGCTTCTTCTTGCTTCTCTAAAGGTATCCCAAGCTTTTCTGATACCCTAACTCTATACTCAAGCTCTGTTTGTTCACGAATCAAATCTCTATATTCTTTATACGCCTTGTCGAATTCTTCTTTAAACTTATCAAAACTTCCATATTTCTTGTCGATAAATTTTGTTGCAGTTTTGCCTAATTGGCTTATGCTTTGAATTAGATTTTTCTCGATTAAATCTTTCTTTATCCCCTCCAATTCTTCTAATTGAGGATATTTTTTATTTGCTTTTTTATATTCAACTCGATACTGATAAAGGTCACGTTGTGTATTTATTGAAACCTTACTAACCAAACCAAGAATAAAATCATCATAATTAGATAAATCAGAAATACGCCTATGTATTTTGTATAACTTTTCCTTGAATGATGCTTCTGTTTCCTTTATCTTCTTAAAAACATCATTTGCCAATGGATTAGTTACAGCCTGAACAACTAAATTTCTTTTCCCGAATTCATTTGCCCATTTGTGATAATATTGAGCCTTCTTAATTGCCTCTTGAACATCAGGATGGTTTAAATTGTTTACTTTCATAATTGTTCGGTTAACATATGGAATCTCAGTGAAGTTGATGTTTTCATTTATTTTATAGGGTAGAATCAAAAATGGTTTACCAAACTTTTTAAAGTTTTTGTATACTTGATACCCAAAAGCTGTCGCTCCACCTAATAGGGATAAACCAAACACCCAACGCTTTAATTCTTGGTTTTCATCTGGAATTATAAATTGGTTGGCAAAATACCCTATGGCTGGCAACAAAACACCAGGATGTATCCATAATCTGTCAAATTCAAATTTTTGTGCTTTCTTAATATCTTCAGAAAGTTTTAATGGTTCTGGTTTCTGAAATAGACTTCTATAATATTTCTTTATAGCTTTTTCGTAATATTCGGGCAAATGCTTATAAAAATTAATCAACGACATACCAGGGTTTTTCAATGTATAAAGAAAAAGTTCTGTTGCTATCCTTTTTGATATTTGACTTTGAGCTAAATCTCGATAAAAATTAAATGGTGAACCCTTTAACTTACTTGTTAAATTGTGTATGGTTTGAATTGCTTCTTTAATTTCATCCTTTGTGGACTTGGGATTCATTAGCTTTTCAACTATTTGTTTTTGAATTATCTCTCTAACAGTTGGGGATGTAATAAACTTTAAACCCTCTTCTTTGTTTACTTTTTTTTCTATCTTTTCTTTTTCTTCAACTTTTGTATCAATTTTTTCTTCTATCTCTTCTTGTATTTTCTTCTTTTCCTGAAGTTTCTTTTCCCAATAATATACATTTCTTTCTGCTTTTTCTATATAATTCTCAGCCGAATTCCATAACAAACTTTTAAAAAATTTAAGCAAATCTTCATCGACTTTCTCCTGAATTTCAGTATCACTCAACTTCTTTTGCCTATATTTTAATTTTAAAAACTCTACTACTTGTGGAATGGAATAACCATCTTTTATCATCCTATTGATTATAAAGTTTTGGGAAATAAAGGGTTTAAAGTTCTTTTCAAATTCTTCGAGTTTATTCATCAAAGTTTCTAATGAAATATCTTTAAAGTATTCATTGATTCCATATTGCTCTGAAATCTTGTTTTCAAGTAAAGATTTCACCAATTCTTGTAAAACTGGGTTTTCTTCAAGAATAAAATATTTTGTAATTGATTTTTGCTTCTTAACATAGTTTTTTAATACAGCCACCGACGGCAATGTTTTTATTAAATCACCTATTATGTTGTCATTTTTCCACTCTTTCAGCAAAGTTTTGTAATCTTCTAAAAAGCCCTCGGGATTGCCTTCGTTTTTTAACTGATATTCCTCAACTTCTTTGAAAAATTTATCCAATACCTTAACTCTTTCTTCACCCTTTTGTAATTCTTCATTTATTTTTTTGTATTCGGGATTCCTACGAGCAACCGAACGTCCAAGGTCTTTTTCGAGATTAATTAATTTATCATACAATTCACTAACATTGTTTACTTCTCTCTCACTTATTTTATCTAGCTTTAAAAAAACAAAATAATCTGGTGAAATCGTGGATTTGCTCAAGTCATACAAGTTTTTGAATTCGTCTTTATACAAAGCCTTAATAGAAGAAAACAAAGTCAAAAATTTTTGAGTTTTTTTATCAACAGGGTCTTGTGCATCAAATTTAATATTGATTTCATCAAAAATCATTTCTGTTAAAGAACGCAATCGGTCAAATAATATCTTGCGTGCTATGTCTAATTTGATAAACTCTTTTTCTTCTGAAATTGTTCTTTTTGTTCTTAATTCCTCTATGTCACCTTCGTATAAAGCTTTTAACTGTTCTGGTGAATAATCTTTTCTTTTCTCTATGTTCTTGCTGCTTAAAAAGTCTTCATAAATCAAATTTAATGTTTCCTGATAAACCTCAGGTGAAACTTCTCGTTTCTGTAGCTTCGCAACATAATCAAATGCTTTTTGCAAATAAGCATAAGTTTTATCTACAATGCCTTCAAATTCTTGAGGTAAAATTGGTTTCTTTTCGGCTTTGTATGGATTATTATTTATAACCCATTGAATATAATCAGTAGGCGGAATTAAAACAGAAGTAAAATCCCCATATTCTTTTTTGTAATCAGAAAGTAGTTTTGAAGCAATTTTTTGAGGATTGTCGTATATTTCACTATATTTATGAACTTTGTCTAATATTTCCTTCATCAACGAAGCAGTACCTTTTTCGCCCAAGCTCTTGATATCTTTGGGTTTTTCTTGTAATTTGGCTTTTATTTCCGCAGGATTTGGATAATATCTTTTAACCTCTCCTTGTTTCGTTTTGTGAATAAATTGAGGAAATGGATTGCCAATATAATGATACAACATCTGCCGAGGAATGTCAATTAAATCTAAAGCTTCTTTTGCAACATCGTCGTAAGTTTTTATATAACTATAATAATCAAAGAAATCAGTGTTGTATTTGTCATCGATTTTCCCTAATTCATTTACGGCTTCTGCTAACTCTAATTTGTTTGGCCTCCCGCCAGCTAAATACCTTTTGAGAAAAATATTTTCAACAGTTTGTTTATCCTCTGGTCCTAGTTCTTTGGTTATTTCATTGACAAATTCTTTGAATTTATTTATTGCAACTTCTTTAAATTTTTTTTCAAATATATTTCTATATTGTTTGTATTTCTTACCATCATAGTCTGTTTCCACAATCTTTTTCAAATCCTTCTGTTTAGTCGTTTTATAAACATCAAACAAAATCTCCCTTAATCCTTTGTATATTTCCGAATACCCTTGAAGAGTTTTCTTAACGGACATTGCATTGATTTCAGCTTGCTTTCTGTTTTCAGACTTAATTTTGCTGATGTCAATTTCATAATTAAACTCACCAGTCTTTTCCCCTTTTATCGGTTTAAAGCTATAACGAATTCTTGGGAAAAATAAACCAAACAAAGAAGCATAAGAAAGAGCATCAATTGTTTCATCATAATTGTCAGGCAATATATGTTTACTTGCTTGTGCTATTACGGGTATAAGAAAATAATAGACCTTGTTTTTTAAAACATTCATAACTTGGTCATATTCGTCGGCACTCAAATCGTTTTCGCTAATCTTTATCTTCTTCTTTTTCCCTTTCTCTTGAAATATAATATCCTCACCTTCTTTCCCTATTACTTTGTATTCTTTCTCGCCAATTTTAATATAATTTTCTTTATCTATTTTTGGAGGTTCTTCAATAGTCTCTTCTTTTTCCCTCTTGGCTGCTGATGTTTTAATTCCTTCCCAGATTTTCTTTTGTTTTTCTTTTTCTAGTTCTTCTCTTTGTTTTTTCCTTTCTTCTATTTGTCTTAATAAATCTTTATATGCTAAATCTTCTTTATATAATCTTATCGCTTCTTTAATTGTTTCCCTATTAACTCTTATTTTATACTTTTGCTTAATATATTCCCCGATATTAGCTCTGCTTAACTTTACTCCTTCTTTTAGTATTTCGGGTAATCTTTTGGCTAACTTCTGTGGATTGCTAAACTCTTCTCTTGTTGAACCATAAAGCTGATTAGAATAATCTATTACTTTTTTAACTAATCTGTTTAAAGGAATTCCAATTGAGCTTTTGATTTCTTCTATTCTGTCTTTATATCTATTGACAAAGGCTTTCCTACTATTTATTGGTCCTTTCTCTTGTATATCTTCGACTATCCATTGTGGTATATCTTTAATTATATCTTCTACTCCTTTTTCTGGCAATGGTTTAACAGGATAAAATTTGGGAGTCTTTTGTTTTTCCTGAGGTTCAACCACCTTGGATGGAATTTCCTCTTTTGCTTCCGTCACCGATGTTTCAGTTTTTTGTTTTACCTTAGGAGTTGTTTCCTTCTTCTTGGTCGCTTTTTTTACCGCAGGTGGCAAAGTTGATAAGGCTTTACTTATTTTTTGTGGCTCAATAGTTTTTTCCTTGCTTTCTTTTAAATAGTATTTATCTCCTTTTTTAACTAAATTCGATGGTTCAAAACCTACGTCTTTTGCTGCCTTCTTCCAAATAGAAGAAGGTATATCTTGCATATCCCTACCTGTTAATCCCATATAGTCGGGTATTTCTTCCTTAGAAATCCCCTGTGTTTTTAAGAATTCTTTAGCTTCTTTTAACTGTAATTCTTCTTTGGGGATTTCCTTTGGTGGCAACATTCGGGCAACTTGTTCTTTAATTTTTTCTGCAGGTCCTTTAAACAACTCAGCAGGAATTTCTGGATATCTTTCTAATGCTTCTATTGGTTTTTCCGAAGGTGGTATGTCCCACTTCTCAAAATAATTACGAATAGCTCTTTCTTTGAACGACGAAGGTAATTGTAATTTCTCAACAGCAGGTAATCGAGGTCGGGACAACTCATCTTTAATCTTGCCAACCAAATAATTCTCAACAGCACCACGGACTTTGGTTACATCAAAATTATTTTCAATAAAAATATCGTTTAAATCTTTAATTGAATTAAGGATTTCCTCTTTAGCTTCAATAACACGTTTTTCTTCGGGCGTAACATTTTCTTTTATTTCTTCTAAATCTTTTAAACTTTCGTTTATTTGTTCTTTTAAATTTCTAGCAGCATCTAGCCTTTCATCTAACTTTTGCTTTTTCTGTGTTGTGTATTCTTCTTCTTGAACAACTTGTTCTTTTAAATTGTTTATTTCATCTTTTACTTCGTTAACAACATTCCTTAAATTTTCTGGTACATTCTTTGGAGATTTATACAATCTTTTTAAAATTTTGGCAGTTCGTATATAACCAGGTAAATTATAAGCTTCAAACAACAAAGCACCAGCAATAGCATAAGCTACAGATTTAGTTGTTCTTAAAGCATCTTCTTCGCTTATTTGGGGATAAAAAAGATAATTACGGAGTGCCTCAGAACCACCTGCTATACCTATGTTATAACCAGCTGTTTTTAAAATATCCACTGGGGTTATAGGTTTTTGATTGATTATCTTATTTTTTATGGGTGAATATTTTCCAAAAGCCCAGAATGTACCCAAATTTAATGCACTTTCAGCCATCTTGTGTGTCCAATGTCTATTCATTTCAACTGTCCAGGGTTGAACACCAAAAGAAGCCATCAAAAGTTTTACAAAAGTTTTACTGCGACCACCCGCTATCATACCCACTATATCCATAACCATTTGTTTCATACCGTTTTTCTCTGCTACTTCTTCTAATTGTTTTATTTCTTGTTCAGTTGCTTTTTCTCCCAACCCCAATTCAGTAGGAGATTCCTGTGGATATCCGCCAAAAACAACATTGGGAAGCTGAGTCAATGGCTGAAAAACATTGCCTACTGCACCATAATTTGCAAAAGCAAAGGGACTGAGGTTGATTGCTTTCTGTAATGGCTGTGTCTCTTTATAAATAGGATAGACACCAGAAGGTATTGCTTTACCACCTGGTTCTGTTAAAGTTTGATATGACCAAGGTAAATTAGCCGAAATACCAATCAAAGCATCCGCCAAATTTGAAGGTAAATAGGGAGTTTGAGATATAACATCTTTGTTTGTAAATGGTAACATACCCTTAATAGCCAAAGAAACTTCATCCAAATCCTTGTCCGATAAACCTAAAATATTTGCTGTCTTTTTTATTCCCTCTGTTATAAATCCTTCTCTTACTTTCCTTACTTTGTCCCCTTTAATATAATACAATGGTTTTAAACCAGGAACATTATATGGCTGCCCATCTATTTCCCTTGGAAAAATAGGATAAACTTTATAACCAACAGGATAAGTAAATTTCTCTTTTACAACTCCTTTTTGCGGGTCGTTAATGTAAATCTCTTTAGTTACATAATCCGAAGGTTCTAGATATAATTCACCAGCCATTATCCCTTGCTTGATTTGTTCTATATCTACATCTGGTGAACTTAACCAATCAGTTCCTGTTGGCTGTGCTAATCTTGTCCCCTTGCTTAAACTTTCTTCAGCTTGTTGCTTTAACTGTAATAAAGATAGTTGTTTTTGAACATCATCTCTGGTTATATATGGGTCAATTTCCCCTTTTAAAACAGACCAAAATCTGTTTTCTTCATCCTGAGTAATCCTCGGCTTGGTCGTTTGAGTTTTATCAGAAACGCCTAAAAATCTTAAAACATCTTCATCTTTTAAACCCGCATACGCTACTTTTTTAGGAATAATTTCTTTTGGCTCAATGCTTGGTGGAACTTGGGTAGATACACTAGATGTTGGAGGAAATATATTAGAAATAGGTGTGGATGGTTTCGATATCTGCTCCCACATACTCCCTTGTGCAATAGGTTGGGTTAAAATAGAAGGAGATGAAACTATACTGGATTGCTGATGAAAAGGGAAAAGTGCTGAAGATGGAGGCGTAAACGGATTAGACAAAGCCTTGGATTTATCTTCATCAATATTTTCTTTATTCTTTTTCTTTTTTTTATTAATTTCTTTATTGAAATTTTGAATTAAATTAAACAATGGGTCAAATTCTAAAGCTTGTTGCACAATTTCGTCATAATATTTAGCCATATTCCTCTCCTTATTTCCCTATGTTTGCTATTGCAGTAGTAATCAAATATGCGGGTAAATCATTTGCTCCAGCAGTTTTATATTGGTCTAAACCTTCATATTTGTTAGCAAATTGACTCCAAAGATTGCTTATCTTGTTTGAATCCATTGCTAGGCCGCCGAAAGATTCTGCAAAACTCCAAATTCCTGTTATGACGTTCTTTGGATTCTTTGAATACATTTGATTTAGTTGATTAAACAAGCTCCCTAGAAAATACATTCCTCGTTGTTCAGGTTTGCCTTTGTTTGCATCTTGTGAGGCTTTGGCCAAAATTTGCTTAGATATTTGCGATGTCGGGTCGTTTAACCCAAACATATTTTTTATCCAACTAATTGCCGTTGGTGACCATTCGTTCTTGTTTTTGTCAAATTCAGCTTCTATTCGTCTACCTATATATTCTTGTATAAATTGATAACCCTTTCCAATGCTTGAATTGTTCTTTATATAACTTAAATCTACTTTCGTTCCATTTTGTGTCGTAACATTTAAATTAAACAAATCGGCAATTTTGTTTATAGACTGTCGCTTTTCTAAATCAAAAGTTGGATCATTGTAAAGTTCTTTTAATACCGAATTACTCGTAGCAATAAAAGAAGTTTTTGAAGCATTGGGGTCTTGTATATAATCATCCATTGCTAAGCCTTTAAGATAAACTTCAGTGCCTAATTTTTTAACACTACCAGCAACAGTCTGAACATTGAATGGTACCTTTTTAGTAGAAGATGATAACGATGATGACGATGTTGTGCCACTTTGTAAAACCTGTGTTGAATAATCCACACCACTCTTGGTAGTTGTTTTTGTTCCACTATAAATTTTCCCTATTTCTTTTAACTCCAATGGTTTTTCAAACTGGGGCGGTGATGGTGCACCTCTTACTGTCATTAATCCGCCAAATGGGTCATATCCATAACTTATACTACCCGTTTGTGTTAATGGGGCAAACGATTTTTGAAAAACATTACTATATTGCTCGTCTAATCCTTGTAATATATTATTCTTTCTTTCTATTCCACTGATTGTATTTAAATAATCAAAATATCGCTGTTGGTTTATTTGTTCTAATTGTTCGTTGATTTTTTTAATTCTCTCTTGATTTTCTATTAAATCCTGATAATTTAATGGTGTTTCTTGATATTGCTCCGTTGACGTGGTTGATTCTGTTCGGGGAACTTGGGTAACAAGAAGCTTTGTATCAAAAGGTAAATTCGCTACTTGCCAATTCATACCTAGTACATTCCCCGAAGTTACATTGCCGCTTTGTTGTGGTGCAACTTGCTGAATTTGTTGTAAATTACTTTGTAATAACGAAGCAACTCCAGGTGCATATCTTTGTAAGCTTGATAAGTTGGGAATATTTACAACCCCCCCAGATAATGTTGCTTGACTTTGTTGACTTTGTGTACCTGATTGACCTTTTATATTTTTAATAGGTATTTTTTTAATAGCCATTTTAACCTCCTTTAAGCGTAATTTTTAGTTTTCCACAAAGGCAAAATCGGGGGAAAAGCAGGATTGGGTCTGTCAGTATAAACGGGATATAAATCTGGCCTTGATTCTAAAATCTTTTGATAAATAATGTTCCCGTCAGGTAAGGAATTGTTTAAAATTGTTGGTAAATTGCCTTGTAATATAAAAGTGTTGAGATTTCTCAATTCTTCAACAACTTTTTTTAACCTTTTATACACATCCTCAATCTTAATTTTTTCACTTTGATTGTTTGTTTTATTTGTTTCTCCTTTCTTCCTATGCTTGTTATTATATATAAGCATTTTAATTCCCCTATATTACCCTAAACATTTTATTTAAACCTAGCCATTGGTTTATATATTGGGATGGTTTAGATTTAGGAGGTTGATAAGGTCCTAAAACTTGTGATTGTAATTGCTGATTATTTGTCGCTGTATTGTTGTTATTAGATAATGAAGGGGTTGGTGGGATACTCCCCCCGCTGTTTGGAAAACTAGGGGGTTGTTGAGATATGGCTTGTGTGGAGCTTGGAGTAGATACAACAGAAGAAGGGGGAGATGGTAAAGAATTCAAATTCTTTAAACCTATCCCACTTAACCCCTGTGTGCTTTGGTTTAATAAATTACTACCTAAACTATTAAATAAATTTTGCCCTTTTATCCCTGGTATGGCGTTGGCTAAACCTAATAGATTTCCACCTAAACCCAGCCCTAAACCAGCTCCTATTATATTCCCTAAATTGCTATTTATTAAATTTTGTCCAGCGTTTAACAAACTATTTAAGATATTTCCCTTACTACCCTGGGATTGCGAAGTTTGAGGCAAACCTGCAATATCTGGTGTCGGGGAATTAGGTGTTTGGCTTGCTACTTGATTGTCAATCTCTTTCTTTATTTCGTCATCCTTACCTTTGTTTTTATCTCTTTCTTTTTTCCATCTCAAAATGTCTGCAATAGCATTTTGTGCTGTTCCAATCCTTCTCATTTGTTCCCTAAAATAATCTGTATCCGTTTCGTGTGTGGATGCACCAGAAGGGTCTACACCAAAAGTGCTTCTAAATAAAGCATTCTTTTCTGTTTGAAATTTTTGAATAGCAGACCAAACAGAATTAGCAAGTTGATTATTCCCCGTCATTTCTGCCTGCACATACAGGGGATATAATTGTGCCATTAACCTATCGTATTCTTGCCCTATCCTCCTCGTTTCATTTATTTGTTGATTAGCAACTTGGGCTAATGTATAGTTTGTTCGCCAAGGCTGTATTCCTTCTAAAACAACTACTGCCATATAAACCTCTTTTTTATCCTCCTAATTGTTGCCGAGATACCCATTGATAATATTCTTGTAAATCACGTGGAGTTATACCCTGTGCAGCAAGATATTCGGGTGTAAGATTACTCAAATTTCTCAAAGCTAATTCCATTCTCTTTTGGTACTGTGCTTGTTCTGCAGCAGCATTTGTTAGACCAGCCCATATATCACCAGCAGGCTTTAATGGATTAGCAGGCATAACTGTTAGGCTTTCCCCTATTTGCATTCCTTGTCTGTATGGGGTCTGTGCAGCAGCAATTAAAGCACCATAATCTGTCATTGTTTCGGCAGGTCGTTTGTATGTCTCATAAACCCTTTGTGCTGATGCTTCAAGGCCCTGTAACCCTTGTCCTCTTAACGCCGCAGCTTGTGCAATGTTCTGCGACGCCGCTTGTGCAGCAGAACTTAAAGCCTGTGCTAAATTTTGCCCCTGCTGTTCGGCTCCCGCTCGTGCTATTGCGGCTAAAGCAGCAGGAGAAGCCCCCATTTGCAACGCCTGATTCCTTAATTGCCTTAACATATTAGCATTTTGCATCTGTTGGTTTTGCAGAGCTTGGCTTCCCAGTAAAGCTCCCAAATTCTCTAATGCAGAGGCCGAAGATTGCATAGCAGCCATATTTGCTATTGCTGCGGGTGAATAGGTGGATTCTAAACTTCTTCTCTGAGCTTCAACGGCAGCCTCTTCCCCAAATTGCCCCAACCTATTGGTGGTAAATTGGGGAGCATATTTCCCCATTAATTCGTCAAAAATTTTCCCTTGCTCAGATGCTATTTCTCGGTAGTCGGGTTGAAATCTTCTTAAAAGTGCGGTTTGTATTAGATTGCCCGCCAACCCCATTGCACCAGCACCGACATTGCCAGCCAAAGCACCAAGAAAAGGCGAAGTATCTAGCCCTCCAGTTGCTACCTTGAATGTATTAAAATCATATTTACCACCGCTAGGTTCTTCTTGTTCTAAATTTAGATTATACTCTTGTTTCTTTGTTTGATTAGTATTATCCTGGCCTAAATTATTAACAAGTGAGTTTTGTTGTGGTACATTCGTTTGATTAGCATTATCCCCACCTAAATTATTAATAAGTGAGTTGTATTGTGGTAAATTAATTGATTCTGGTAATTTACTTGTGGCACCTTGATAAACATTTGGTGAATAAGAACTTAAAGGTTTTGAAGGTTCAATCCTATATGGTCTTAAGTTGGGGGTATAAGACGGTATACCACTGGAAATAGACAACATTCGAGGTTGAGCTGGCTTCCCCATTTGTAATGTTTGCGGAGGTTGTCCTGTCCCAAATGCATTCCAAAAAAGATTTTTTGTCGGCGTTGTGTTTAAACTTTGCGAACCTAAAACGGGTGACTGATATTGTAATTTGTTCTGTTTTAACCAATCTGGTTTCCTTATATCAATTAGTGCCATTCCAATACCTCCTTAATATATCCGTATATATCCCCCCACCTATATCGGTGTTAGCTAAATATCCCTTATCGTTAAAACTACCAAACATCCCTTCATTTTGTTTCCTAAAATATTTATTAATGTCAAAACTGTTCCCAATATTTCGTTTTAGGTAAAAATCTTCTGGATTTGTTAATCGTAAACTTTGACTTATATTGGGTTGAGCTTCTTGTTTTGGATTGTTGTTAAAACTTTTAATAATATCTGGCATAACACCCATAGCAGTATTTAAACCAAAATTTAACAAATTGTCACCAAAATTTTGGTTTGTTTGTGCACTTTGTTGATTTTGTTGTTGGTTTGAGGATTCTTGGGACGAACCAAATAAACTACCAACCAGACTTCCTGCAACAGGTGCCAACAAAGAACCAACACCTGGTAATGCTATTGATAAACCAGCCCCTGCTATCCCTCCAAGTAATTTCCCCCAAATGCTCATTTAATTATGCTCCTTATTATTATCCCTACTGCAACACCCATTAACCCATATTCTAAATATTTCTTCCATTCTTTATCTTCTTTTTGTATATCGACTTTAATTTGCTTAATAGTGTCGGGTGAATAGTTGATTGTATATCGGAAAAAATTTTCTGGATATATGTAGTTAATTTTAAAAGTATCTTTCTTCTTAGTTACAAAACTATCCGAAGCAACAAATCCTTCTACATTTGTTATCTGAATAAATGTATCACGTTGTATAATCGTAAGTGTATCAGTTTTGTTTCTGTATATAATCTTTGGTTTTGTAACAAACACTGTATCGGCTGCATAATATCTTTCAATTATAACAGTGTCTTTGATTATTTTTATGTCGTTGCCCCAAGATATTGGAATCCTAATATTATCTACCTTCAAAAATAGAAATATAAAAACCAAAAAAACAACAATTATTATAATCCAATAAAACTTATTCATTTACTACCCCTACTATTCCTCTTATTTGCTTAATTCTGCTTAATGGAAAATAAATGTTCCTTTTGACAATAAAAACGCCCTCTTTTCCCCCTACTCTTACATTAAATCCTATCGTTTCTACCCAACCAGCTTTGTGTGTTTTATATATCCTTTCAATATGTCCAAAAGGAGAATCTATTGCTTTCCAAACAATAAAATCATTGTTCTTGGCAAAATATTTCTTGTTTCTTTTCCCTATTCTTTTTGCATAATCAAAGGTTGAATTTGCTAATCCATTTCTGGGTACAGGATGATTTAAAGGATTTAAGCCTAATTCCAAATAAGCCATATAATAGCAATAATATTGTCCTGCTTGACAATAAGGTGAACCCAACGGGTTCCCTATTATCTCGTTATATTTATCTATCTGCTCTCCTCTGTTTTTCCCTTTTTCAATTATACCAATTTGGTTTATAGCTATTTCTTTACTTTTGTCAATAAGATTTTTATTTACAAAAACATCATATCTAACCTGTGATAAACACATTAGGGGATAAAATAAAATCCACCAAATTATTTTCCCTTTCATTTTACGTTATATTACTCCAAAACATCATTGAAAATATAATGGCAACCAAAATATGAACAGAAACGAATATAAGACTTAGTAATCTACCTTTGGATAACCAATCATCTATTTGGAAAAAGTTTATCTTGGTATATAAATATACACCAAGCTCACTTAAGCTAATTGCTATCAATTCAGCAAAAAAAGAACATATTAACGCAAACAAAATGCCCTTCCACAATTCTGGGAAGTAAAAGTAAAAAAACAAAAGAAAGATACAAATGCTAACAATAATAAAATAATGTCTATATTTTGTAATCATAAAACACCCCCTATTTTAACTCCCAACACACCAATTAAAATTGAAATTACTATTAGGGTATAATAAATAAGTTTTTCAAATTTTGTGGCTGTTTTGTGTTGTGCAAACCAATTCATTTCCTGTTCCTTTAACCTTCTGTCGAAATCGTTCTTAAATTGTTCTAATTCATTTCTTAAAGAGAGAATTTGCTGTGTTAAATCAGAATGAAAGGTATTTAATGTATCTTTAATGAATTCAAGAAGAAGCTTCTCGCCGTTCTCCATTTTTATTCCTTGTTTTCCCCTTAAGGTTGTCAAATTTTAACAATTGATTTATTTTAACATTGTTCTCCTTCAAAAACATAAATATACACGTAGCCCAACGATTAATTTTGTCTTCAGTTTCTAATTCATCATCGTGGTTTAAATCTAAACCTACATCTTCATCCCAAAAATGAATGATTTCGTGTAATAAAGTTTGAAATTGAATGTCTTTGGATGATTCTTTGTTTATCTTTATAATACCAGCTATTGTATCTGCTTGACCAAAACGTCTTCTCTCAAACCCCTCTTCGGGGTCAACTAAATAAACTTTTATATCTTTCCCCATAATTTTTATCATATCACCCTCCTTACAAATTTAAGTAAATGTATTCTTTTGATATTAAAGTTTATAAACTTCTTTTATAAAATTGATTACAACCTCGGGTTTGACGAAAACATTTTCATCCCATTTATCTAAATACCAATATAAAAACTGCTCCTTTCTAAAACACGACTGGGATAAATATAAATTATAGTTATGCGAATAGCCAAAAATCTTTGGATTTGATTTGCCCCATAAAACAATCCCCTTTTTATGCGGATTGGTAAATTCTGCTAAATGCTGAAGAAAATTATCAACCGACATCCAAAACTTACATTTGTTCAATAAATCCAAAATATATTCAAAAGGCATATTTACTAAAAATTCATCTACATCGTCCGAAATTTGGGGCTCAATGCTTGTTCCAATTTGAATCACTTTGATTTTTTTTTCTTTTAAAAAAGATACAATTTCTTTCCACCAGGGATAATCTTTGGGATTTTTGTCAAGCCCAAATGATTTAAGATTTGATGAATAAGGACTGATAATTACAAATTCATCCAACATATAACCTCCTATATGCTTCTTTTATACTTTTATCCCATTTGTTTTGTTCCATAAATTTATATATATTGTAATTATCAAAATCGGGTAAAACTCTTTTTGCTAAAGCCAAAGATACTATTCTTACTTTATTTTCATCTTTAAACAAATCTGGTTTATCTGTCGCTAACAAAACCTGTTTATCTGAATGCTTTTCAATAATTTCGGGTAACACTTGTTTCAATACAAACGAATCACCTATTCCACCTATGTCAACTACCCAAAATGGTTCTTTATAAATCTTTTTGTTCCTTTTTAAATATTCCCTGAAAATTGCTTCGTCTTTTTGAAACATTGTATGGTCAGTGTGGCTTCTTATCCCGCCCATAGGTTGCTGTAAATGATACACTTTCCAATTTGGAAAAACTATAAGCTTCTTCCCAGCATTTAAAATTTGATTCGTAAAAATGGTTTCTTCTCTATGCCCTACCAAAGATAAATTGGAAGGATAATTGGCTATGCCTGGTTTATAAAAGAAACAACTGTGAATATGTTCCACTTCAATTGGACCTTCGTGATTAGACCATTGTATGTTGGGAAGATAAACTTCTTCAATCTTAATTCCAAAATCACTAATCGGATGGTATTCCTTTAAAAACCAAGAATATGGTAAATAACAGCCTACACCAATAGCACCAATTCTTGCCGCACTTGCTTGTAATCCCAGAACATACTTTTCAAATTTTTCAATCAAATCATATTCCGCAACTTCGTCATCATCTATTCTAAACAACCAATCAAAATCTTTTCCTAATTCCTTATTTACCTTTTGATGATTATAAACTTGCCCTCTTTGTTTTTCTTTCTTTATTTCTAATATAGTACCTTTTTCATAAGCAATACCTTCTAAATATTTAAACAAGGGTGTATTTTCCCAATCTTTTTGGTCACCATCATCTATAACCAATATTTTATCAGGTACTCTTGTTTGGTTTAAAAGCGACTGGATTGTTAAAGGAAGTGTTATAAAATATCTATCCCTTGTTATTACATATGCTAATATTTTTAACTTTGGTTTGGAAGGTTTTTTGAAAAAATAAAATGTTTTGATGTTTTTGTTTTCTTTATTTTGGGTTACTTCGCCTCCCCAAGTTTGATAATATGTTTCATAATCTTTTAAAAAATCAAAATCTTTCTCTGTTAAATTAAAATGCTTATGATACTTAAATCCTGTTTCTTGTGCTTCATTATATGGAAGCGTTATAAAAAATCCATTTGAATTTGTAACAATATGATAATACGTTTCCTTTATGTTATCCAAATGCTCAAGAATTTCACTGGCTATAACAAAATCAAATTGACTTAAAAAACTTTTTTTCTTTTCCAATAAATCTTTTATATCATAGCATATGAAAAACCGCCTCCGTCCGTTAAAATCTATCTTTGCAAAATCGATGACATAGGGGTCTTTATCAATCCCAACATAAATATCATACAAGTCTTTTATATATTTAAATTGATAAGTCGTTCCACACCCTAATTCTAATATTTTAGGTTTCCGCCCATATTCTTCATAAAATTCTTTCAATTTTTCAGCTAAGAAAATCCATCTTGGTGCCTCATAAAAGCCAATAAAATCGCTTTTACCAATAAAAGCTCGCTCATCCGACATCAATATAATATCGTTTAATCTCTGTGTATTTTTCTCATATAAGCCTGCAGGTCCTTCTAATCTTGTGACTGTATAACTTCCTTCGTGATAAATAGGAAACCCACCAACATATTTTTGTAACTCTGGGTTATATTTTAATTGATTTGGAGGCACTTCTTGACATCTATAACCAAATTTTGAAGCTCTAAAACAAAATTCCGTATCTTCCATACCCGCCATTCCAAAACCTTCGTCTAATAAACCTATTTGTATAAAAATTTTTTTGGGTATCATCACGCAGAAAAAAATTATAAAATCAACAAAAATTTCGGTGCCAGGAACGTGATGCGTCGCTTTTAAAGGTCCCGTAAAACCAATGCTCGGGTCTTCTAATAAAGGAAATAACATCATATTTATCCACTGATCCTTTTCTTGGGGAAGTAGTTCTATATCATCGTTTAATAAAACCAAATAATCACCGAAAGAATGTTTAATACCAGTGTTTATCGCTTTTGCATATCCAATTGGTTGTGGGAAAATTAAAAGTTTAATCAAGCCTTGATCCCTTAGTTCTCTTAAGTAATTGTTTACATCATCCGATTGCCCGTTGGACACTACGATTATTTCTTTGTCATTTAAATCTGTAAATTTAAAAACTCCATCTAAAGTTTTCTTCAACCCCTCTAAGGGGTATTTGTAGGTTGGAATAATAATTGAAATTTTCATATAGACCCCAATTTGTTTAACATAAATTGTAAAATATTATTATCTTTAAATCTATGGAGGAGGATACTTTTCTTCAACCATATTACCCATATAATCACCTAAATACAAAACTTCGGTATAAAAATTTTTAAGTCTCAAATTATTCAACAAAGTATCTATATAAATTCGCAACTTTGCTTTTCTTTCTAGAAATTCATACATACTTCTGTTTATCGATTCCTGATTACTCAATATCCTTACTATTTTATTGAAACGCAACGGGATAACATACCCTTGTTCTAATGGATTGTTTGCATACAACATTCTTCTTTCTATGTCAACCAAATAACTATTTATCTCCCAATGCTGGGATGACAAATGAACCTCGTGATAATAATTAGCAAAAGAACCTGTAAAAGGTAAATATCCAGAAATATACCCAAATCCCCAAATATAATAGTAACCATCATAGGGGAAAGACCTTATCGCATATATACCACGATAGTCATCGGGCAAATAAATAATATTATTAACACCGTTCGTCAAAGCCCGATCTTCAATATAAAGATTGTCAAAATAGTTTGTTGTTCTTACTGATACCAATAAAAAACCACCACTGGGTAATCCCTCTTTAATAAAAAGTTCTTTGTCATATACAAAAACAGCTTCTTTTACGTGTTTGATTAAATGTGATTGACCCATTTCAGTAACAGGGTCGAAACTTTGTTTAAAGATTATAGGCTTTCTTAATAAATAAGGGGGAGGTGCCCCGAACGGTTGACATTCCGACTCATAATTATCCCCATTGCTATATTTAAATATATTAATTCCTATTGGATAATAATATCTATCGCTAAAATCCATAATATTAAAATATGTATCTCCCTCAGCTATTACTTTTACCAAACAGCCGTGCAAATTATTCCAGTCATTATCAACTCCGCTTATGACAAAAGCTTTTAATGTTCCAAGACAAATTGGATTTGAATGTACATAACTCACATAATCAGAACCCAAATTTGCACCCAAAACAAAGCCAGAAAACGGCTGTCTGCAACCATAATACAAAGCTTCTCTAATATCATTCCCTGATGCTCTTAATCTTATCAACTTGTTTGATTTGTTTGAATAATTTATAGGAAGTGACAATGGGACTTCTTCCATAATATAACCAACACCATATGTTTCTAAATTCGCAAAAACGCCTACTATTGGGTCATTCCCATTATTGTAAGTATTTAAATTCCAACCTGATATCAAACCTATTGAGTTTATATAACCGCTGAATGTTTTCCAATAAATGCTATCTTCCCAATTTAAATATACTACAACTCCTGAATAACCTGAATAACCAGAATAACCAGAATCACCCTTGGGCCCAGGTTTCCCTGAGTATCCAGAGTAACCGCTTCTACCACTTTTACCCGAATAGCCCGAGTAACCAGAGTAACCAGAATAACCAGAATAACCGCTTATACCAGACCAACCGCTCTCACCAGAGTAACCCGAATAACCTGAGTAGCCAGAGTATCCAGAATAGCCAGAGTAACCAGAATAACCGCTTATGCCAGAGTAGCCTGAGTAACCTGATTTACCAGAGTAGCCACTCCATCCGCTTCTACCAGAGTAACCCGACCAACCACTGGTACCAGAGTAGCCTGAATAACCGCTTATGCCAGAGAAGCCTGAGTAGCCGCTTATGCCAGAGTAACCTGAGTACCCGCTTATGCCAGACCAGCCACTTGTGCCTGAGTAACCACTGTAACCACTAATGCCAGAATAGCCTGAGTAGCCGCTTATGCCAGAGTACCCCGAGTACCCGCTTATGCC
>Ga0197142_1000797_pt1 | contig 29508 bp, 28 predicted proteins | sample GBS60_MetaG_FD_148614 | JGI IMG/M metagenome (GOLD analysis project Ga0197142, IMG submission 148614) | Sediment microbial communities from Great Boiling Springs, Gerlach, Nevada, United States - GBS 60_MetaG | ecosystem: Environmental > Aquatic > Thermal springs > Hot (42-90C) > Sediment... | reverse complement strand
TCTCACCAGGGGTCTCCTCCCTTGGGACAAGGCTTCTGGCAGTTGTTATTATCTGCCCGAAGTTGATCCCCATGGGACAAGCCCAGGTGCACCTCTGACAATTGGTGCACTGCCAGATCCAGTTGGATTTGATTACCTCTTCCTCCATGCCCAACTGGATCATCCTGATGAGTTTCCTGGGGTCCATCCCCTCCCAGTCGGCGATGGGGCAGCCCCCAGCACAGGTGCCGCATGTGAGGCAGTTGTCTAGCTTGCTCAAGGGCGCAACCAACTCCTTAAAAGCCCTCTTCCTTTCCCTCGCCAAGACCAATCCTTCAGCCATTTTCTCCTTTCCCCCTTCAATTCCGTCAATATTCAGCTGGTATCTGGTTTAGCTCCGCAAGGGTGAAAACCGGGCCATCCTTGCACACATACTTGGGACCTGTATTGCACTTTCCACAGATGCCGATCCCACACTTCATCCGATTCTCCAGGGACATTATTATTTGCTCCGGCGTAAAGCCAAGTTTCGTCAGGACGGGCATCGTGAACTTGATCATGATGGGAGGACCGCAAACGATGGCATAGGCATCCTTGGAACTTGGAGCTACTTGCTCTGTGACTGCAGGGACGAACCCCACAAGCCCAGTCCAACCCTCTTCCCCCGCATCTACAGTGTAATGGGTGCTTATGTCATTCCTCTCCTGCCACTCCCTGAGGGTCTCCTTGTAGAGAAGAAGGCCCGGCCTTCTGGCTCCATAGATCACGGTTATCTCGCCAAAACGAGCCCTGTTTTCTGGGTGAAGCATGTACTGGATGGTGGACCTCAGGGTCGTGAAGGCGAAACCACCGCCTATGAAGACCACGTTTTTGCCCTCGAACTTATCCAGTGGGAAGCCCTTGCCCAAAGGTCCCCTTACCCCGATCACGTCCCCTTCGGACATCTCATGGAGGGCCGTTGTCACAACCCCAGCCTTGTTAACTGTGAAGAGCAGATGTCCCTTCTCCGTAGGGGAGGATGCAATGCCTATGGGTATCTCCCCTTTCCCAGCCAGGGATAGCTCGGCAAATTGGCCCGGAGTGTACCTGAAGGCCTTCTCGTCTTCCTCCTTCAGAAAGACGAGCCGAAAGCTCTTGAGGCTCCTATCGTCCGTCTCAACTGTTATCTTGTCTATTCGAACAGGATAAGGCAAGTAAGGATTCTTCCTCTCCATTTCTACTCCCCCACGGGGTTCAACCCCTCAACTCCCTTATGATCTCTCTTATGTCAATGTTCACCGGACAGAACTGAACGCACCGACCGCAGCCAACACACATTATTGTTCCGAAGTCATCCAGGAAGTACCTGAGCTTGTGCATGAATCGCTGTCTGAACCTCTCCTTGCCCGTGGGTCTCGGATTGTGGCCAGATGCGTGAAGGGTGGTCAGGGGGAACATGCAGGTGTCCCAGTTACGACCCCTTATACCGCACGGTCCTCTCACCTCATCCTGGATGTCGAAGCAACTGCAGGTGGGGCAAAGATAGGTGCAGGTGCCGCACTTTATGCACGCCTCGTGAGCCCTCTCCCAGTAAGAATCCCCGAACATCTCTAGGAGGGGTCGCTTCCTTATACCGGATGGGTCCAATGGTTCTTCCATGGCAGTGGTGGCAGCATCCTGTAGACGCTTGGCCTCCTCCACATTCGAAGGGGAGGCCCCGGAAAGATCAATTCCCGCAAGCAACTCTTTTCCCTTGTCGGTCACGGGCTCCAAGAGAAACCCTCCACCCAGGTCCGTCATCATCACGTCCACGCCCTCTCGGGAGAAGGGCCCCCCTCCTGTCCAGTGACAAAAGCATGTGCTGCAGGGGGAGTTGCACCCTAGTGCCATCACCACCATGCTCTCCCTTTTCCTCGCGTAATAAGGGTCTTTCCACGCACCTTGAACCAGGAAGACCTTATCCAGGATCCCGAAGGCCCTGGCATCGCACGGCCTTATGGCAAAGGCCAGCCTGCCAATGCGTGGCTCCTCGACCTCCTTGAGGATGAAGGCGTCCGGTCTGGACCTGTCCACGCTGAAAACGAACATTCTCTCAGACTGAGGAAACACCATGGCCTTTGGGGAGACCCTCGAATTCCAATACTCAGTCACCGGAGACGCGTTTCCATCGAGAGGCATTATGTCCACAGCCCCATCAACCTCCACTGGGCCCCAGATCTCGTAGCCCTTGTTTCTCAAGTCCCCGAGGAAACCAGAAACATTAGCTTTGGGAAGGATCTTCGCATTCATCACTTTCCACCCTCGCCTTTGGTCTTCGCTTCTGGAATACTCTCCGCTCCAACTTGCGCTTCACATAATGAAGTCCTGGGGATCATCAGGCCTATAAGTGGCAAGGGGAGGTATCCCCTCCAGGCTCAGCCCCACCTCATATCCCCATCTCTCCCTTATCTCCTTCTCCAGCTTCCTGGTAAGGAGCCTCACGGGAATTCCCATGGGACATGCCCTCTCGCAGGAGCCGCAGTCAGTGCATCTGCCAGCCATGTGAAATGCCCTGAAGAGATGAAAGGTGAATACGTCATCTGGATCCTGACTCTTTCCAACCCATTGGGGTCTGGAGCAGTCCACGAAGCATTCGGGACAGTAACAATGGGGGCAGGCATTCCTGCAAGCGTAACATCTTATGCAGGTGGAAAGGATCCTTCTGAAGAAATTCCACCTCTCATGGGCCTCCTTGGCCTCGATGTCTGCTATATCCGAAAAGCGATCAGTCTTTCTTTCCTCAACCTCAGGGGCCAAAACTATATCAGCTATTACTGGATTCCTGTGTTCGCATATGGTGCAACAATGTTGCAAGGCCTCCTCTCTCGGGAGCACAAGCTCCAACTCCTTTCCCCGCAAGACGACCGAGCCATCCTTCTCTGTCACATCCAGGATCTCCTTTCTCCCGGCTGCCCTCTGAAGCTTTCGCCTATCTAGCATCCCATGGCACGGCACACCCAGTATCACAACCTGGTCCTTTGTTACCTGGTGTTCCTGGAAATGAAGCACTAGGGATCTCGAGTCGCACCCCTTGGCGACAACTGCTACCTTTCCCTTTCTCTTGGTGAGGTAGTTGACCAGATTGAGATTGCAGAATCCATCCCAGTGGAACTCCTTTGCCTCTTCCGGAGTCCTGGCAAACCAGGGTCTGTTCACCATGGGGATCGTTCCCTTTTTGAACCCTACTACGACCTCCACCTCTTCGCTGTCAAGCAACCGGCTCGCTTCCTTCCTGATCTGTTCAGCTATCTTCTCCATCTAGCACACCTCAATCCTCTCTTTGACATAGTTTCTGGCAGGACCTAGCGCCTTGACCTTCTCGGTAACCTCCCGCACTACCTGAGCGAATTTCTCCCCTTCGGCTGCTGAGACCCACGAAAAGTGGACCCTTCCCTCTTCTATGCCCATGTACTCGAGCAAGCTCTTGAACACCGTGAACTTTCTCCTAGCAAAGTAATTGCCGCTCAAGTAATGGCAGTCACCAGGATGGCATCCGGATACCAGGACCCCGTCGATCCCGTTCCTCAAGGCCGCAACGATGAAGGCTGGATTCATCCGGCCCGAACAAGGGATCCTTATTACTCTTATGTTGTGGGGGTACTGGAGGCGGCTAACTCCCGCCAGGTCCGCTCCCGCATAGCTACACCAATTGCAGAGAAACGCCAGGATCTTGGGTTCCCAACTCTCCTCCTTCTGCTCAGATCGTTCCATGGCGACTCATCCTCCCAACTCCCTTCTTTATTCAACAACCGCAATCCTCATGCGCTCAGAGCATCTATCATGGCGAAGATCTGGGGATCATTGAAGCCCTTCAATGAGAGGGCTCCCGAACGACAAGAGGAAACACATGTGCCACATCCCTTGCACAAGGCCTCATTGACCTCGGAGGTGAGGGTGTCGGGCTTAAGGCTTATGGCCTTGTACGCACAAACTAGCTCGCACACGCCACACCCCGTGCATTTCCTGGGGTCCGCATATGCCACCTTTCCCCCAACAACCATCCTCTGGGTTGCCAGGACTGTGACGGCCCTGGATGCAGCTGCTTTGGCCTGAGCTATCGCCTCATCTATTGGCTTAGGATAGTGGGCCAGACCTGCAAGGAAGACCCCATCTGTTGCGAAGTCCACAGGCCTTAGTTTCATGTGCGCTTCGAGGAAGAATCCGTCCTCATTAAGGGGGACCTTGTACAGTTGGGCCAGGGTCTGATTCTCATTGGGCTCTATGGCAGCTGCGAGAACTAGGACATCGGGATATATGGTTACGGGGAGGCCGAGCACATGGTCCATACCTTGCACTTGGAGGCGACCCGAGTTATCGGTTGTGACCTTGGGCTTGCTTTCCAACTCGTACCTGAAAAAGAGCACCCCTTTCTCCCTCGCTCTCTTGTAATGGTCCTCATTGAATCCATAGGTCCTGATATCCCTGTAAAATACCATGACGTCCCTTTCGGGATCCTCTTCCTTGAGCTTGACAGCGTTCTGGCATGTGTGGGTGCAGCACACCTTGCTGCAATAGGGCCTCTTGGGTTCCCTAGATCCTACGCACTGAATGAAGGCTATGGTCTTTGCATCTTTGACCTTTGGATCACCTTTGGCCCATAGTTCGTCGAACTCCTGAGATGTGAAGACCCTGGGGTCTTGGCCGTAGAGGTACTCGGTAGGCTTGGATTCCCTCGCCCCAGTCGCTATGACCACTGCGCCGTGGCGCACCTTGACCGGCTCTCCAGAGCCATTTGACACTTTTATTGTGGAGGTGAAGTTCCCCATGAACCCGTCCACCTCCACAACCTCGGCGTTCAAGTAGACCTGTATCCTCGGATCCTGGTTGACCTCCTCTATGAGTTTGGAGAGGAACCCCTGAACATCCTCTCCTCTCCAAGTGTGTCTCATCTTTCTCGCATTTCCCCCTAGGGACTCGCTCCTCTCCACAAGGGTCACCTCGAAACCCTGGGCCGAGAGTTCCCTGGCTGCCACCATCCCAGCGACTCCACCTCCAATGACCAAGGCTGATTGGGTCAGGCCCAGTTCCAGTTCCCTCAACGGCTCCAGCATGGCCGCCTTGGCAACAGCCATCCTCACAAGCTCTTTCGCCTTCTCAGTGGCCTCTTTGGGGGAATTCTGGTGGACCCAGGAACACTGATCCCTTATGTTGGCCATCTCGAATAGATACTTGTTTATTCCAGCCTCCTGACATGTCTCCTGGAAAAGGGCCTCGTGGGTCCTAGGGCTGCATGAGGCCACAACCACGCGGTTGAGGCGCTTTTCTTTTATGATGGCCTTCATCCTGTCCTGAGTATCTTGGGAACAGGAGAACAGGTTCTGATCCACATGGACCACGTATGGGAGCGTGGCAGCGAACTCCGCCACCTCTGGCACGTTCACCACAGAGCCAATATTGATGCCACAATTACACACGAATACCCCAATCCTCGGGGGTTCTCCTATGACGTTTCTCTCCTCGGGGTATATCTTCTCCTTTACCAAGGTTCCCCTAGCCTCTGATAAGGCTGCACCGGCACTTGCCGCAGCAGCGCTCGCTTCCATCACTGCCTGAGGGATGTCCTTGGGACCCTGAAACGCACCACACACATAAACCCCTGGTCTTGACGTCGCCACAGGCTGGAAGCTACTCGTGGCACAGAAGCGGTGCTCATTGAGTTCTACCCCAAGCTTTTTGGCCCTCTCCATCATCTCCTGGGAGGTTTGGAGCCCCACTGACAAGACAACCATGTCAAAGGTCTCCTCCGTTACCCTCCCATCATCGCCTATGTATCGAATGAGGAGATCTCTTGTGTCCGGCTCTTCAACGATGGTGTGGACCCTCGACCTTATGAACCTGACGCCTAGTTCCTCCTTGGCTCTATTGTAATAGCGCTCAAAGCCCTTTCCGTATGTCCTCATATCCATGAAAAAGATTGCGGTATCTAGGGGCTCATGGCTGTGCTCCTTTGCAATTACCGCTTCCTTTATGGCATACATGCAGCAGACAGCCGAGCAGTAGTTGTGGTCGCACTGATTTATGTTTCGGGAGCCAACACATTGGACCCACGCTATCTTCTTGGGCTCCTTTCTATCGGATGGTCTCACGAGATGTCCCTGGTATGGACCCGAGGCACTCAATATGCGCTCGAACTCCTTTGCCGTCACCACGTTAGGAAATCTAGAGTAACCGTAGTGGGTTATGAGATTCGCATCGAAGGCCTCGAATCCTGGGGCCAGGATGACGGAGCCCACTTTGAGGGTGAGCCTTTCCTCTTTCTGGTCGAAGTCGATGGCCTTGTTTTCGCAGAATTTCTCGCAGGCCCTGCACTTTCCCTTCTCGAAATATATGCAATGGGCTCTGTCGATGGCATATTTGAGGGGCACTGCCTGGGGATAGAGAACGTAGATGGCCTTTCTCTCCCCGAGACCCTCGTCGAATGGATTTGCCACCTTCCTCGGACATTTCTGGGCACAGATCCCGCAGGCCACACACTTGCTCTCGTCCACGTACCTAGGGTGCTTGAGCACTGTGACCTCGAAACTACCCTCCTCACCCTTTATGTCCTCAACCTCGCTGAGGGTCAAAATCTGGATGTTGAGGTGTCTTCCGCATTCCACCAATTTTGGGGACAGGATACACATAGAGCAGTCATTGGTGGGAAAGGTCTTGTCCAGCTGGGACATAACCCCACCTATGGCCGCTGATCTCTCAACCAAATAAACGAAGTAGCCCGAGTCAGCCAAATCTAGGGCAGCCTGCACTCCAGCTATTCCGCCTCCCGCAACAAGCACTGCACCTACCTTATCCATGGAAACGAGACCTCCTGGCTAAGCTTTTCAGAAGTGACTCCTTTCTTCCGACAAATCCCCAGTCGCATTGTTCAGGCCTCTTCAGGCCCAATGGAACTCGACCCTTGGCCGCCTAGAATACAAAACGACGGTCAAAAATGTCAATGGCCCCAAGCCTCTTAGACCTCGAGGATGTCACCCATGGCTCCCCAATAGCCTGAGCACAAATAGTGTCCCGATCCCTCTTCTCGGTCCAGGGGTGTTGGGGATCAGGTGATGGAGTCTCTCCACGTACCCATAGAGCCAAGCCTCCTCATAATCAATTCCCTGCCTCAGGCTGAGAGCCAAATCCAAATCCCCATGACAGGCGAAGAGGAGCATATCCATGACCAGAGCCCCTAGCCTGTTCCCAACCGGGTCACATCCGAATATGGCACCACAAGAGCACACCCCTCCGTCGAACTCGCTCAGAGCGCCTATGCCCCCCGGCCGTGTCCGTGGAAAAATCGCGCCACAAAAAGGGCATCGAGGAGGTTGTATAGGACCCATTCTATCATCCATTACACGCAACTGGGTGGATTGTCTATCCTCCTCCTGTTATCCTACACTAGTATAAAGCCCTTAGCCCCTCAAGGCCACAGGAGAAAAGATGTCCAAGCACAAGCCACCTAAGACAGACCTCATCCGCAGGCACCTAGAGTACCTAAGGTTCTATCCCCGCTCAGTCGAGGCCCATTACAATCTGGGCCTGGCTTATGTGCAAGCGGGAGAGCTCGAGGAGGCTCTCGAGGCTTTCAAGAAGGCTTTGGAGCTTCGGCCCACCATGGCCCAGGCACTGGTCAACATAGGGGGCATATATTTTCGCCAGGGCAAGCTGGATGAGTGCTTGGAGGCCAACAGGAAAGCCCTGGAGATATCCCCCGAGTCCTTCCAGGCCAGATGGAATGTGGCTTTCGTTCTCATGCAGAAGGGGCTTTGGGAGGAGGCGGTTGGGGAATGCTTAAAGGCCCTGGAGTTGAGGCCAGGCCAGCCCATGATCCATTATCACCTGGCGTTGGCTCTCCATAAGTTGGGAAGAAATGAGGAGTCCATGGATCATCTTCGCAAAGCCCAGTCCCTTGGATTCCAGGTAGATCCTCAGTTGGTTTCGGAGATCAAGGGGTCAATCCCTTAGGGCCAGGGCTCTTATGCCTCTTTGGATCTCGCTGTACACTGGGATTCCCAGAGTCTCGACTCTCTCCCTCACCTCTCTGAAACACCGCGTGTCACCGATGAGCCACATGGCTGCCCTTCCGGAGTAACAGGCCAGTGGTTCGAGTAGGCTCCTCCAGGACTCATCCATGAGGGTCCTATCCACATACATGTGCACGTGGATAGCATCCACGGCCGGGTCCTCTACCAAGGCCTTCAGGGCCCATGTGTAAGCCCTCTTTCTTCCGCTCCTCTCTATGGCCGGCCATATGTCAACGGGGTTCGATGGCTCCATCCAAACGGGGAAGATCTCCTTCAACTGTCGCTGGGTCTCCCTCGAGAGGCGGGCCAGGGCGAGCCCTTCCTTCCAGAGGTGATCAGTGGCAACGATTCCAGCAGCACCGCTGAAGGTGACAATCGCGACGTTCCTCCCCCGGTTCCTTCCTCTCCAGAGGGCAAGGGCCTTGGTGAGATCCATAAGCTCAACGAAATCATATGCCCTTTTTACTCCTAGCTGCCTGAAAAGGGCTTCCGCAAGATCCCCTCTTCCTGCCATGGAGGCGGTATGACTCATGGCTGCCCTTGCACCATCTGGGCTTAAGCCCCCAAGGAGAACGAGAAGAGGTTTCCCAAGCCCCTCAACAACGCGCCTGAACCTTATGGGATCAGCCAGGGATTCGATGTACATGGCGATTACCTGAGTCGACTCGTCCAAGGCCAGGTATTCCAGTATGTCACACTCGTTGACATCACATCGGTTTCCTATGGAACATGCCTTGCTCAGCCCAAAATACCCCTCGCTCATCACTTGCATCAGGAACCCGGCGGAGGCCATCCCACTTTGCACGATGAGAGAAACCGGCCCAGGCTTCAGAACTTCTTTCCACACATGGGGCCTCATGAAGGAAGCCACCATTCTCTCTTGGCCGTTCACAACCCCCATGCAATTGGGCCCCCAGAGCCTGATCTTCCATTTTCTAGCCCTGGCTAAGCACTCCTCTTGAATTCTCCTTCCCTGGATGCCGACCTCGGCGAACCCGGCACTCTGGATCATGACCCTTCTTATCCCCCTTCGACCACATTCCTCTATTACTCGGGGAACCTGAGAGGCTGGGGTGAAGACTATGGCCAGGTCGACCTCTTCGGGCAACTGCTCCACAGAGGAGTAGCACTTGAGACCCAGGACCTCATCATATTTGGGATTCACTGGATAGAGCCTATCCCTGCAGTACTCCAGTAGGTTTGCCAAAATGGCATAGCCACCCTTCTTGGGGTCCGAAGAAGCCCCTATCACTGCGACACTATTTGGTTTTATGAAGCCCTCTATGGCATTGAGTCGATCCATCACCATGAGGCCTCTCATGCATCAGCTCGAGGAGGTCACCCATCCTCCTCTTGTTTTGTCTTTGCGCTCCCATACCACTCTATTTGTCTGCACAGACCTCTTATCATCCTCACCTCATGGGGTCTGAGGGTTATCCTGGAGAGGAACCTCCTCACCTTCATCATCCCCCTTTTCCTATTACTTTCGGGAATAGCGCAGATCTTGACGAGCACGTCCTCGAGGTGGTCGTACATAGCCTCTATTTCCTCTATGGTGGCAAGGGGTCCGTGTCTCTCCTTTATCCCTAGCTCCTCGGACATGGCGGCTTTGAAGAGCTCGTAGCACATGATTAGCACCGCCTGAGCCAGATTGAGGGATGAGAAGCCAGCGGTGGGGATTCTCACTGTTATCTGGCAGAGTTTAAGCTCCTCGTTGCTGAGACCCCTGTCCTCCGGACCAAACACCATGGCGACCCTGTCTTGACGGCCCAGGGATATTATTCTCTGGGCTGCAATCCACGGCGGCCAAAGGGGACCTCTCAGGCCCCCGATTCTGGCCGTAGTTCCCACTGCGAGGTGATAGGAGGAGAGAGCTGCTTCGAGAGAATCGTAGACCTCCACATCTCTTATCACATGAGCCGCCTCCTTGGTGGCCATCCTGTACATAGTGGGCTCGTCCCACCTCACAGGCCCAACGAGTAGGAGCTTGGAAAGCCCCATATTCCACATGGCACGAGCACAGGCCCCGATATTCTCTGGAAGTCTTGGCCTCTGCAACACTATCCCAACTCTCTCACTCAAGTCCTTGAATTTCGGCTCGGCCATTTTGGGCCACCTTTCTTTCCTCCGTGAGGTTTTCTGAGATATCAGCGGGAGCCCCTAGCTAGTGATCCTTGGGAGAAGAGAGATAGTGAGCTTGGACCCCGCTCTCCGCCATCCCGCAGGAAATCTGCTCCAGGGACGTGGGTAGAACCTGCCCCAAAAGGCCATCGCAGAACCTCCTCTTCCCGCTCCAAACTCTAACTCAAGCTCTATACATGGACTCCCAGGGAATGGAGCCCAATTTCCTACCATATTTTCGCAAATATGGACAGATCTGGCAGCTAGTTTTGCAGGTATCGGAGTCCTGGATGGTTCTGTACTTAAGGAGATAACATCTCAGAGCCTTGGACTGCGGTACAAGACATCCGTGATAGTCGTGTGCGGATCCTTTTCTGGAAAAGCCAGTAGAGAAGTATTCCCAGTAATGGGGCACCTGACCCTTGCTCCTCTCCTCGAATCTTTTCAACAAGAGAAGATCTAGACCCTTCCTTTCCATGAACCAGACCAGATCCTCCCTCATCACTCGCCTGTGTCCCCCTGGGGTGGAAAAGGCCTTCAACCTGCCCGACTTTACCCAGTTCATCACAGTCTGACTAGTCACTTTGCAAATCTTGAATGTGTCGTTGGTCCTGAAATAGGCCTTGGCCATGGTGCCTTCATCGGTCCACTGCCTGGGGGAGAGATCAGAGGGTTCAGGATTTCCCAGGGTGACCAAAAAAAGGGGGGGACACATTCTCATGTCCCCCGAATCCTTTTTCTCCCATTTGGTCCCACAGATCAGAGCCCTTGGGCTCTACTGTCAAATCTCCTCCACTGTTATGGAGTCCGTCGGGCACACCTCGATACAGCTCTCGCACCCGATACATTCGTCCATGTTCACTGGCTCGGCTTTCCCATTGGCATCCAATTCGTAGACATCCACAGGGCAAATCTCCACGCACTCTCCGTCGCCATCGCAAGTCTCTTTGTTCACAGTCACACGATACGGCATTTTCCTCTCCTCCTGATTTTCTTGTGGGCCCTTTTGGAGGCCCAGAAGTCGACCTCATTTATAGAGGTTTCTCTCCCTTGTCTTCAGCACTTTAGAGGACAAACCGGGACCTGTCAAGCTTTTCTGAGGGCTCCATTACTCTTTTCTTGAAACCCTCACCGTGAGCACTGGCACAGGAGAATTCTTCACCACCTCCTCGCTCACGCTTCCGAAGACTGCCTGGCCGGGAAGATGGGGATGGCTCTCCCAGCCGTGGCCGTGGGTAGCCATGACCACCATGTCCATTCCTTGCTCACCGATGTATCGCAGTATCTCCTGAGCTGGATCCCCAACAACTATCACTTTCCTGTATGCTGGGCAACCACCCAGGGATTGTTCGCAGAGTTTGTCCATTTTTTCCTGAGCCTTTCTCACTATCCAGTTCCTGAACTCCTCAACTGGTCCAGGATGATCCTGGCCATAAAAGTTGATCACCTGACTTATGTCCTCGGCAACAAAAAGCAGGTGGACCTCTGCCCCGTACTTCTGTGATAGTGATGTCACAAGGGGAAGAGCCTGGGCAGAGCTCTGGGACAGATCCGTGGGCCAGAGGATTTTCTTTACCTCTTTCATCTCTTCTCACCTTCCAGGGTTTTTGTAACTAGGAGGTCTCCTAGTCCAGCTCCCATCGGGGTCTCCCTCGAACCACCTGTATCAGCTTTCCCTTTGCTCCTTTATTGAGATCGCTATCTTGTAAAGCACAGTCAAGATCAGGAACCCCATGGCCCATACCCCTAAAGTTATGAAAACCTCGGGCCAGGTGGGAGAGTACTCGAAGACCTTGTCCAGCGGATTGGGGATGAAGCCAGTGATAACCAGCCCCAACCCCTTCTCTATCCAGAGAGAGATGAATACCAGGGCACACGCCACAGCGAGCCACACATCATGATTTCTCGTTTTAGGATTTATAAGAAGGTATATAGAAACCACGGCCATGATCATGAAGGCCCACCACCATGGGACCAGGGTTGTGTGGCCTTCCAGTCCCACAAACAGGTAGAGGAAGTGATGGGTGTGCTCGGGAATCTGACTGTAGAAGGCCGTGAAGAGCTCCATTAGCACGAAGAATATGCTTATGATCATGGCGTAGGTGACGATCTTTGCCAGGGTCTGTATCGCCTCCTTGCCGGGGTCGAATTTGGTGAGCCTCCTTATTATGAAGCAGAAGAGTATCAAGAGGGCTGGACCCGAGGCGAAGGCGGATGAGAGGAATCTAGGTGCCATTATGGCCGTGAGCCAGAATCCCCTTCCTGGGAGTCCCGCATATATGAAGGCGGTTACCGTGTGTATGCTTATGGCCCACGGTATGGAGATGTATATGAAAGGTTTGACCCAAGAAGGTGGAGCCAATCCCTTTTTCTCAGCGCTCAAGACTGTCCAACCTATGACAATGTTCAAAAGGAGATATCCATTCAGCACTATCATGTCCCAGAAGAGTATGGAATTGGGTGTTGGATAGAGGAGCACATTGAATGCCCTGGCAGGCTGTCCGAGATCCACAATTATGAAGGTCAGGCACATCACAACGGCGGCCACTGCCAAGAACTCTCCCAGGATGGTTATCCTTCCAAATGTCTTGTAATGATGGAGGTAGTAAGGGAGAACCAACATCACGGCAGAGGCGGCAACCCCAACTAGAAAGGTGAACTGGGCAATGTAGAGTCCCCAGGACACGTCCCTGCTCATGCCAGTGATGCCCAATCCTTCCCTTAACTGCATAAGGTAGCAGAGAAACCCGACTCCCATCACCACGAGAAGGAAGGCCACCCATCCATAATATCTTCTGCTTCCGACTAGAGCCTTCTCCAGCATGGTCACCTCACACCAGGTAGTACACTTGGGGCCCTGTGCCCAATTGGGGCTTTCTCCTGATTGCGGTTCTCAATCGCAGGAGCTTCCTAGCATCGCTTTCCGCATCTTCCAGATCGCCGAAGGCCAAGATCCTCTCCTTGCAGGCTTCAACGCACGCTGGCATGAGCCCCCTCGCCAGCCTCTCCTCGCAGAAGTTGCACTTTTCCACCACTCCTTTGGTTCTCGTGGGAAATTCCCTGTTGACCTTCTTTATGAAGGGTCTGGGATCTCTCCAGTTGAGGCTCCTCGCTCCAAAAGGACATCCTGCCATGCAAAAGCGACAGCCTATGCATCTGTGATAGTCCATCATCACTATGCCATCTTCCCTCTTGAAGGTGGCCTTGGTGGGGCAGACCCTCACACATGGTGGGTTATCGCAATGGTTGCACAGGACGATCACAGGGTGTCTCTTGAGGGATTCGTCAAGAAACTCATGATCCTGCCCCGGAAAAGCATGGGGGAAGGTCTCGGTCCAGATCCACTTGACCTCGTCCTTGGGATTGGGCATGGAGGGCACATTGTGTGTCGAGTGGCAAGCTTCTATGCAATCCCTGCACCCTTCCGGGCAAGGCTTCTTGAGATCCACTACCATTGCCCATCTTCTTCCGACCTTGGCCTTGGGATCTGGCAATATCTTCTGGGTCTCGGCTCCTGCCAAGGCATCCAACAAAGGTTTGACCCCAGCTCCCAGAACCGAAATACCCGCTATCTTAAGGAAACCTCTTCGGCTCGGTTTCATCACCTCATCTCCTTGGGCTCGATGTGACAGGACCAGCAGTTGGGAGCTACGGCCACATAGTTGTGGCACCGATCGCAGAATTTTTCCTTATCCTTGTGGCATCCCATGCAGGTGTTCTGAAGGCTCATGTCATACTTCTTGCCGTTGAAGCCAATGTAGATTCTGTTGCCCTTTCTCACGACCTCGTTGCGCCACTCGTCTATGAGCTCCATGTGCTTGGCCCTCATGAATTGAGCTGGCTCAACGCACTCCTTCTCCTTTTCTGGGAGCACAAGCTCTGGAGGAACAGCTGCTCTTCCCGCATTGTACCAGAAGGGAAACGTCACCAATGCCACGAACAGAAGGAGCCCAAGAATGATCTTTCCCGCGTTATACATCCCCGCCCTCCTCAGCTCCCGAAAGAGGCTCTCCCCTTAGGTCCACCTCCCTCTTCTTCTCGCCTTTCATCACCAGGGCATTTCCCACAAGCTCGTGGATCCCTGTCACCTGCACATCAGGCACCCAGTAATCCATCAAGGCGTGAAGGGTAGCCCTATCTATAGCGCATATGCAGGCGAGCCTGTTAACCCCGTACTTCTCGTGGACATACTGCACCGCATTGGCCCTGGGGAACCCTCCCCTCATCCTCATCTCCATGTTCTCGTCAGTCCCGAGGCCTGCCCCTCCGCCACAGCAGAAGGTGTTTTCCCTTATGGTCTCCTCTGGCATCTCGTAGAAGTGATTGCACACATGCCTGAGGACGTACCTCGGCTCCTCGAAAAGGCCCATGGCCCTCGCTGGATTACAGGAATCGTGAAACGTGACCCGAAGATGGTCGTTTCGGCTAGGGTCGAGTTTTATCTTGTTATTCCGGATGAGATCCGCTGTGAACTCGATTATGTGAACCATCTTTGTGGACTTGGCATTCTCGAACTTGGTTCCCGTGATGGGGGATATGGGCTCTTCCAAGAAATCCGCTGGCCCGTTCATTGTGTCCATGTACTGATGGATCACCCTCCACATGTGGCCGCATTCTCCCCCGAGGATCCACTTTACTCCAAGCCTTTTGGCCTCTGCGTAAATCTTGGCATTGAGCCTTTTCATGAGCTCATGGGAGGCGAAGAGGCCGAAATTACCACCCTCTGATGCATACGTGCTCCACGTATAGTCGAGCCCGATCTCATGGAAGAGCATCAGATAACCCATGAGGGTGTATGTGCCTGGGTCTGCGAACACGTCTCCCGATGGGGTGACAAATAGGATCTCCGCACCTTTCCTGTTGAATGTGGGCTCAGGCCTTATACCTGTTATGTTCTCTATGTCATCCAGGAAAAACTCTATCATGTCCTTGAATGTGTGCGGCTGAATCCCAAGGTGGTTACCCATCCTGTAACAGTTGGCGACAGGCTCCATTATCCAGTTTATGTTGCAGCCAACCAGATTCAGCAGTTCCCTGCCCATCATGGTTATCTCAGCTTGGTCTATACCATAAGGGCAGAAGACCGAACACCTCCTGCACTCGGTACACTGGTAGAAGTAATAGAACCACTCCTTGAGGACATCCTCCGTGAGATCCCTGGCTCCAAAAAGCTCCCCCAGGATCTTGCCAGCAGCGGTGAAGTACCTCCTGTAAACACTCCTTATGAGCTCGGCCCTCAGAACAGGCATGTTCTTGGGGTCGCCAGAACCAATGTAGAAGTGACATTTGTCGGCGCAGGCCCCACACCTCACACATATGTCCATGAAGAGCTTGAAGGAGCGAAACCTATCCAGCCTCTCCTTGAATCCCCTTATGATTGTCTCCTTCCACCCCGGAGGCAGCTTCCAGTCTTCATCCGAAGGCTGCCAGTCCCTGGGATTGGGAAGACCGAGTATCTTCAGATTCTTGGGAAGGGCGCTATAGCACCAGGTCCCTGGTTTGAATTCCACAGGGGTCTTCATCCAACTGGTCTCTGGGGGTTTATAGTCTATCTTGAGAAGCTCTTGGGGCTTGGTCTTGAGCATGGCTACTCCCTCTTCTCCACTGGAAGTCCGGCCTGGATCATCTTGTCCCTGAACTCGTTCTCGTATTCCTCATACGTGTGAACCTTGACAGGGTAATTCCATGGGTTCACGTGCCTCTTCCTGCGGCTGTCACCGGTCATGTTTCTTGTGGGACTCAGGAAGATGCCACCCATGTGCATGAGCTTGCTGAAGGGAAAATATGCTACCAGAACGCAGACGAGAAAAAGATGGACGAAAAATGCCAGGCCTATCCCATCAGGAACTACAGGCTTGAAGGTGAAAAGCCCCATGGCCAAATTCTTCACTCCCAGGAGATCCACTTTGGAAAAATGGCGCGTTATGATTCCAGTTATGGCAATTCCCAATATGAGGAACAGGGGAAAGTAATCGGCCGGAAGGGATATGTACCTGAGCTGCGGGATCACAACTCTCCTCAGGAAAAGATATGTCACAGCGAGCACGAGGGCGACATCTGTCATGTATACGGTGGGGACCGCTATGGCGAAAAGACCGTCGAGCTCCTCGATCCACTTCACAAAGAAAGGAATGGGCTCTGTAAAGAAGCGGCTGTGGCGCACAAGCACCGTGAGAAACGCGTAGTGAAATGTGAGACCCGCAAGCCATAGCCATTTGGCACTGCCATATGCCAACTTCTGGTCCTTCAGCTCGCTTTTCATGTTGCGGAACAGGCTCCTGAAGAGGAACACCTCCAAGGCCATCCTCACGACCACCCCTAAGGTGTCCGCCGGATTCTCGAATCTGCTCCACTTTATCCAAGGAAGGGATTTCTGCTGACCGCACGTAGTGGTTATATGGAATGGAACCGGAGAGGCGGCCCACTTCACCACCCTCCAGATGAAGCCCAAGATGAATATTCCCCCTGAGATGTACGGTATTACGACCCCGAAGAGGTAATGGAACCGGGCAGCCCCTACCCCAGCAAGGGCCACACATGCCAGGATGACAACCGCGAAAAGAGAAAACCCGATGCCCATGGATCCTCACCTCACTTGAGCTCTCAGTCCGACCTTCTACCCTCAATCCTTAGGTTCAAGGCGATCCTCTGCCCCATTTCCCTCATCCGGCAGATCGTAAACGATGTTTGCTAGACGAAGGAGTCTCTCAGTGCTCCGCCGAATCTCATTCACCCTAACCTCATAGAGCCTTTCCCTACATTTGCTATAGACATCGAAGAGCATGAGACCCAGCATGTCTATGCGGGCATCGAGTGCCCTCAACTCCGCTGGGTCCGCCCCGGAGACCTCATCCCTTATGATCCCTTTCAAGGCAAATACGAAGCCCAGAGCTTCCGAAGGGGACATGTCCTGTACAGCCCTTATCCTCACAAGTTTGTCTATGGCGGGGGATGCACTCGAGGGATGATCTTGTTCCAGAAGCTGGTCGTAGAGGGCAGCTATCCCATCTTTTATGGCATGCCCTACGGGATTGGTAAAGGGGCTCTTCTTGGAGGTCAAAAACTCTCTGCTGTCAGCTGGATACGTCTCGATCACAGCCTCCACCCATCGCCTCAGAATGGCTTCCTTCCTCTCCGCAAGGAGCTTGAGCAGCATCTACCCGACCGCTCTGTCGCCTTTCTCGATCCCTTATGAGCCCCTAGATGAAATCAGATGGCACCATGTATCTGATCAGAAGCCCTTTGTCAAGGGCACATAGACTTCCCCTCTTGGATAAAATCCAAAAGGCTCCGCGACTTGCGCCAAGAGGGGGCTGACCCCCAGAGGGATCGGCCCCCCTTTTCTCTCAGACGCACCCCGTGGGCTTTGCCAGCCCCGCCAGCTTGCAAGCCCCTTTGGCCGGCCCGGTCGGGAAAAGCTCGTATATCTTCTTGAGGCTAAAGCCCGTGTCCTTGCAAAGCTTCCTGATCATGGGAGCTATGCCGTACTCGGCATAGTAGTCCCTCAGATAGTTGATCACCTTCCAATGCTCCTCGGTCAAGGGACCCTCGATCCCTTCCTGTGGAGCTAGGGCCTGAGCGAACTCAGGACTCCATTTGTCTAGCTCCTGAAGGAAACCGTCCTCGTCGACCTCGTAAGTCTTGCCTGCAAGTTCAATCGTCGGCATCTCCTCCTCCTCCTTAACCAAATTCTGTTTTTTTCCAGCGTCTCCTGGATATGATTGGGCCTCAGGCTGAGGCCTGGATCTCCAATAGCCTCAATGCGCTAGAGCTCTAGGGCGAGCCCTTGCCTGTCTCTTGGCCTCCAGGATACCCGATGCTATCCATTGACCCCAATCCTCACAACTGGTCGAATGGATATGGGTGTAAGTGGCCAAGAGGTTCCTTCTAACAATGCCCTCCCTTTTTCCCTCAAGCCCGCTTCCCCTCTTTACTTCGAAGGCGAAAAGGACCTTTTCCTCGTCCAACTTGACTATTCTGGAATAATGGAACTCATGCCCCTTGATGAGCACTCCTTTTGGCACAAAGGGGTTTTCACCCGTCGCCTCCAGCAAGGTATACCCGTGGCCTTGGGGACGCTCCATGAATTGGGTCCTCAAAGGAAGAACTCCCACCATGGGATAGGACTTGCCCTTTACCTCTATTTCCTCTCCCATGTACATGAGGCCTCCACACTCCGCATATATGGGAAGCCCGTCCTCCCACGCAATCCTTATGTCCTTGCGCAGGGCCGTGTTTTCAGAGAGGGCCTCGGCGAACACCTCTGGAAAACCTCCCCCTATGTATAGACCATCTACCGGAGGAAGGGCCCTGTCTTCCACGGCGTCTATCCAAACCGGCTCCAGGCCCTGTTCCTTCAAGGAGTCGAGGTTTTCCGGATAGTAAAAATGGAATGCCCTATCCTTGAAGACCCCTATCCTCGCCCTTCTTCCTGGTGAATCCTTATGTTTCCTGTAGAGATGGATATCCGGAATTTCCCCAGCCAATGCACCAATCCCCAAAAGGGCATCCACATCCACATGAGCCCTAACCGTCTCGCCTATCCTCCGGATCAATTCCTCCCCTCGCCCCCACTCTGCGGGGGGGACGAGCCCCAGATGCCTTTCGGGGAAATTAAGACCGTGCATCCTGGGCACAGCCCCAATCACTCTCACTCCCGAGTAACCCTCTACGGCCTTCCTCAAAACTGTTTCGTGCCTGGAGCCAGCAACCTGGTTGAGAATTACCCCTCCTATGATCACCTCCGGATCCATGCTCCTCAGTCCCAGGACCATGGCCGCAGCTGTCCTTGTAGTCTTGGTCGCGTCCACCACCACCACAACGGGCAACCTCAGGATCTTCGCAAGTTCCGCTGTGGAGTAGGTACCATGTTCATCCACTCCATCGAACAGGCCCCTATTCCCCTCAACCAGGGCCAGATCCTTCGCCTCGCACCTCTTACAATAACTCGCCAAGATTTGATCCACGGTCATGAGATAGGGGTCCAAGTTATAGCAATCCCTCTGGGAAGCCATGGCAAGCCAAGCCGCATCTATGTAATCTGGCCCCTTCTTGAAGGGGACAACTGACTTCCCCATATCCCTTAAGGCCACAAGCAACCCCATGGCCACGAGGGTCTTGCCGGAGCCCCCTCTCAGGCCCCCTACTATTAAACCACTGACCGTTTTTCCCAATTTCCAGGCTCCTTCCCCTTCCGGGTGCACGTCAAGCCCTGGAGCCGGGGCTCCCTAATCTCACCTTTAGGAGGGCCAGGATGAGGCTCCTGGCCCTTCCCACCTCATTCCTCTTTCTTAGCTCCAGGAAGCATCAGGTAGGTGGTGCTTCCACTTGACCAGTACTCGAGGCTCTTCTCGTCGATCATCTCCTTTACGGCCTTCTTTATCTCCGATTTGGGGATGTCCGACAGAGCCTTCTCCACATCCTTTATGTAGAACCTGGTCTTTTTTTGGCTCTTGAACCAATCCAGGATCCTCTGCTTTATCTCCTCGCTAGCCATGGCTAACCCCACTTGAATTGGGTTGTGTTGCGGAATGTCGTCACCGAAAGCTTGTAGTCGTCTATGTGAAGAGGGGTGAATTCTATCCCTGTAAGGTTGAAGAACCTCTCCCACCCCACTCTCTCTATCCACTCGCCTATCCTCTCATACTTTCTGGCATGTTTGGCATAGACCTCCACTATCTTCTTTACGGCGGAGGTCACTTCCGGCCATCTGGGCGGATTGTTGGGAATGTACGGGATGGCCAGCCTCGAGAACATGGGGGCATGGCGCGCATTGGAGACCTTCCCTCCAACCCAGATGGAGATACCATCTCCCTCGCCATCTGCCAGGGGCATTGCGGGACACATGGTATAGCAGTTCCCGCAGTACATGCACCTATCTGGATTCACAATGACGCTTTTCTTCTCCTTGTCAGGATGAGGTCTTATGGCACCAGTGGGACAGGACGCTATGGTTGTCGGGATCTCGCACACATTCCTCAAATTGTCATGGTCTATCTTGGGGAGCTTTGTGTGCACTCCCAGTATGGCTATGTCCGAACAATGGACCGCTCCGCACATATTCAAGCAACAGGCCAGGGCTATCCTCACCTGAGCCGGGAGCTTGTGGGAGCCAAAGTACTCGAAGAGCTCGTCCATTACGCTCTTGACCACCCCGGATGCATCAGTTGCTGGGGTGTGGCAGTGGACCCATCCCTGTGTGTGAACTATGCTCGTTACCGAATGGCCCGTCCCCCCAATGGGCCATCCCCTAGCTGCAAGCTCTTTTTTCAAGGGGGCTATCTTCTTCTTGTCAGTGAGTAGAAACTCGACATTGTGGCGGCTCGTGAACCGTAGGTAACCGTCACAGTATTTGTCCGCTATTTCGCAGACTTCCCTTATGAAATCGACTGTCACAAGCCTCCCAGAGCCCATCCTCACCGTATACAGCTCGTCTCCCCTCTCTGACACATGCACCAGGACTCCTGGCTCGAGGATCCTGTGATACTTCCACTTGCCATAGTTTTTCTTGATGATTGGTGGCAAAAAATTCCTGAAATCCGGAGGCCCTATGTCTGTCTTTCCCATTCTGTTTCCCTCCTCACTCTCTTTTACCAACTCAACATCAGCTACACTTAACCAGCCTCGCAATCAGTAGAATATGTAGGGATTGTACCTCGGGGTCTTGACCATTTGAGGCACTGCTGGCAACCCCATGGCCTCGAGGAACTTCCTCATGCTCAATCTCTCGATGAGCTCCCCTAGTCTCTCCCTCATCTTTCCGTTCTCGTCCCACCACTCCCAGATCTTCTCGGCCAGCTCCTTGAACTCCTGGTAAGGAGATTCAAACTTCATGAAGGGAATGAGCACCCAGCTCATGAGCGCTCCTTCGAGAATCGGGGCCTTTCCGCCAACTAGAATCGTTACCCCAGTGTCCTTCCCAGGCCTAAGGGCTTCTGGCATGACATTTATGCAGTGCATGCAGCGGGTGCAGTCCTCATTGTAAATAGTGAGCTTTTTCCCGTTCCACTCCATGCACTTAGTGGGGCAGAGGTCAATGACATCCTTCTGGATGTCTAACTTCTCCCTCTTCCCACCGGCACCGCCGTTTGGAGGTATCTCGCCGTTGACATACGCCTGGACAGCCTTCTGGTCTATCCTTATCTTGTCCCTCCACGTCCCTATGACAGCGAGATCAGCCCTCGCAATGGATGCAACACAGTCATTGGGACATCCAGAGAACTTTATCTTGAACTTGTACGGCCACATGGGCCTGTGGAGATAGTCCTGAAATTCGTGGGTTATGTCATTGCAGGCATCGAGGGTGTCGTAACATGCCCACTCGCACCTGGCAGGACCCACACAGGCACTGGGGGTCCTCAAGGCTGAGCCCGATCCACCCAGGTCAAATCCCGCTTCCGATAGCTCATCGAAGCAAGGCTGAAGGTTCTCGGTGAAGGTGCCTAGAAGAATTATGTCCCCTGTGGATCCGTGGAAGTTTGTGAGGCCGCTTCCGTACTTGTCCCAGATGTCGCATATGGTTCGAAGAGCCTTGGTGGTGTAAAACCACCCCGAAGGGTGGTTGATGCGCATGGTGTGAAAATGAGCAACATTGGGGAAGAGATCCGGCCTGTCCGAGTATCGACCGATCACCCCTCCTCCATAGCCCGTCACACCCACTATTCCGCCATGCTTCCAGTGCCCTATCTTCTCCTTGTAGGAGAGCTCGAGCTGTCTCAGGAGGTCCCTGGCCATGGGCTTGCGCTCGGCGATCTTCTTGATCTGCGTTACAAAGCTCGGCCACGGACCCTTCTCAAGTTCGTCCAAAAGTGGGGTCTCAGAATTCGCCATCCTCATTCACCTCCCGTCCTTTGTCCAACTACACTTCTCTAGTTCCACTCGCGCCCCATCGCATGGACAAGGTGCCCCTCTCACGACCTAATTGCCTCTTTCCCGCCTACTTTACCCCCCTTTCTTGTTGGTTTTCTTTAGCAAAATCCACTAGATGAAGCTTGGCCCTTCTTTGACCCACAAGGCTTTCCGTCTCCGCGGAGGCACGAACAGATCACCCAAAAGCCAAAATTTTATAAATTGTTTTCGCACTCCTGTCAAGATATAATCCCCTCGAGGGTCACACTCACCCAGAACCAGAAGCTCCCAAGATGCGAGGCGACATAAAAGTAGCAGCGGTTTCCCTACCGGCACGTGGTGGAGATCCCTGGCACAATTGCGCCAGGATAGCTGAGGTATCGGCTCTCCTTTCGGGCAAGGGGGTAGAACTTATCTGTTTCCCCGAGGCCTCTCTCACTGGATACTCTGTCAGGGAAAGGGAGGCCATGGCTTGGGCCATCTCTTCGGATAGCCTTTTTCTCGAAGATCTCAGAGGGCTTTCCCGCAAGCTCGGGATAACTCTCCTTGTGGGCTTCATGGAAAAGGCCTCCGGGGGAAAACTTTTCTTGACACAGGTGGCACTCTCTCCTAGAGCGGAGGAGGTCCTGTACAGGAAGACTCACCTCAGCCCTCAGGAGGCTCTTCTTTTCGAGGCTGGATCTTCTTTCTCCATCTTCGATGCTGGCCCGGTCTTGGGTGGCATAGCCCTCTGTTACGAGGCCCATTTTCCCGAGTACATGGCGGCCCTCGCACTGAGAGGGGTGGAACTTCTGTGCTTTCCCAGCGCCTCACCCGGTGAGTCACCAGATGAGAAACTCGAAAGGTGGCTCAGATTCATGCCTGCAAGGGCATACGACAATGGCGTCTTTGTGATGGCTTGCAACCAAGGAGGAGAAAACGGCTACGGTCTTAGGTTCCCGGCAGTGGCTTTGATCCTGGATCCCAAAGGGAGGATCTTGGCCTCGGAGAGAGGCGAGGAGGAAGCCTTGGCTGTAGCAACCTTGAAGGCCCAGGAAATCAACCGAATAAAGGCCCACCCCCTCGCCAACTTCCTGAGCCACAGAAGGCCCGAGCTTTACTCCCCGACAGTGGAGTGAAACCTCGCGGATTCGGGTCGGCCCCGAGAAAATCTCTTTCTTCTCCTAAGGCCAGTCCCACCTCACACTTCAGGCAGGAGGGGAAGGGAGTAATCCTGAAGCTGCCTTTTTATGAGGGCCAAGTCCTCCTCATCGGGATGGAATGGATAGCTCCTTATGTCATCTCCAGGGGCACAATCCCCGTAAGGCCTAGTGCACACAGTCTTTCCACTCTCATCAGGGCATCCGCTTGTCATAAAAGGTGTTCCGAGCTCCATGATCCTCTCGAGTTCCCTTTGGGGCAATCCGAAGGAGACAATTTGTCCCTTGTCATTGAAGTAGAAGTCCTCCAACCTGGCCAGGTCCTCGTCTATCAGATACCTTGCGAGCTGACATCTCCTGTATTGGCCCACAGGGGGTTGAGGCCACTTCTCAAGCCTCGATCCGTGCTCTGGAAAGAAGCAGAAAAGATGAGTGCACCCCCCCGACCTTCTTATTCGATCCATGATCCTCACCATCTCTTCCTCTGTCTCGCCCAGTCCCACAATGAGGTGAACACCGACCTTCCCAGGCCCGAATATCTCCACACCCTCTTGGAAGATGGCCCAATATTTGTCCCATCTGTGAGGCCCCTTCACACCCCTTCCCCTCAGCTTGTCGAATATCTCCTCAGTAGCGCCATCTATGGCTATCCCCAATCTATCAACTGGTATGGACTTGTAGCGTTCGAGATCCCCACGCCTCAAGAGCGTTGGCGAACAGAGGAGAGAAAGGGGAACTCGGGGAAGCTCAGACTTGAGGATCTCCAGGATCTTCACGGAATCCTTGACTGCCTTTCCGTGGGTGATCATGGAAAGGCATATCCTCTTGACCTCTGAGGAGTGCTCTTTGCACCTCGCCACAATCTCCTCGAGGGAGACTATTGGCCACGGGACCCTTATGAAGCTCTTCTTCTCATAGCTCCCATCCCTCACTTTCTGTAGTCCGCAGTAAGCGCAATTGGCCGAGCATCCCTGCCTGTAGGTCATGAGAAGATTTATGCAGCGAAGCTTGGCATCCCTGTAAAAGCTTCCTGATCTTAGCCCTAAAGTCATTGCAGCAGCCAAACTTATCCTTACATAATCAGGGCTTTCCGCCTCTTCCGGTCGGATCTGGAGTTGAGCAGTTCCTTTCATCCTTACCTCCTAAATGAGCACACTCCCTTATGGGGTTGGCCTCTCTCGAGCCAAGGCCGGAGCAACTGTCTTGGATGTCAAGGGGCAGGCTCTGCACGCCCGCCAAGGTATCCCCCCTTTTCCGACTCGTCATGTCCGTTAAGCCACCTCGCCCGGCACCCCACCCCTCGGAGGGACCCGCTCCCCGGGGTCCCCCAAGACATACCTCGGCGTGCGTACGGCCTTGGCATACGGACGCGCAGCGCGCATCCCTCCAAGAAAACCGCCCATCGCATCATCTCGGGACCCTCCGCCGGAAGCTGTCTCATCTGGCGTTGGCCACTGGCGGAGGATCCTGAGCTATATGGAGCAGCAGGTCTCCCTGAATTCCACTTCCAATCCCAAGTCCCGGGCCAAACGAACCGTGTCCTCGCTGTAGAGTCCCATCCTCTGAATCCCGGCTTCCATTGCGAACCTTTCGAGCTCCAATCTGAGCCTTCCCCTTGGCCTCGCACAACCGAGGGCAATTGTGGCCTCAGGAAATAGAAGCCTCGATTCAGCAATGAGTCTCGCCACTTCCGTGGGAGAGGCTGGCTGGCATCGGGCCATTGGCGTCTCCCTCAAAGGCATGAACGCCACCCATACCAAAAGATCAACTGGATATTGGGAGAGGATCCCCATCGCCCTCCTCTCTCCCAGTACTTTCCCACCATGGATCCCAGCCACTATGTGTGGGGCGACTTTGAGGTCGGCACCGTAAAGGGAATCCAGGGTCTCCAAGAGAAGCCTCTCCCCTTCCTCCAAGTGCATGACCTCACGAAACGTGTCCGTGGAGCCAATCACCTCTACTAGCACCTGATCCACCCCAACCTCCTTGAAGGCCCTAGCTGTGGACTCTCTTACCATTCCCGAGTGAACCGAGACAATCAGGTTCGTCTTGGCCTTGACCTCTCCTATTGCCTCGATGAAGTTCTCCCAAGGGAGCCTCCCGCGGGAATCCGCCCCTCCTGTTATGAGGCAGCCCAGGGCTCCCTCCCCCTCCAGTTTCCGGCAAAGCTCAACCAGTTCCTTTGGGCTCGATACCCTGAGCATGGGCTCCAGGATCTTTCCCTTACAATGATCGCACCCAAGGCCACAGCTTCCTCCCGTAATGGAGATGGCAGGATAGCGTCCCCTCTTCCCATCGACCAGGAACATGCCTGGAAGGCAGAGAACTATCTTTTTGCCGAAGCGCTTCCTGGAAAGCTCCCTCCCTCGCCTAAGAAGATCATCCAGATCCACCTCTTTCAATTTCGCCACCTCATCCCCTGAAATACTCCCTGAATGCAACCCAGTGGGCTCGGATCACCTCTTCGAAGGGTTTCTTTCCCCAATCCTCCTCCATCCTTCTTCTGTGCCTCGCCGCTCTCTCGAGGCCATGCCCCAGGAGATCCCTCCACATCTCCTCATAGGTGAGCGCGTCTCTAGGATCCCCGCTCTTTATGGCTTCCCTCACTGCCTCTCCCGCAAGCTCGCCGCACAAAAGGGCATTGGGTATTCCACCTCCTGTAACGGGGTCCGTCTGCGAAGCAGCATCCCCTGCGAGGAGTATCCATTCTTGAGCTGTCCTGGAAGGAGGTCCCCCAACAGGGACGACCCCACCTGAGAGATCGCGAAAAGGGACTTCGCGGATCAATCCCCTCTGTGCCAGTTCCCGGAGGAAGGCCTTTAGGAATTCCTTGAGCCTTGGTGCCTCAGGCCTTGCAACTGCTAGACCAACATTCGCCTTGTCACCCTTGGGGAATAACCAACCGTAGCCGCCTTTGAACTCGGCCTTAAAGTGGATTTCAGTCCGGTTTATTTCTTCTCTCAAAGGGACTCTGAGCTGGAGAGAATGGAGAAAAGGCCCCCTTTTATCCCTGAGACTTCTCGCGCATATGGAGAGGGGACCATCGGCTCCAAGGACGAACCTAGTCCTCACGGTATGGACCTTTCCCTCTCTTTGGAAGGTCACCTGTCCCTTTTCCACCGCCATTACTCTGGATTTGTTGAGGAGAATGGCCCCTGCATCTTCGGCTCTCGCTGCCAGGAATCCATCCGCAAGTTCCCTATGTAAGACCACACCTGGCCAATGGTTTTTAGCCACCATTTTCCCCTCGACAAGGGTCCACATCTCCTCCACTTTCTGGCCCCAGACAGCCCTCGGGAATTCCATGGCCACCCGGAGGGGAACATATTCAGCGCACTGAACAGGAACCCCCACCTGGGACCTTCGATCCAAAACGAGGGTTTTCAATCCCCCAAGGGCTGCTTTCCTAGAAGCTGAGAGTCCAGCTGGCCCAGCTCCAACAACCACAATGTCCCATTCTCCATCGGGGAAAAGGGGGAATTCAGTCGAGCCTTTCTCGATCATGCCGCCTTCTTGGTAATTGATAGGACCTTCTCCATGAGGGCCACGTTGATCTGGGTTTGATGCTCGAAGGAGCCAAAGTACGCATCTTTAGCCTTTCCCAGATCGTAACAGGTGGTGCTATCCATCCCAACTAGAACCCCTGGAACACCCGCTGACTCAAAATCCTCCGCGTGCTTTATGTAAAAGCCCTCGCAACACGAGCCTATAAAGCCCTTAGAACCCTGGAGCTTAATTCTCCTCAGGTTCTCCATAAGATTCTCGAAGCTCGTGATGGTGACAGGTTTTAGGCCATAGCGCCTGGCTAAAGCGTAGCCATCCCCTATGGAACAAAGACCACATTCGTTGCAGCCATCTTTTTTGCGAAATTCGCACCCAAGATCCTTAGAACAGTAAGGCAGAAGGCACCATTCCAAGCCTTTCATTAGGACTTCAGGCAAGCTTCCACATACGGCGAAAATCTCATGGGTCTCCTCGAAGCTGAAGCCCATATTCAAGTAGGGAACCTTCCCAAGGGCCTTTTCGAAGGCTCTTAAGAAATCCTCTGGGCCAAGGAAGGGGAAAGGGCTCTGTCTGTTAGAAAAAAAACCCGAGAGGATCTCTTCTATAGCATCCATTCTCGCAGGGACATCCTTGAAGAGGCTTTCCAAGTCGTAGAGTGAACGAGATGGAAAGGCGAAAAAATCGCCGGAAAGCACAGCGGATCTGATCCTCTTTCTGGCCACATCGAGATCCAAAAGGAGCCTTATCACCCCTCCCTCTCCCCTGTGAATAGCCTTGAGGAGGGTCCTACTGGTAAGTCTGTGGGGGCTTCTGTCCACCCAGGAAGGTGATGAAAACTCGGGGAGTAACTCCAGGAATCTTTTCTCCTCCCATGGTGTCAGGGATCCTGAGACGAGGTCCACTCCTAGGGCCTCGGAGAAGCGTGAGGCTATGGCCTCCTTTAGGATTCGGGCCTCTGGGACAAAGCCCAATTCCCTTCTTAGGGTGGTCACCCTCTCCATTAGGGAGTCCACTTCATGGGCCTTGAGCTTTTCCATTGGCACCTTGAGGGCCCTTAGCATCTGCCACACATCCATGTCCACAAGTAGGGTCCCTTGGAAAAGAAAACTATCACCCTCGCTCGTCCCTCCTGTCCCGGAGATCTTTTTCCCTCGGACCTCTATGTCATTCCTGGGCCTGAAGGAGACAGCCAGGCCGAACCGCTCCCTCAGGGCATCGCAGAAGATCTCCGAGAGGACCTTCCCCAATTCCATGGGACTTCCTCTGAGAAGGGGATGGTCCCTCGTGGCTATGATCTCCCATCCTATGTGGCTCGGCTCAAAGAGAACTGCTCCGCCTCCTGTGATGCGGCGATTCACCTCGATGCCATTGGCCTCGCAGAAATCGAGCCTCACCTCAGAGTCCAGTTGCTGATGATACCCTACGAGGACACAGGGCCTGGAAAATTGAAGAAATCTGATGGTGTTTGGCCCCTCCCCCCTTGACCTGGACTCAAGGAGCACCCTGTCCAGGGCCATGTTCTCGGCTGCATTTCTATAGCCGGTGTCGAGCAGTCTCCATCTTCCTTGAAAGGCCATGGGATGTCCCGGAGAGTAAATCTCGTCCCTCGGGTCCTCTAGCTTCGGGACCCATCTCAAGAAGTGTAGGGGGCCAGATGGGGCATGTCAACAAATGAGGAAATGGATGCGAGGCCGGAGGCTACTGGTCCTTTTCCTGGCTCAAGCCATACTGCTTTATCTTCCGCCAGAGGGAAACCCTGTCTATTCCCAGAATCTCAGAGGCTCTCGTCTTATTCCACCCAGTGTACTCCAGGACCCACTTTATATACTCCCTCTCGGCCTCTTCCAAGGTCGGCAGACCTCCCATCCTGGATCTCACTGCTCGCATCTGGAAAAGCTGTATATCCTCAGGCAGGTCCTTAACATCCAGAACAGGCCCTTTGGACAGGGCTACGGCCCTCTCTATTATGTTCTCCAATTCCCTCACGTTTCCGGGAAAGGGGTAATTCATGAGGACAGCCATCATTTCCTCGGATATTTCCCTCACTTCCTTGCCATGTCGGGCTGCGAATATCTTGAGGAAGTGGTGGGCCAGGAGGGGTATGTCCTCTTTTCTTTGGGAAAGGCGGGGCACATTGAGGCTCACAACATTCAGGCGGAAGTAAAGATCTGATCTGAATCTTCCCTCCTCCACGAGACTCTTCAAGTCCTTGTTGGTCGCTGCGACTATCCTCACATCCACAGGAATTGTCTTCGTTCCTCCTAGTCTCAGCACGGCCCTTTCCTGAATCACTCTCAGGAGTCGGACCTGCATGGCCTGTGGCATATCCCCTATCTCGTCGAGAAAAAGGGTGCCCCCGTTTGCCGCCTCGAAAAGTCCCTGTTTGACACTGTGGGCCCCGGTGAAGGCCTCTTTCTCGTGGCCGAAGAGCTCGTTGGCCAAGAGTTCTTCGGTGAACGCCCCGCAGTTGAGCGCCAAAAAAGGGCCCCTGGAGCGACGGCTCAATTGGTGAATCGCCCTCGCCACTAACTCCTTTCCCGTTCCGGTCTCGCCAATGATGAGCACATTGCAGTCCGTTGGGGCTATTTTCCTTATGGTCTCCATAAGCTCTTGAATTGGCTTGCTCTTCCCCACTATTGAGCTCAATCCCTCTTTGGCCTCTATGTCCCTTCTGAGCCTTTCCACCTCATCCCTGAGTCTCTTCTTCTCCAGGGCCTGTCTCACTATCGCCCTCACTTCCTCGATCCTGTAAGGCTTGGGAATGTAATGGAAAGCGCCCTTTTTCATGGCCTCTATGGCAGAGTCCACGGTGGCATATCCCGTTATCATGATCACTTCCACCTCTGGTTTGAGGGCCTTGGCCTGACAGAGAACCTCCATTCCATCCACTTTCTCCA
>Ga0197142_1000796_pt1 | contig 29533 bp, 31 predicted proteins | sample GBS60_MetaG_FD_148614 | JGI IMG/M metagenome (GOLD analysis project Ga0197142, IMG submission 148614) | Sediment microbial communities from Great Boiling Springs, Gerlach, Nevada, United States - GBS 60_MetaG | ecosystem: Environmental > Aquatic > Thermal springs > Hot (42-90C) > Sediment... | reverse complement strand
CAGCTCGTTCCGTGAGGAGTGCCCTTAAGTGGGACAACGAGCGCAACCCCCATCCTGTGTTAGAAATGTCACAGGAGACGGTCCTCCTATTAGGAGGAAGGAAGGAGGGGCAGACGTCAAGTCAGCATGGCCCTTATGCCCTGGGCTACACACATGTTACAATGAGAAGGACAATGGGCTTTGCAACACCGTAAGGTGAAGCTAATCCCTTAAACCTTCTCTCAGTGGGGATTGAGGTCTGAAACTCGACCTCATGAACGCGGAATTGGTAGTAATCGCGGATCAGTCATGCCGCGGTGAATACGTTCTTGCCTCTTGCACACACCGCCCGTCAAGCCAACAAAGTCGAGAATGGTTGAACCCTCCGATTAGGAGGGGAAATCATTCTCGGCGATGGGGGTTAAGTCGTAACAAGGTAGCCGTTCTGGAAGGAGCGGCTGGATCACCTCCTTTCTAAATTTTAAACTCACAATTTTTTATCCTAACCCGATTCTTAGACTAAATTAATTAATTTATAAACATAAAATTTAAAGCATATTGTAAATACTATCAATTAGGATTTTTAATTTAAATGATAAGCAAAATATAGAGAAAGATTTAAAAAATATCTTCTATTTTTTTAATATTATTCAAAAATCAGTTGAATTTTTTCCCCAATACGTGGATTTAAAAATTCATCCTTTCCCGTTGTAGGTTTTTCTTCATTAAAGTGACGCCAAATAGTAATTTCAAGATAAGGATTATCTTTTTTACCTGATGATCCTGGATAAATTACCAATTCTCCAATTTTTCCTCCAAATAAATTATCAACATATCTTGCTTTTTTTAAAACTTTACCAATTTTTATTTTTAAATATTCACCATACTCCACTTTTCCTTTTAAATCTTGCTTAGTGATTGTTGTTTTAATATTACCAAAATTATCAATATGACCAACGTAAAAACCTATCAATTCAGGAATTACATCAACTGAAATTTCATCTAAATCTAATTTATCTTCCATCTCTTCCATTAAATGTGCGCAAACTCTAGAGTATAAATCTCTTGAACGAAACTGACTTCCTTTATCAAAATCACGATATTCAAAAACTTCATCAATTCTATCTTTAATCATTGAAAAATCATAACCCGCATTTGGCCCACAAAGATAAAGACCTGATTTTAAACGAATAATTAAAAATTTTGCTCCTTGAGCTTCTTTTAATTTCTCTTTTGATTGAATTCTTGGATCAGTATTTTGAAAAATAATTGTTTCTAGAGGTCTACCAAATCTCTCTTCAATTTCAACAATCTGATTAATTAAAAAAGAAGTATGAATAGTTGAAGGAGTTGAAGAAACAAAATCGATTCTTGAATTTTGTGAATTATTTAAAAATCCTAAAACAGCTGAAGAGAATTCAACACAGGTTAAACTATCATCAACCCAATCAGAAACCACAATTAATTTTTTCATATTTTTAAACAATTATTTTTAATTATTAATTTAATTTTAAAATTTTACCAAAAAAAACTGCAATAACTAAAATAGAAATAATAATTGCTGAGGCACGAAGTAAAAAACGATAAAATCTAGAAGTTGCGTATTTACCCATAATTTCTTTGTCTTCAGAAAATTTAATTAAAAAATAAAAAATAATTGTTAAAGTTGCTCCATTTAAAAAATCAATATATAAAGTTATTTCAAACAGAGAAACTTGAAAAAAAAGAGCAATTAAAAGTCCAGTAAAAATTTGAATAAAAAAAAAGCCACGAAAAATTTTACCTTTATAAAAAGAAGATTCTAAACTTCCTTCATACCCAAAAATTTCCGCAAAAACATAGGCAGTGGCAAGAGGAACAATTATCAGTCCTAAAATTGATGCTAAAAAAAAACCTATCGCAAAAAGAACAAATACTGCTTCTCCTATAACTGGTTTTATCACCAAAGCAGCTGAATATTCATCAATCAATTTTATTCCATGATTAAAAAGTGTATAAGTAACTGCTGTTATCATTATCAAAGAAAAAAAATTAGTTAAAAAAGCACCCATGAAAAAACCTAATCTTTCATATTTTAAATAACGAATATCCAATTTTTTATCATTAGTGTAACTGTGAATAAAAAACTGACCCCAAATAACAACTGTTGTTCCTAAAACAGCTATTCTTGTAAACCAAAAATTTAAATCAAAAATATTAACTTTAGTTGGCCAAATAAAGCTTTCTTTTACCACATCTAACCAATTTGGTCTTGATAAAAATGCCGAAATAAAATATAAAAAATAAAATAAAAGCAGTAATATAAATAATTTCTGAATTTTTTTATAATCAAAAAAAAACACAAAAGCGATCAAAAAAAAAGAAGATAAGATTAAAAAAAACTGCCAATTAACATTTAAAAGTTGAAAAGCAGCCTTTAAACCAAGAATATTTTGAATAACTACTCCTTGATTTATAATGAAATAAAAAATAAAGATCAAAATTGATACACCAACTCCATATCTTTCTCTAATCAAATCACCTAAACCTTTTTTAGCAACAATAGCAATTCTTGCTCCAATTTCTTGAGTTATTGCTAAAATCAATGTTTCTGGAATAATCAAAAATTTTGATGCTACTCCAAAATTAGCAGCGGCTACAGTGTATGTAGCTAAACTACCAGCATCATTATTAGCAATTGAAGTAATGATACCTGGTCCTAACACTAGCAAAAAAAACAAAAATCGCCACTTTAGATTATTTAAAAATTTTTTCATAAAGTTTTTCTGATAAATCATCAAATGTTACAATACCTAAAAGTCTTTTTTCTCTATCAATTACTGGCAAAGCCGAAATTTTATATTTTATCATTTTTCTTAAAGCTAATTCTAATGGTGTTGTTAAATAAACAGTAATTAAATTTTGATTCATAAACTTGTAAACAAAATTAGTATCATCTTGCAAAAGAAGTTCATGAAGACTAAATACTCCAATTAATTGTTTTTTTTCATTGATAACATATACATACAAAAGAAAGTAAAAATCCGCTGTTTCTTTTTTAATTAAATTTTTAACTTCAGACACTGTTTTTGAAGAAGAAACAGTTAAATATTCTAGTGTTAAATAGTCACCAATCTTTCCTGTTTGATGCACGCTCAAAAGATAATTTACTTCTTTTTGCTTTTCTTTCGAAAAAAAACTCATAATTGCCTCTCTTCTTTTTTTTGATAAAAAAAGTAATATATCAACCACTTCATCAGAATCGATAAGGTTTAAAATAGAAGCTGCTTTTTCTGGTGACATTCGTTGAAAAAGACCTACCTGATAGTTAATGTTTAAATCAGTAATTACTTTAGCTAGTGTTTTTTTATCAAGTAACCTAATAACTTTTTCTATATTTGCTAAACTTGTTTGTTCTAAGTAATCAGCTAAATCTTCAGGTCTTAGTTTTTCAAGTTTTTTTTCTTCTTTTTTTAGTCTAACCTGGCCTCTTGCTAATTCTAATGGTTGAATTTCTGCCCAGGATAAAAGTTTTGAAGAAAGACGGAATTTTAAAATGCCTAAAATTTTTTCTAAAAAATTAGATAAACCTAAACGATGTAAAATTCCAAAAATACCAATATCTACACCCATAACATACCATTGATTTTTTTCTTTCTGTAAAAGAACATCATTAACTCTAACAATTTTATTTCCTTTAATATCAATAATTTGTTTGTCTAGAAGATTTCGAAGAATATAAAGTTCATTTTCAAAAAGAGAAGTTTCTTCATATTTTTTTTTGATTAAGATTGATTTATTAATCTTTATTAAGAAATCAATTGGAACAAGAATTTTTTTATTTTTAGTTTTTATTAAAATCTTGGTGATAATAGGTGTCTCTTTATTTAAAAAAACAAAATCATCAAGGTAGCCTACTTTTATTCCATCTTCAGTAACAACTTTTTTCTTTAAAACTTGAGAAAAATAAATCATAATTTTTATTATTATATAATAATAAATTATTATATAATATAATAATAAATAAAATAAAATGTTATAATTTTTTTATAAAATAATTAAAAAATAAGAGCGCGCTTAGTTTAACGGCAAAACGTCGTCCTGATAAGACGAAGAGCGATGGTTCGACTCCATCAGCGCGCACATTTTTTTTAACTTTTTGAAAAACGAAGAAGATTTTTTGTAGTAAAATATTTATGCTTCCAATTATAATCCACTTGCATACAATCAATGGAAGAAACTCCCCATTCCCAAGCTTTTTTTAGTTCAATTGCTGTAATATATACACCAAGTCCGGAAAAGTGTTTTAAATCAGCAGCTCCTGTTAGTAAATATAGAGTATTATTGTAAATACCTAAAATATCATAAGCAGCCAGATAATCACCGATCCAAATATATAAAGAAACAATTTTATAAATTCCTTGGTTTTTGTAAATCATTTCAAAGGTTTTTAGTCTTTGTTTTTTTCGATACTCTGAAAAAGCACCATCTTCTTTTCTTTCATGATCAAAAATAGAAAGTTTTTTTAAATAATAAAGATTTCTACTTTCATCACCTTCTATCCATTTAATTTTCATCACCATTTGAGAAGAAGAATAGTATTTATAATAATATCTTAAATGATGACGATTTTTTTTCTTCAAACTCATTAGATAATGATCAAATGTTTTATAAAAAGAGGTATTAATAACATACTTTGGTAAATCGTAAGTAAAATACTTATCTTTAAAAGACAAAAGAAAATCGCTTTCTTCAATTGCGTTTAATAAAATAGGTTTTGGAGCAATTTTTAAAAGAATAAGAATAAAATAATTTTCAGAAACAAAAAAACAATTGTCTTCAGGCCAATAACCACCAAACCATTCATATTTTTTCTCAATCTCATTAAACCATAATGGTAAAACAGCAACTGGTTCTTTACCAGAATATATGGTATAAAAATAAGGCTTAAAACCCCACCCTTGATACCAACTATAACGAAAATCCCAAAGCTGAAAAATAGATTTTTTTGGAGAAAACTTTTCCCAAAGCTGCCAACATTTTTCAATATCAGTCTCCGTTTTTAAAACTAATCGATCAATAATTTTAGAAAGACGATTTTCGTATATGTCTTTATTGTCTATATTTTTTGGAAAGTAAAAGTTTAACGGAACTGCTTCACCTTCCGAAGGTATAGATGAATTTTCGGTTTTTTCCATAACCTTCAAAATAAAAGATTAATTATTTTTTTTTATTTGTCAAGAGATAAAATAATAATCATTGATGTAAATTTAACAATAAAAAAGAAGATGAAAAAATCATTTTAAATATTATAAATTTAAAATATAAAAATGTTTTGTTATCAATTTAGATATATAAATTTTTTGTTTTGTGTTAATTGAAAAAATATTTTCTAAAAATTTATTTTAAAATTTCATCAATTAATAAATTTTTTATAATTTTTAATACCTGATAGTTTAAAGTTAAATCAAAACTTTAAAATTTATTAATTTAATTTAATGTTGTATTATTTATGATATGCTAGATGTCAAAAAAGAAATTAATAATTTTTTTTCGATGATAGTTAATATTTTCATATTCCTTCCTTATTTTTTTTCAGTAAAAAATCTTATAAAAACCTTATTTAATCCTTGGAAAAATTTAGTAGCAACACCACAAAAAGAAGAAATAGGTTTTTCTTTTGAAAAATGGTTAAATCGTTTATTTTTTAATCTAATTTCTCGTTCCATTGGTTTTTTTGCTAGAGCATCTCTTATTATTTTTTATCTTTTTATTAATGTTCTTGTTATTATTTCTTTACCTCTTTTTATTTTTATTTTTTTTATATTTTATTTACCTTTTAAAATCATTATTTTTCCTTTTGAAGAAAAAGATTATGAAAAAAAAGAAAAATTGAAGAAAAAATTCTTAAAAACCCATCTTTTGGATAAAAAAAACAAGCTCTTAGTTGAATCATGGTTTGAAAATTTCTATCAAAAAAATTTCAATAAAAAAAAATGGTGGGATCTTGAAAATCTTTTTTCCTATCCGCCATTAGCTAGAGATTGGAATACTGGATATACTCCAAATCTAGATCAATATGCAATTAATCTTTGTGATCCACATTATTTAAATTTTCGCTTATCAATTGTAAATCGCATAAAAGAGATTGGTCAAATCGAACAAATTCTTTCCAAAAGTAATTTTGCTAATTTAATAATTGTTGGAGAAGAAGGTGTAGGGAAACACACTATAATCGATGCCTTAGCTAAAAAAATTTACGAAGGAAAGATAAATCCAGTTTTATCTTATAAAAGATTATTAAAACTTAATATGGAAAAAATTCTTTCCAAATTTACTGATCAAAAAAAACGAGAAAATTTTTTCGAAGAACTTTTACAAGAAGCAGCTCAAGCAAAAAATATAATTTTATTAATCGATAATATTGATCGTTATCTTTCTTTTTATGAAGGAAGAATTGATATGACTACAATAATTGAAAAATTTGCTAAAACTGATCTTATTCAATTTATTGGCATCACTGAACCTTTTTTTTATCAAAAATTTATTTATCCAAACGAAAAAATTAGTCGTCTTTTTGAAAAAGTTGATGTATATGAAGTTTCCATAGAAGAGGCTGAAAAAATTATTTTAGAAAACTTTAATTTTTTAGAAAATCGTCATCAAGTTTTTTTTCCATATGAAACGATAAAAAATGCAATCAATAAGGCTAATTTTTACATCACAGAAATTCCTTTTCCTGAAAAAGCAATTGATCTTTTAGATGCAGCTGCAGTTTTTCAACGAAGAAAACTTAATTTATCAGAAAAACAATGGACAATTGTTTTACCTGAAGCTGTTGATGAAGTTCTACAGGAAAAAACTCATATTCCAACATCAATTACTCCATCGATATCAAAAAAACTTTTAAATTTAGAAAAAATTTTATCTAGTCAAATAATCCAACAAGAAGAAGCAATGAATCAAATAGCACAAACTCTTAGAAGATCGTTTTTGCTTCTTGGAAAAAGAAAAAAACCATTAGCTTCGTTTTTGTTTTTAGGTCCAACGGGAGTAGGTAAAACAGAAACAGCTAAGGTTTTAGCAAAATTTTTTTTTGGTTCAGAAAATAATCTTTTACGTTTTGATATGTCTTTATATCAAAATAAAGAAGACATTGCTAATCTAATTGGTTCAATGGAAAATGGTAATCCTGGTCTTCTAAGTAAAGCTATTCGCGAAAAACCTTATGGAGTTTTACTTTTAGATGAAATAGAAAAAGCTAATAGAGATTTAATTAATATCTTCCTTACGCTACTGGATGAAGGTTATTTTACTGATGGTTTTGGTAAAAGAGTCGATGGTAAAAACTTAGTTATTATCGCTACCTCAAATGCTGGAGCTAATTTTATTTACTCTGATAAAAATATTAAAGATTATACAAATTTAATCGAAATTATAATTGAAAAAGACTTCTTTTCTCCCGAGTTTATTAATCGCTTTGATGGAATAATCTTTTTTAAACCATTAAAATACGAATCAATATTTGAATTAGGAAAAAGGTTGATAGAAATAATAAAAAATGATATTTATCAACTTTACCAAGTAAAGGTAGTAATAAATGAAAATTTTTTAAAAAAGATCATTGAAGAGAATTATAATGAAAAATTTGGAGCAAGAAATTTAGAAAGAATTTTACGAGAAAAAATTGAAGATCAAATTGCTAAAATAATTTTAGCTAAAAAACCAAAAAAAGAAGATATAATAGAAATAAATTCGTAAAAAATAAAAGGACTAATTATAATTTTTTAATACGGATAAAGATTAATAAAATAAGGGTAGAATTAGAATAATGTTTAAAATTTTAAAATTTTTATAAATTAAATATTAAAAAAAATTTTTAAAAAATTGAAATTTATTTTAATTAAAAAATAATCATTTATTTTCTTTATTAAATTAAAAGAAATTAAAAATTGTTAATTTTAAGATTTTTAATCTATAAATTTAATTTTATAGGATATAATTATATTTAATGTCAATTGTGAAGTCAGAAATTTTATGCTTAAAGTATATTTCACTGCTTCAACTATCTCAAATGAAGAATTAAAAAAAAACTACCAAAAAATTATTTACCATATAAAAAAAAGACGAAATGATCTTATTTCTGGAGAACAAATCGTAAACAAAAAACTTCTAACAAAAGATTCTTTAATCTCTAAAAAAAAACTTTTTAAGAGACAAAAAGAATTAATAGAAAAAGCTGACTGTTTAGTAGCAGAAATTTCACAACCATCTCTTGGAGTTGGAGGAGAAATGGTTTATGCTTTAATGAAAGAAAAACCAGTTCTAGCTCTTCTTGTTGAAGGATATGAAAACAAAATTTCACCAATGATTAGTGGTAACCCTTCAGATAATCTTTTTTTAGAAATTTATAATCTTGATCGGTTACCTTATATAATCTCAGATTTTTTTATTCATGTTAAAAAAATAAAAAAACAAAAAGGAAAATTAATAGTTATAGAAGGCGGTGATGGTTCAGGTAAAACAACTCAGACTAAACTCCTAATTTCATTTTTAAAAGAAAAAAAAATCCTTGCTAAGTATTTTGATTTTCCTCAATATTATCAAACTTTTCATGGTCAAACCGTTGCTCGTTATCTTCGAGGTGAATTTGGAAAATTAAACAATATATCACCTTATCTCGCATCACTAGCTTACGCATTAGACAGACTTTCTGCAAAAAAAATGATGGAAGATTTCCTAAAAAAAGGAGGTTTAATCATTGCTAATCGTTACACAACATCAAACATGGCTTATCAAGGAGCGCGTTTTTATGATAAAAATGAAAGGGAGAAATTTTTGCAATGGCTTTATGAACTTGAATATAAAATTAATAAAATTCCAAAAGAAGACTTAGTAATATATCTTCATGTTCCTTGGCAAGTTGGCTTAGAGTTAACTGCTAAAAAAGGGGAAAGAAAATATCTTCTAGGAAAAAAAGATATTCATGAAAAAGATATAAAATTTAGAAAAAAAGTTGAAAAAATGTATCTTCATCTTGCTAAAATTAAAAAAAACTGGGTGGTTATCAACTGCGTAGAAAAAAATAAAATTATTTCTAAAGAAGATATTCATAAAAAAATTATCGAAATTTTAGTTGACAAAAAAATTATTAAACTGTTATAATTGAAAAAGAATATGGATAAAAAACTTGTTGGTTTAATTTTCGTTTTTTTTCTTACTTCATTTTTATTTATAACAACATTAATTTTTAATCAACCATTAAGTCGTTTTATTAGAGCAAGAGAAGAATTTATTCCGTCAAAAGAAAAATCACTTATTTTTGCTTGGCCATTAACTTCTGCCGTTGGAAAATCTGTTACTATTAATGTTTTTTTAAGAAATGAAAATGGACTTCCTATATCTAATAAAAATATTACTTTATCAACTACTCTAGGCACAGTAACTCCAAATCAAGCTGTAACTGATAAATCAGGTAAAGCTACATTTAGTATTACTTCTTCTCAAGCTGGAATTGCTGAAATTTCTGCTATTGCTGATAATATTTATTCTCTCAATCAAAAAGTTTCAATAAAATTTGAATAAATAATATGAAAATTAGAAAAGTAGTTATACCAGCTGCTGGTTTTGGAACAAGATTTCTCCCTCAAACTAAAGCTATGCCTAAAGAAATGCTTCCTGTAGTTGATAAACCGGTTATTCAATATGTAGTTGAAGAAGCAGTATCTGCTGGTATTGAAGATGTAATTATCGTTACAGGTTATACCAAAAGATCTATTGAAGATCATTTCGATAGTCCTAATGCTGATTTAGTAAAAAATTTAGAAATGGGAAAAAAATATGACCTTTTAGAGGAAATAAAAAAAATATCTGAAATGGCTAATTTTATTTATATTCGTCAAAAAGGTCCATATGGAAATGCTACTCCTATTAAATCCGCAAGATATGTAATTGGCGATGAACCTTTTTTAGTATTATGGGGAGATGATTTTGTTTTAGCCAACCCATCGCGTGCTAAACAAATGATTGACGCCTTTTATAAATATGAAGCAACAATTCTTTGTGGAATAAGAACCCAAAAAAAAGAAGATACTACTCGATACGCTTTTGTTAAAGGAAAAGATTTAGGAGAGGGTGTTTGGAAGGTGGATAAATTAATCGAAAAACCTGGTCCAGAAAAAGCCCCATCCGATCTTGCAATTGTTTCTGGATACATTTTAACTCCTGATATCTTTTCAATTCTAGAAAATCAGAAACCAGGAAAAGGTGGAGAATATTATTTACCTGAAGCAATTGATGAATTGGCTAAAATTCATCCTGTATATGCTTTAGAAATAAAAAATGGAAAATATTATGACACTGGTAATAAATTAGAGTACTTAAAAACGGTGGTAGAAATTAGCCTTAGACATCCAGGTATTAATGGTCAATTTAGAGAGTTTTTAAAAAGCCTAAAAATATAACAAATTTACTTTATCTTATTCTTATTTATATATTTTCAGTTGAAAAAAACTTATTTCAATATATAATATTTTCTTATGACAGACAAATCCGATATTGAAAAAAAAGTCGAAGAACTTTTCAGTCGTGGAGCTCATTTAGGTCATAGAAAAAATAGAATTCATCCAAAAGCAAAAAAGTTTATTTATAAAATAGAAAATCAACAATCAATCATAGATCTTAATCAAACAATTATTTTCTTAGAAAAAGCAAAAAATTTTTTTAATCAATTAAAAAAGGAAGACAAAAAAATTTTATTTGTTGCTACAAAAAAAAACTTAGCCCCAATAATTGAAAAAATCTGTAAAGAAAATAATTTATTTTATCTTACCAATAAATGGCCACCCGGTTTTATTACTAATTTTGAAACTTTTCTAAAAAACAATATCCAAAAAATGCAAAAAATGCAAGAGGAAAAAGAAAAAGGAGAATGGGAAAAATTTGTAAAACATGAAAGGATAAAAATAGAAAAAAAACTAAAAAAAATTGAAAAAATTTATTGTGGTGTTTATTCAATGAAAAAAATACCTGATGCAATATTTATAATCGATTTAAAACGCGAAAAAAATGCTTTAATAGAAGCAAAAAAAACTAATATTCCAATAATCGCTATTGTTGACACCAATGTCAATCCAGAATTAGTTGATTATCCAATTCCTGCCAACGATGATTCAACTGAAGCAGTAGAATATATTATTAAAGAGTTAGTATATTAAATAGTTTTTTATGGACATCAAAAAATTAAAAACTTTACGAGAACAAACAGGTGTTTCTTTGTCATTATGTAAAAAAGCACTCGAAGAAAGTAAAGAAAATATTGATAAAGCAAAAAAACTGCTTCAACAATGGGGAGCAGAAGTTTTAGTAAAAAAATCAAACAATGCTACTCAAGAAGGAGCTATTTTTTCCTATGTTCATCATAATAAAAAAATTGCTGCCCTAGTAGAAATTGTATGTCAAACCGATTTTGTTGCCAAAAATAAAGAATTCCAAAATTTAGGCCAAGAAATTGCAATGCAAGTAGCTTCAATTCCTGCTAAAAATATAGAAGAATTATTAAATCAGGAGTATATTCGTAATCCATCAAAAAAAATTAGTGATCTTATTAATGAAGCAGTGCTAAAATTTGGTGAGAATATAAAAATCAATCGTTTTCTTCGTTGGCAGATTGGTTTATAAGTTTATAATTTGATTTAAAAAATTTTTTTATGGATAATCAATTTAAAAAAAATGTTAACTTAATCATTGAAAAACTTAAAGAAAATCTTAAATCAATTAGAACTGGAATTGTTACTCCAGCTTTAGTAGAAAACATATTAGTTGAAACTTATAATGGACAAACAAAACTTAAACTTTTAGAACTTGCAGCAATTACTAATTCTTCGCCTCAAACTTTATTAATTAATCCATTTGACTTATCAACAATAAAAGATATTGAAAAAGCCTTAATTTCATCCAATTTTGGAGCATCAGTCGTTATTCAAAATAATCAAATTTTTATTAAATTTCCTCCTCTATCATCAGAACAAAGAGAAAAATTGGCAAAAATAGTTAATCAAATAGTCGAAGAAACTCGCCAAAAAATTCGTTCATTACGTGATGATGTTCGTAAATCAATAAAAATTGCTTTTGAAAAAAAAGAAATAAGTGAAGATGAAAAATTTAGAAGAGAAAAAGAAATTGATCTTGAAACCCAAAAAATTAATAAAATAATTAAAAAAATAAAACAAAAAAAAATAAATGAAATAATAAATATTTAAAAAATAAAAAAATAAAAATTAAAAAATTATAAATTTAAAATTAAAATAAATTAAAAATATAATAAATATCCTCTTAAATCTAAATTTTTATTTTTTATTATGTCAATTCTAATTTTTATTTTAATTTTATTTGTTTTAGTTCTCATTCACGAACTTGGTCATTTTATAGCTGCCAAAAAAAATGGCGTTTTAGTTGAAGAGTTTGGTATTGGTTTTCCTCCACGGCTTTTAGCCATTAAGATTAAAGAAACAGTATATAGCATAAATCTTATTCCATTAGGCGGTTTTGTTAAATTATATGGAGAAGAATATAATGAACTAGAAAAAAAATCAAAACACAAAAAAGAAAATTTAGAAATTAAAGCTTTTGCTTATAAAAAACCATGGCAGAAAATAATCATAATAATATCTGGAGTAATAGGTAATTTTCTTCTGGGATGGCTCATTATTTCATATATTTTTACCCAAGGTGTACCACAACCTTTAAATAAAGTCTTAATTAAAAAAGTAGAAAAAAATTCTCCAGCTTACAATGCGGGTATTAAAAAAGGTGATTATATATATGAAATAATTGTAGATAAAAAAAATTATCCCATTAAATCTTCAAATGATTTGATTACGTTAACTAAAAAACATGCAGGAAAAGAAATTACTCTTTTTATTGAAAGAAATAATAAAAAAACTACGGTTAAAGTTGTTCCTCGAAAAAATACTCCTAAAAATCAAGGCCCTTTAGGGATTGTAATCTCTTCGTCTGAAATTAAAAAATATCCTTGGTATCAAGCTCCTTTTTATGGTCTTATTCACGTTGCATCAATAACTCAAAAAATTATTAGCGAAATTACAAAAACTGTTTTTCAACTTCTTAGTTTTCAAAAACCATCAGTGGATGTTGCTGGACCAATTGGCATTGCTCGTTTTACTTCAGAAGCTGTCAAATTTGGTCAAAATGCTATTTTAGAATTAACAGCACTCTTATCAATAAATCTAGCTGTTATTAATTTATTACCATTTCCTGCTTTGGATGGAGGAAGATTAGTATTTGCTTTGTATGAATTAATCACCAAAAAACCCTTTAATAAAAAAATTGAAGGATATCTTAACTTTTTTGGTTTTATTTTTTTAATTACTATCGCTATTCTTGTTTCCATCAATGACATTTTAAAAATCTATCGCTAAAAATATTTTTTTATTATTAAAGAATCAAAATTATTAATTACTAAAAGAGATTGCAAATATAAACAAAACTGGTATATTATAAATATGGAATTAAATTTTAAGAATATTACTGTCTCTGGAGGAGTAGCTACAGGTAAAGATACTCTTGTTGAAAATTTGAAAAAATTTTTACTACCTCTAGGATGGAAGTTTGCATCGGGAGGAATAATCCTTCGTGACTACTTAAAGGAATACAAAAACCCATTAGCTTCTTTAGGAAATGAAAAAATTCATCGTTTAATTGATGCAAGAACAATAAAACTTTTAAAAGAGGGTCATTATGTAATAAACTCCTGGCTTGCTGGTTTTATGGCAAGAAACTTTGACGACACCCTTCGTGTTCTTCTTATTTGTTCAAATAAAGCATTAAAAGTAGACAGAGTAGTTAATCGTGATAAAGTTACTATTAAAGAAGCAAAAAAGATGATAAAAGAAAGAGAAGAAGATAATTTAAAAACTTGGCAAAAATTATATGGAAAGTTTGAATTTTTTGATCCAAAGTATTATCACTTAGTTATTGATACTTATTCATCAGGGCCATTAGAAACTGTAGGTAAAGTTTTAGATAGATTAGGATTTATTAATAAAAAAACAATTTAAAATTTTTTAATTAAAACAAAAAGATGCTTTACTCAAAAATTTTCGGTAAAACTCAAAAGGACACTAAAAAATATGAATCAAAAAACCAAGAACTTTTAACAAAAGCAGGTTTTATTGATCAAATATCGTCAGGAATATACACACTTCTTCCTTTAGGTAAACGTGTAATTTCAAAAATTGAAAATATCATTCGCCAAGAAATGGAAAAAATTGGCGCTCAAGAAATCGAAATGCCTCTTATTCATCCAAAAATTTTATGGGAAAGGACAGAAAGATGGAATTCGGTTGACGTACTTTTCAAAACCAAAAGTCAATATAATAATCAAGAATATGCCCTTGCACCTACTCATGAAGAAACAGTAACACCACTGGTTAAAAAATTATTAAAAAGTATTAAGGATTTGCCCCTTGCTTTATATCATATTACCAAAAAATTTCGTGATGAACCAAGACCAAAATCAGGAATCTTAAGAGGAAGAGAGTTTGGAATGAAAGATCTCTATTCTTTTCATAAAGATAAAGAAGATCTTCACCAATATTACCAAAAAGTTATTGATGCTTATCTTAAAATCTTTAATCGATGTGGCTTAAACGACATAAAAATCACTGAAGCCTCGGGAGGAAGTTTTACGAAAAAATTTTCCCACGAATTTAATGTTTTAACTGAAGCAGGAGAGGTGGATTTAATATATTGCAATTCATGTTCTTTTGCTCAAAATGAAGAAATTGCTTCAAAAAAACAAGATGATTTATGTCCCAAATGCCAAAAAACTTTGAAAAAAGGCAAAGCAATTGAAGTAGGTAATATTTTTGATTTAGAAGACCGATTTTCAAAAGCTTTTGATTTAAAATTTCATGAAAAAGAAGGTAAAGAAAAATTTATTATCATGGGATGCTATGGAATTGGAACAACAAGACTTCTTGGCGCAATTGTTGAAGTAAACCATGACGAAAGGGGAATCATTTGGCCAAGAGAAGTTGCTCCATATTATTTTCATCTTGTTGGTTTAAATCTTAAAGAAAATTATATAAAAGAAAAATGTTATAATTATTATAGACAACTTATAAACGAAGGAATTGAAGTTTTATTTGATGATAGAAATAATGTTTCAGCCGGAGAGAAACTAATTGATGCTGATCTTATTGGAATTCCTTATCGTTTAATAATTTCTAAAAAAAATATTGAAAAAATTGAGGTTAAAAGAAGAAATGAAAATAAATCACAAATTATGACTTTAGATCAATTAATAAAATTATATAAAAACGATAAAAATTTAAAAATTTAAAATAATTTTATTTTCTAAGAAAGGAGGTAAAATAAATATGGTCGTTGTTCAAAAACAAAAAGGAGACACAAAAGACAGTATTTTTCGTAAATTTTCAAAAATTTTTATTGAAGAAAACGTCGTTAATGAATTAAAAAAACATCTCTTTTATAAAAAACCATCATTAGTAAAAAGAGAAGAAGAAAAAGAAAGAATTTTAAAAAGAAAACAAATGAAATCTTAAATTAAAATTTAGCTAAAAAATGATAATAAATATTATTTCTTCATCTAGATATAAAATTGAAAGAAAAAGAATTAAAGATTTCCTTTTGAAAAAAATTAATAAAAATATCTTAGAACTTTCTTGCTTAAATATTATCTTTATAGGAAATAGAAAAATGAAAAAAATTGCTGATAGATATAAAAATGAAAAAGAAACCCTTCCTATTCTGACATTTTACTATCAAGAAGAAAATATTGGCGAAATTTTTATATGTTATCCTCAAGTAGTTCTTTTAGCTGCCGAAAGAGATAAAACCTTAGATTATATAATTGACTTTCTGCTTAACCATGGAATAGAAAATTTAATAAAACAAAAATCAGAATTGCAAAATTAATTAATTAATAAAGTGTAACTTTTAATATAAATATTTAAAAATAAAAATAATACGTATTTCTAAATAATAAAAAATAAATAAATTATTAATCTTATATCATTAAGCAATTATATTTTTAACATTTCTCTTGCATTTAAAAAAAAATATTTATATAATGATTTTTGTTATAATTTTTTAAAAAATCTATGTTTAACCCTTTATCTGGTTTAGGAGATCTTCAAAAATTACAACAACAAGCGCACAAGATGCAACAAGCTCTTCAACAAGAACAGATAATGGTAGAAAAAAATGGGGTAAAAATAGTTATTCGAGGTGATCAAGCAATATTATCAGTTGAAGTTGATGGCATTGAAGAACCAAGAATTGCTGACGCAATTAATGAAGCAATTAAAAAAACTCAGGAACTTGCCGCAAGAAAATTAATAGAAATATCTACAAAAACTACTTAAAAATTATGATTAATCTTTTTTCCGGATCAGCTAATCCTCAACTTTCTGAAGAAGTTGCCTCAATTCTTAAAATACCTCTTTCTTCAGTAAAAATTACTCGTTTTGCTAACTCTGAAGTTAAAATTACTATTCAAGATAAAGTAAAAGAAAATACTTGTTTTGTTATCCAACCAACATCTAACCCAACTGACACTCATTTAATGGAACTTATATTTTTTGCTGATGCTTTGAAAAGAAACGGCGCTAAAAAAATAATCGCTGTAATTCCTTATTTTGGTTATGCAAGACAAAATCGGGAACATCTGCCTGGTGAATCAGTTTCAGTAAATGTTGTTATTAGAATCTTAGAATATGTTGGATTTAATGCTATTTTTGCAGTGACTCTTCATGATGAAGCAACCGAAGGAGTATTTTCTGTTCCTTTCAAAAATATTGACGGATTTTTAGTGATTAATAAAAAAATATCTTCTTATCTTAATCATCATTTCAAAAATGAGACAGCTATTATTGTTTCTCCTGATCAAGGTGGAGTAGAGCGAGCACAAAATTTTGCTGATAGTTTTTTTCATCAAAAAAATGTTGAAATTGCTGTTGTCGAAAAAAAACGGAATTTAGAAAGAATCCACAAATCAAAAGCCTTAAATCTTTTTGGTAACGTAAAAAATAAAATTGCCATTATTGTTGATGACATTATTACCTCAGGAGAAACTCTTGTTAATGCAGCTGAGATTTGCTTAAAAAAAGGAGCTAAAAGAGTAATTGCAGCTATTGTTCATCCAGATTTATCTTCAAACGCTAAAGAAAAAATCGAAAAAAGTCCTATTGAAAAAATATTTGTCACCAATACTATCAAGTTAGAAAATAAAATTAAAAAAATTGAGGTTGTCTCTTGTGCTTCTCTTATTGCTAAAGCTATTAAAGAATACATTTCCTAATTTTTTACTTCCATAATTAATCTCTTTTATATATTCTTATTACTGGATGATCAAAAACAGTCCATGTCTCCTCAGCTCGTTCATCAAAAAATTCAAATATTGTTTTTCCAAAAAAAGAAATTTTTGGATAAGAAGAAAACTCAGCTACTTTTTTAAAACCTAAATTACCTGAAAAAAGATCTTTATAGTATTGATTTAAATTAGGAAATTTGTTTTCTAAATTTATACAACGATCTTTTTTATAGGATAATTTCTCAAAAAAATTATATTTTTTTTCTGGCCATAAACAGGTATAATTAGCAAAGATTCTTCTAGAAGGAATAAAAATATAGTCAGCTTTTTGCAAATGATAAGCTAACTCTTTTTGTAATTCTTTGTTTTTATCTAGATCATAAAAATTAAAAGAAACAATTTTATAATTTTTATTTATTGCTTGATTAAAATTTTTAATCTTAGGATTTAATATAGGAATATCAATTACGTTAGCTGTTTCTGATAAAATATAGGATCCTTGAGGAATATTTTTAAAAATCCAGTCAGAAGCAGAAAATCTAACATCTGGTTTATTGTAAATTGAAAGATAAGCCAAACCAAAAATAATTGAAATGAAAATAAATAAAAATTTTATTAAAAAAAATCTTATTTCTTCTAAAAATAGAATACCAAAAATTAAAATTAGTGGAAACACTGGAGCCAAAAATCTAGTCCATTTAGTAAAAATAAAAGTATTCGGTAAAAAATAAATTAAAAAAGCAAAAAACAAAAAAAGAATTTTTTTGTTATTTTTATTTTTAATAATCAGCTTAATAATACCTAATACACCTAAAATACCAATTATACTCAATGCAAAAGGAATAATCTTAAACAACTGAAAAAAAATTGGTAAACTATAATCAAATTGTTGTGTATAAAATACTGAAATATTTCCTAAAGCAACATCGCTTTCATATTTTAGTGAAGAAATAAAATTTGGCCAAGAAATAAAATTATGAGGCGAAAAAAATAAGAAAAAAAATAAAGAACAGGCTAATAAATATATCGAATAAAAAAATTTCTGATGAAAAGTTTTTTCTTTTGTAAAAAAAATAATAAAAAGTGGAATAAAAAAATAAATAAAGGAAGAAGCTTTAGTTGCCAAACTCAAACCAAAAACAAAACTAGTAAAAAAAATAAGTTTTTTCAAGTTTATTTTTTTTTCAAAAAATAATAAAGAAAAATAAATCAAAAGAAGATAAAATAGCATCAATAAAGACTCGGTTGTTCCAAAATGCGCAAATTGAATAAAAAAGGGTGAAAAAATAATAATCAACAACCACCAAAGTCTTTCTTTTTTAGTAATTATTTTTAAAATTTCTAAGGTGATTATTGCTGAAAAAATAGAAGAAAAAGCAGAGATTAATCTTAAAGCAATTATTGCTTCATTAAAAGAAATTAAAATATTTCCAAAGTCATTAAAGCCTTTTTTTGTCCAGATTAAAATATAGGAAAAATATAAAGGAAACTGTCCATAAGCAAAAAAATTAGGATTAAAACAATTTTGAAAATCAAATTTTTTAAACTCAATTTCACAACTAAGTTGTTGAATAGCAACTGCCATGTTTCTTTCATCAGGATGCATCGGGTAGGGAAGTCCCCAATCCAAACCAATTAATCGAGTATAACATAATAAAGCACCAAGTAATAAATAGTAAAAAATAAAAAAAATCTTCCTCTTGATTTTTATCATTATTTAATTATAATATTATCTTAAATAATGTATAAATTAACTCTATTTTTATATAAAATTTTTAATTTTAAGTTATTTAAAAAATTTAAAAAGCAAAGATTAAATTAATAAAAATTAAAAGTTAAATGTCAAAGAATTTTTGATGTACGAGCTTGTCATTCTTCTTGAAAAAGAAGAAGAAATAAAGTTGATTGAGGAAATAATAAATCAAAACGGAGGTAAGATAGAAAAAAAAGAAAAATGGGGTGAAAGATTGTTAGCTTATCCAATTAAAAAGAAAAATAAAGCAATATACTTTATCATAGATTTCTTCATAAATAAAAAAGACGTTCTCACTTTAAAAAGAAAATTAGATTTTAACGAAAAAATTATTCGTTATTTATTATTAGTTAAAAAAGAAAAATAAAAATATGGCAAGTCGATGTCTTAATCGAGTAATGTTAATTGGTAATCTAACCCGCGATCCAGAATTAAAATATACACCAGCTGGTACAGCTATCTGTACTTTTGGATTGGCTACCAACCGATCTTGGACAACAAGTAAAAACGAACAAAGAGAAGAAGTCCAATATCATAGAATTGTTGCTTGGCAAAAATTAGCCGAACTTTGTGGAAAACTTTTAAATAAAGGAAGTAAAGTATATATTGAAGGTCGTCTTACTTATCGAACATTTACTGGTAGAGATGGTGTTCAAAAAACAATTGCTGAAATTGTTCTTGATGATTTTATTGTTTTCACTGATGGAAAAAAAACTATTGCTTCTTCTGAATTAGAAAAAAATCAGTCAAATAAAACAGAACCCAAAGAAGAAGAAATAGAAAAAAATGATATACCAATTGAAGAAGATATAATGCCAAAAGAAGAAGTAATTTTAAGTTCTACTAATAAAGAAGAGTTAAATAAACAAAAAAATAACGCTACTCAAAAAAAAGAAGAAGAAAATGTAAATATTGATGAAGATGATATACCTTTTTAAAAAAAACTTTTAAACTAATTTAAAATTTTAAAATAAAATTTTATACTTTATATGAAAAAATGTTATTTTTGTCAAACAAAAACTGAACCAACATTTAAAGAACCAAATGTTTTGGAAAAATTTCTTACACCTAGAAAAAAGATCTTAACCCGAAAAATAAGTAATCTTTGTACTAAACATCAGAGAAGACTCACTAAACAAATAAAATATGCTCGTTTTTTAGCGTTGATTCCTTATGTTTCTTATCAAGGAGTAAAATAAAAAAATTTAATTTAATTAATTAAACAAAAGCTGCGGAAGCTATGCGATCTTCTTTATGAGAAAATCTCATTAAAATCACTCCTTTTGCTGTTCTTGAGCGAGTAGGAATTTCAGAAAGAGATATTTTTACTATCTGACCATAACAACTTGTGATAATTACTGTGCTATCATTTTCTTTTATAATCTGAGCAAATGCTACTTTTCCAAATTTTTCATCAACTTCAGCAATTTTTATTCCTTTCCCTCCACGATGTTGACCTTTTAAATAGGATAAAGGAGTCTTTTTGCCAATTCCGTGTTCACCAATGACTAAAATTTCTTTATTAACCTCTTCCTCAGAAAAAACATCAGCTGATACAACAAAATCATTTTTAGAAATCTCCATTCCTTTAACGCCAATTGAAGAACGACCAGTTGTTCTTACTTCTTCTTCTTTAAAAATAATTGCTTTACCAAAAGAAGAAATTAAAATAACCATTTTCTTTCCATCAGTTAATTTTACCCATAAAAGTTCATCAGAAGACTCCAATTTAATACCGATTATACCATTACTTCTTATGTTTACATAATCAGAAAATGGAGTTTTTTTGACAATCCCTTTTTTTGTCGCCATTAAAACAAAATATTTTTCTTTTTCCTCTAGAACTTTTTTATTATAAACTAAAACAGAAGTAATTTTTTCACCTTCTTTTAATGATAAAAGATTGACAATTGCCTTTCCTTTAGAAACCCTTGAACCAACAGGAATATCCCAAACCCGGCTTTGAAATACTCGACCAAAATTGGAGAAAAAAACCATATAATCATGAGTCATAGCTGAGGTAATAAAATAAACATTATCACTTTCCTTTGTTTCCATTCCCGAAACGCCTTTACCTCCACGATTTTGAACTCGAAATGTTTCTCTTGGAACTTGTTTAATATATCCTTCTTTAGTTAGAACAATAATAACCTCTTTATTTTCAATTAACTGTTCGTCAGTAATTTCACCTGGCTTACTTTTTACAATTTGAGTTTTTCTTTCATCACCATATTTTTCTTTAAGATATATAAGTTCCTCCTTTAATACTTTCAATACCTTAAAAATATCTTTTAAAAGAGATAAAAGATAATTAATAAGTTCTTTTAAAGTAGCCAACTCTCCTTCAATTTTTTCTCTTTCCAAAGCTGTTAATCTTTTTAACGGCATATCCAAAATCGCTTGAGCTTGAACAGGGGTTAAATTAAATTTTTCTATTAATTCTTTTCTTGCCTCTTCTTCATTTTTTGATTTTTTAATTAAAGAAATTATTTCATCAATGTGATCTAAAGCAATTAAATAACCCTCTAAAATATGAGCTCGCCCTTTAGCTTTTTCCAATTCAAATAAAGATCTTTTAATTACTATCTCCATTCGATGACGAAGGTATATTTCTAGAATTGATTTTAATCCCAAAGTTTGAGGTACTCCATCAACCAAAGCTACCATATTGACGGGAAAAGTAGTTTGAAGCTCAGTATACTTAAAAAGATTATTCAAAACTTTCTTATAAGAAGCATCTCTTTTAATCTCAATTACAACTCTCATTCCCTCTCTATCTGATTCATCACGAAGATCAGAAATACCAACTATCTTTTTTTCTTGAACCAATTTGGCAATTTTTTCAACTAAGGCAGCTTTATTTACTTGATAAGGAAGTTCTTTAATAATAATCGCCATCTTTCCATGTCCTAAATCTTCTTCTTCAATTTTTCCTCTAATAAGAATTGACCCTCTTCCTGTAGCATAAGTATTTTTAATATCAGAAAAACCATAAATTATCCCACCAGTTGGAAAATCTGGGCCTTTAATATAGTTGATTATCTCATCGAGTTCAATTGGAAAACTAACTTCTTTTATTAAATCATAAGCTTTTTCTTTTTCTTGCAAAACTTCTTTATCAACTGATGCTCGATCAATCATAAAAATTAAAGCATCAACTACCTCTGAAAGATTATGAGGTGGAATTTTAGTTGCCATTCCAACAGCAATTCCTTCAGCTCCCATTAAGAGTAAATTAGGAAGTTTTGCTGGTAAATACAAAGGTTCTTTTAAAGTACCATCAAAATTATCAATCCACAATACGGTATCTTTTTCAATATCATACAGCATCTCTTCAGCAATTTTTGAAAGTTTTGCTTCAGTGTAACGCATAGCCGCCGGCGGATCCCCATCAACAGAACCAAAATTTCCTTGACCGGTAATTAAAGGATAACGCATGGAAAAATTTTGAGCCATTCTCGCTAGTGCTTCATAAACTGGGGCATCACCATGAGGATGATATTTTCCCAATACTTCACCAACTATTTTAGCTGATTTAGAAAAACGCGCTCCTTGTGTTAAACCCATTTTATACATTACATACAAAATCCGCCTTTGCACTGGCTTTAAACCATCACGAGCATCAGGTAAAGCACGGGAAACAATGACCGACATTGCATAATTTAAATATGCCTGCTTCATTTCACTTGTTATTTCTGTCTGTTTAATCTGACTCATAAAAATAACCTATTAAACTAACTTCTAACTTCTAAAATCAAACATCTAAATAAAAAGCGTGGAACGTGTAATGCTAAATATATTAAAAAAACATTTAAACTAGTTTTTACACTATTTTTAAACAATTTTTTTAAACCTTTATCCTTATTCATTTAATATTAAAAGTTACCTTTATTGTTATTATTCATTCTTTTTATTCAATTTTTGCCTATTGATCTTATTTATATGGGATTATTCTTTATAGCATCTAATTTTTTAATTCCTCAAACCTTTTTTAATTGCCTCTTCGGCCTCTTTTTTACCCAAAAATCTTTTTGTTTTTACCCATTTACCTGGCTCAAGTTCTTTATAATGATTAAAAAAATGCTGAATCATCTCTTTTGTTTTTTGAGGTAAATCATCAATACTTTCTATATCAGCATAAAAAGGATCAACTTTTTTTGTTGGTAAAGCAATAATTTTGGTATCAACTCCCGCCTCATCTTCCATTTCAAGCATACCAATGGGACGAGCGGGAATTACTGTACCTGAAAATACCGGATAAGAAGAAATTAATAAAATATCTAATGGATCACCATCTTCGGCCTTAGTATTTGGTATAAAACCATAATTAAAAGGATAAAACATCGCTGTGTAAGAAAATCTATCAACCATGATGATTCCTGTTTCTTTATCAAGTTCGTATTTAACTGATGAACCTTGAGGAATTTCAATAAAAACGTTAATTTCCTCAGGTGGATTTTTACCAGGATTAATTTTTTTTATGTCCATAAATTTTTTAAAAAAAACTTATAATAAATTATAAATCATTTACAAATCTAAATTGGCCACTTTAGCATGGGTAACAATAAATCTTTTCCTAGGGGCGACTTCTTCTCCCATAAGCATAGAAAAAATATAGTCAGCTTCTTGGGCGTCGTTAATAGTTACCTGTTTTAAAACTCGATTTTGTGGATTCATTGTAGTCTCCCAAAGTTGATCAGGATTCATTTCTCCCAAACCTTTATATCGCTGAATTATAACCAAATTAGGATTTCCTTTATAAGGTTCCTCTTGGAAAATCTCAGTCAGTTTTTTTTCTTTTTCTTCATCGGAATAAACGTAAAAAACTTTTTTACCAGCTTGAATTTTATATAAAGGTGGTTGCGCAATATAAAGATGACCTTTTCTTATAATATCAGGCAAATGACGATAAAAAAAAGTTAAAAGTAACGTTCTTATATGTTCTCCATCAACGTCAGCATCGGTCATAATAATAATTTTATGATAACGAAGTTTTTTATAATCAATTTTTTCACCAATACCCATACCCAAAGCCACAACTAAATCTTTCAGTTCCTTAAACGATAAAACTTTATCTAAATAAGCCCTTTCAGTATTTAGTATCTTACCACGAAGGGGCAAAATTGCTTGAGTTTTTCGATCACGTCCTTGTTTAGCACTACCTCCAGCGGAATCACCTTCAACAATAAAAAGCTCTGATTTTGCCGGATCTTTTTCCTGACAGTCAGCTAATTTTCCTGGAAGAGAAACACCTTCCAAAGCACCTTTTCTAAGAACTGCTTCTTTAGCCGCTTTTGCAGCAAGACGTGCTTTTTGGGCTAAAAAAACTTTTTCCAAAATAGATTTGGCTACTTTTGGATTTTCTTCAAAATAAGTATTAAGATTTTCAAAAACTGTCTGTTGAACTAATGTTTGAATTTCAGAATTACCTAATTTCGCTTTTGTCTGTCCCTCAAACTGAAGATTAGTTGAAGGCATCTTTACATAAACAACTGCTGTTAATCCTTCTTTTACATCATCACCAATAAATGTCTCTTCCTTATTCTTTTCTCCCAACTCTTTTTTTGCATAACTATTAATTGCTTTAGTTAAAGCTGTTCGAAAACCAGTTAGATGAGTCCCCCCCTCAACTGTATTAATTACATTAACAAAAGAATGGACATTTTCAGTAATTGAGTCGTTGTATTGAATAGCTACTTGAATTTCTTTATCATTAATTTGTTTTTTAATAAAAATTGGCTCATCAAATAAAACTCTCTTTCCTCGATTTAAATCACGGACTAAAGAAACAATTCCACCATCAAAATAAAAAGCCAACTTTTCTTTTTCCTTTTTATTTTCTATTTTAAAATAAACACTACTTATCAAATAGGCTCTTTCTTTAATCTGCTTTTTGAAAGCAGAATAGCTCAACTCAATTGTTTCTTTAAAAATCTCTCTATCTGGCAGGAAGGAAACAGCTGTACCTGATGAATTATTAAAACCTAAAATAGAATGATCAACTCTTTTTACAGGATAAAGTGGAAACCCTCTTTTATACTCCTGACGGTAAAGAACACTATCACGTATGACTTCAACAATTAAATGAGAAGACAAAGCATTGACAACTGACGCACCAACTCCGTGAAGACCACCTGATACTTTATAAGCTGATGCCGTAAACTTTCCTCCTGCATGGAGTTTTGTCATTACCACTTCTAAAGCTGAAACTCCATATTTAGGCATTATTTCAACCGGAATACCTCGACCATCATCAAAAACGGTAAGATAATCATTTTCTTCAATAATTATCTTAATATTTCTACAAAATCCAGCCAAAGCTTCATCAATCGCGTTATCAACAATCTCATTTAAACACTGATTAACACCCATCTGAGAGGTTGTTCCTATATACATTCCTGGTCTTTTTCTTACAGGCTCAAGTCCTTCTAATACAACAATTGACTCTGCACTATAAGAATAATTTTTTTTGTTATCCATAGATACCTTTTTAAGTGACTTAATTGCTTTATTATTTTAGTTCTACTTTAGCACCAGCTGCTTCTAATTTCTTTTTTGTTTCCTCAGCTTGTTCTTTTTTAACTTCTTTCAAAACTTCAAATGGCAAACTTTCAACTGCTTTTTTGGCATCCATTAAACCAAGATTGGGAAGAATCTCTCTTACTACTTTAATCACATTTAATTTGTTAGCCCCAACATCGGTTAAAACAACAGTAAAGGTTGACTTTTCTTCAGCTTTTGTTTCTGAAGAAGCAGTTGTTGCCGAAGCACTGGCTACAACTGGCATCGCAGCCATTGCTGAAACACCAAACTTTTCTTCGAGATATTTTGCTAACTCAGCCATCTCTAAAGCAGTTAATCCCTCGATTTCAGAAGCCAATTTTTGCAACTTCTCTGAAAGCTTAACTTCATTAGCCATTTTTTTCACCTCCCTTCTTTTTTGAAATTTCACTGATAATATTTACCAATCGAAAAGTTGAAAATTTAAGTGAATAAACAAGACGAGATGATGGAGACTTAAGACTACTTATAATTTTTGCTAACAGTTGATTTCTTGAAGGAAGCTGAGAAATTTTTATCAATTGATTTTCTTCATAAATAACATCGTCTAAGAAACCAAATTTAAAAAATAAAGTTCCTTCCTCTTTGACAAACTTATAAAAAGAAGAAATAGCATCACTCCAATCAGAATCAAAAGTAAGAATAGCAGAATTTTCTTTTAGTGGAAAAAATTTTTCTTTTATTTGATTAAATTTTTCTCTAGAACTGACTAAAGTTTCTATTGCTTTCTCAAAAATACTATTCTTTATAACCATAAGCTTAGCTTGTTTTTCTTTTAATTTCTTTCTTAATCCCTCAAGCTTCTGATGAGAAATGTTGGTAAATTTAACAAGTAAGAAGTTTTTTTTCTCAGAAATGATTTTTGCTAATTTTTGAGATTTTTCAATTTTTTTTTGATTAGCCATAAGATTTTTTCCTCGCCAGGAATTTTAATTTTTTTACGCTGTTTTACATAATAAAAACAGCAACCCGGGTCTTAGGAAAATTATATTATATCAAATTGCTTCTAAAAGTTCTTTCAAAGTTTTTGGTCTTTGTTCTTCTTTTTTTGTTTCTTTTTTATTTGGTTTTTTGGCTTGATACTGCTTAGCTTTTTCCTGTTTTTTCTGAAATGACTCAACTCTTCCTTTAACATCTAAATAACGATGTTGACCTGTATAAAATGGATGACATTTATAGCATACTTCAACATGAATTTCTTTTTTTGTCGAACCTGTAACAAAAGTATTACCACAATTACAAAAAACTACTGTTTCTTGATAATAATTAGGATGAATATTTGCTTTCATAGATAATGATTATAACATAAAAAAACCATAAGTAAAGTTTAATATTGAATGATTAAATTTTTTAATTATACTTAATTTTATGAACATTTTTTTAAGTGTTCCAGAAAATGGAAAAATTATAGTAAGCAGTGGTCAAAATATAGATTTTGAAACTAAAATTTTTGAAATTAAAAAAACAGTGATTGTTAAAGTAGATATTAAAAAAAATCTTGGTATTTCTCCCCAAAATGTTTTTTCTTATCTTAAAAAATTTATCGGTGAAAAAATAAAAAAAGGTGATATTTTAGCTTTAAAAAAAGGACTTTTTTCAACAAAAAAAATAAAAAGTGAATGGGATGGTGTAATAAAAGAAATAGATCATAATCTTGGCATATTAACCATCGAAACTAATGAAGAAATAGATCAAGAAAAAAAACCCTTCTTTTCTCCTGTTTGTGGTGAAATAGAAAGAATTGAAAAAGATGGAGTAATTATAAAGATTAAAAAAAAAGAAGAAATAAATTTAAAAGAAGAATCAAAAGAGATTTTTGGAGCAAAAATTTTTATTTTAGAAAATGAAAATGAAGTAAATTCTGAAAACGTAGAAAATAGACTTATTATAGCTGAACAAATAAACTCTATTTTTCAAACAAAATTAGAAGCCTTAGGAGCTAAGGGATTTCTCACGATAAAAAAACTTTCAGAAGAAACAAATCTACCGGCTTTTCAATTTAAGAACTTACAAGATATTAATAAAATAAAAAAAAATTGGTATTGCTTTGTTGATAAGAATTCTAGTAAAATTATTTTTTATGAATCAACAAACCCATAAATTTTCTATAAACAAGAAAATTACCGAAATTCTTTTTGTTATTTCCTTCATCATTCTTATTTTTGGTAGTGGTTATAAAATAGGGGAGTATCAAGCTAATCAAAAAAAAATATCTCAACCAACATACAACATCATCAACACTGAAAATAATTCAGTTAAAAAAAATTTAGACTTTTCTTTATTTTGGGAAACCTGGGAAAAGGTTGAAGAAAAATTTATAGATAAAAAAAAACTTGACCACCAAAAGATGTTTTATGGAGCAATAAAAGGAATGGTGGCTTCACTTGAAGATCCATACACTTTTTTTTTAACCCCTGAAGAAAACAAACAAACAAAAGATGATTTACAGGGTAAATTTGAAGGAATCGGCGCTCAACTTGGAATAAAAGATAATCGAGTGATTGTTGTTTCACCTCTTAAAAATTCGCCAGCAGAAAAAGCCGGCGTTAAAGCCGGCGATTTTATAAATAAAGTTGATAATCAATCAACAAAAGGTTGGAGTTTAAGCTACGCCGTCTCAAAAATTCGTGGCCCAAAAGGCACTAAAGTAAAATTAACATTAGAAAGAAATAATAAAGAAATTGATATTGAAATAATCCGTGATCAGATCAATGTCCCTTCAATTGAACTTTCTTATGAAAAAAAAGTCGCTATACTAAAACTTAATCAATTTGGAGAAAACACTATTGATGAATGGAATAAATCAGTATTTGAAATTAAAAAAAAGTGGAGAAAAAGAGAAATTGTAGGAATGGTTTTAGATTTACGTGACAATCCAGGAGGTTATCTTGAAGGAGCTGTCTATTTAGCTTCTGATTTTCTTCCTATGGGAAAAACTATTGTTCGTCAAGAATCAACCGTTATAACAAACAAAGATTATAAAGTCAATCGAAAAGGAGAACTTCTAGATATTCCTTTAGTTGTTTTAGTCAACAAAGGTTCTGCTTCTGCTTCAGAAATTCTAGCTGGTGCCTTACGAGACCATAAAAGAGCAAAGATTGTTGGTGAAAAAACATTTGGTAAAGGATCAGTTCAAGAAGCTTTAGACTTAAAAGAAGGAGCCGGTCTTCATGTCACCGTTGCGAAATGGATTCTACCATCTGGTGATTGGATTAATAAAAAAGGAATAGAACCAGAAATAAAAATCGAAAATCAAATAAAAGAAAACGATATTTTAACCCGTGAAAATGATAAACAACTTAATAAAGCAATTGAAATTTTGTTAAAATAAAAAATATGAAAAAATTAATCACTATTTTTGCAATTTTAATTTTACTTTTAGCTATTGGTCAACAAACTAATCTTATAAATATAACAAACCTTACTCAAAATCAAAGAGAAAAAAATAGTTCAAAAATAAGCAATCAAAACAGTGAAAAAAAAGTAGTTGTTTATGAAGAATCAGTCATTACCTCAGTGGTTGAAAAAAGTTTACCCGCAGTAGTTACAGTAACTGTGAAGAAAACAACTACTTCTGGTGATTTTTTTGAGTTTGATCCATTTAATCCTTTTTCTCCTTTTCGTCGCATTCCTGGTCAGAAAAGAAAAATTGAAAGAAACATTGGTAGTGGTTTTATCGTTGATTCATCAGGTTTAATTATTACCAATAAACATGTCGTCTCCGACAATGATGCTTCTTATCAAATATTAACATATGATAATAAAAAGTATGATGTAGTAAAAATTTATCGTGATCCTCTTAATGATTTAGCTATATTAAAAATCAATGCCTCTAATCTTCAAACATTAAATTTAGGTGACTCCAACAATCTAAAATTAGGACAATTAGTAATCGCTATTGGTAC
>Ga0197142_1000795_pt1 | contig 29564 bp, 22 predicted proteins | sample GBS60_MetaG_FD_148614 | JGI IMG/M metagenome (GOLD analysis project Ga0197142, IMG submission 148614) | Sediment microbial communities from Great Boiling Springs, Gerlach, Nevada, United States - GBS 60_MetaG | ecosystem: Environmental > Aquatic > Thermal springs > Hot (42-90C) > Sediment... | reverse complement strand
ATCTTCTTCTGCTCATGTTGTGCTTAGGCATGGAAACTGTCATCATTTCGATGCGCTCACTTGAAAAAAACGTTATTTTCATCAATCGCACGTTGTGCCCTTTTGCCTCTTAGAACCGGTTATTACGCTGTTTACGTGATCAGCTACAGCTAACCATTCATTTTTCAGCTTGCAATGGCATCATACATTGCGCCGGTGTAGTATGCTGATTGCGATCGTTCGTGTTATCGCAACAGCTTCAAGAGGTTTTCAATGATGTTTTATCGTTTCTTGCTGTTCATGCTGCTGATCTCTGTTTTGACAGGCTGCAACGCTCCAAGCGCAGCACCGACACCTGCTGTATCAACTCCTGCGCCCGAAACACCGACGCCGGCTCCGGTGAACGTTGCTCCTACTGCTGCTGCTGTGTCTGATCATCTCATTGTGATTGATCCGACCACCGCGCTGCCGTTTGATCGCCGTTTGTTAGGGACTAACGTCCCTGCATGGCTGAATCCCTACCGACTGAGTGATGAGACTTTCATTCAGCGTACTACCGATCTCGGGCTGAGTCTGCTGCGAATGCCGGGCGGAAGCTGGAGTAATGCGTATGCCTGGGCCGATTGTGAGACCGGGGGCGATGGATGCTACTGGCCGTGGGCAGCGAAGCCATCGGATTTTCTCCGCTTTGCCCGTGCCGTCAAAGCAGAGATTATCTGGACAGTTTCAATCAATGGTTCTGCCCAGGAAGCTGCGGCGCTCGTCGCGTTCTTTAACGGTACGGTTGATGATAACCGACTCATAGGCACTGATGCGCGGGGGCGTGACTGGAAAACGGTAGGACATTGGGCACGCCTGCGTGCGGAAGCGGGCAATCCCGATCCCTTTCCGGTTCGATATTGGGAAGTTGGCAACGAGGTGTACGGAGCAAAACGCGATGTTGGTCCAAATTGTTCGGAATGGGGTTGGGAAGATGTCTGGACGTGTGATCCCGATGAATACCTGCGCGGCGCTACCGTCAATGGTATTTCTTACGATGGTTATCTAGCTTTCTATGAGGCAATGAAGGAGGTTGATCCGACGATTCAGATCGGTGCAGTTGGGGTTGAGAACCCCGCTGAATGGAACGATTGGGGTAATCGGGTGATCGCTGGTGCTGGCGACCGGCTTGATTTCTATGTTGTCCACTATTATCCCTACTTTCAACCACCTGAAAATCCGGCGGGGGCGCTCCAACAGCCGCAACGAGGTTGGGCAAAGATCATGGCCGAGCTGCGCGCAGCCTTTGATCGCCATTTGGGGCGGCAGGTGCCGGTGGCCGTAACCGAGTACAACATGATTTCGTTCCAGGATTTGGATAACGCCCAATTAATGCGACGTGCCGTTAACCTGCTCTTTATGGCCGATACGATTGGCCAGATGGCAGTGCACGGGGTGGCGATTGCCAATCAGTGGGATCTGGCAAATGGTCGTGCGGCTAATGATACCGACTATGGTCTCCTTCATGCCGATACCTTTGAACCACATCCCCAATACTACGCTCTGATGTTCTGGAGTGGCTTTGGTGATGAACTCTTGGCCACAAAGACAACAATCGATCCAGTTACAACCTTAAGTGTGTACGCCGGACGCCACGCGGATGGGAGACTGACAGTACTGGCAATTAACAAGACCGACCAACCGATCACAGGTACTGTTGGCTTACCGACGGGAAATTGGCAAGCCCAGACGATGGTTGTGAACGCCTCTGATCTTTTGGCCGAGACGGTATCGTTCGCTCGTGAAGAGACGCCGACCGCACACCGTTCTGATCGTCCTTATACCTTTTCACCGTACTCTGTAACGCTCTTAACATTTCTGCCTAAAGGGGGCTAATATGACCAAACGCTTCGCACTCCTAATCGTATTGCTTACTGTATGGGGAAGTATGCTGCCATTCAAACCGGCTAATGCTGCTATCTATAACATCGGTGCCAACGGTTGTCCGGCGAACACTGTGGTCGGGGGAGACAATCTGGTACAGAATGGCGATTTTTCTCAGGGCGCAACCGGTTTTACCTCGGCGCTCACCGATCGTGGGGCAGGGGTTTATCCCGATGATAGTAATGGCGGTGGCTTCTCTATTCAGAACGGGAGTGTTGTGTATCCCCCCTTTGAGACGAATCCTTACATTTTTGGTCGTCCGTTTTCGGGTGACGTGCAGCGTGATGTTCCGGCTGCCAGCACCTACTTCTATTCTAATCCGAGTGTCACCAATTACAGCGCCGGTAACGGTCGCGTTAACCTGTGGACGCAAGTCGTTGCGGTGGCTCCCAACACGACCTACAACTTCTTTGCCTACTTTGACAATCTGCTCGATCCGGTGAAGAGTGCCAACGGCGCTGCCGATCCGGTCATCGAACTGCGGGTGAATGGTACGTCGGTTGGTACGACCGTTGTGCCAAAAACGCCAGATCGATGGGTGCCCATTCAATACGCCTTCACCACTGGTGATAATGTGACGAGCATTACGCTCCAGATCGATAGTCTGACCAACAATACCTTCGGTGATGATTTCGCTATGACCCAGATTAATCTCAAGCAATGTGTGAGTGGTGTTGGTGCAGCTAAATATGCGTTTCCTGCCGTTGAAGAACGGCGCAATGGACAGGATGGCTACCGTTTAGAGTATCTGATTACCATCCGCAATCTGGGCGCCGATCCCGTTACTGAATTGCAGGCGACCGATGATCTGGCGACCGTTTTTGCCGGTGCGGAGGTCTGGGAACTGGTTGAGTTAAGCGTTGTCAGTGGAAGCGGCTTTACAGCATTGGCGCTCAATCCCAACTTTGATGGTCGGACTGACCGGGAATTGTTGGCCGCTAATCAGAGCCTGGCTGCCGGTCAGACTGCTCGTCTGCGGTTGGTGATTTGGGTTAAGCCTCCGGCAGGTCCGATTGTCTTTTCCAATCATGTGAATATCACAGCCCGCTCGGGAAGCATTATTGTGACAGATATTTCAAACTCCGGCCTTGATCCCGATCCGAATAACAACGGCGATCCGAAGGAAGAAGAGGAGAGTGGTGCGACCATTACCATCTTTTCACCGTACCGAATCTGGGTACCGGTCGTATCACGGGGCGGTACTGGATAGACGCCACGCGATAGGGAACATGCTTACCTGGAGCGCGGGCCTCTGGCCCGCGTCCTGACGTGAGTAACCCGATCTGAGCTATTGTCTGACAATGTTCTGCAACGCATCGTGGTGCAGTGCCTGAATGCACTGCACCTTTCCTCCACTCACTTCTCTCTCGCTTTGAAGATAAGGAAGGTGTATCGCAGGCGATAACTTGTTCGTTCCCACGAAGAGCAATCTATAGCCGTGATGTCGGATTATTCCTACTCTGCCAGAGAACGGATTGGTCTGGCCGGTATACCACCAACCATCGTATTGGCCGGTACTGGTCGTGTGACAACACTCCCAGCAGCCACCACACTCCCGGCACCAATCTGAACACCTGGCAGAATTAATACTCGTGCGCCGATCCAGGCTCCTGTTTCAATCGTGACCGGAGCAGTGGTGAGTGGGCCAGCCCGATGATTTGCCCCGCCCATTTGGTGGGAGACGGTAAGTATCATCACTTCGTGGCCAATACCGACGTGATCGGCAATCGTGATCTGATCGTTCAGATCGAAGAAGCAGTCGGTATTAATGACGCAGTGCGAACCAATACGGAGTCGCGTGTGAATCGGACCGAAGCCGTGCAGGCGTAGCGGCCCCATAATGATAGTACTGCGGCCAATGTGAAAACCGGCCAGGCGGAGCAAAAGCGGGCGTACACGTGAAGCTGTGTAACGCGGCAAAAGGTGAATCAGGCCACTGATTAACCACATACGCGGTTGCACCGCAGCGAGTTCTTCGTAGAGAACCCGTAAGAGCTTGGGTGAGGTGTGTTGCTGCATCGACAAGTCCTTCAATCGATAACAACGATAACAAAGTTGTGTTCATTGTGCCAGATTGGTTCGCTGTATGCTATATGATTAGGATCAGACTAACGAAATTGTCAACTGTCCCTCCGGTATCGTAGTCTGTGTTGGAAGGATAATGTGCATAGAAATATACCATATTGATGCACTATACAGCCCTCACTTTCGCAAGGCTCCTCATATGATGAATGAAGAATTGAACAACTTCCGTTCACCTCTCGAAAGGTGATTACTGGTATGATGTAGATAGAAAAGGTAGCACGTCATGTGCTGACATTTCAGTGCAGAGAGGTTTATGGCATGGTACGGTTAATCATTCTGCGGCTTCTGGAAAGTTTTTTCCGTCGGCCTCTGCTTAGTCTAGCCCCGTTTATGCTCGCTATCGCAATCGGGGTTGGGTACATTCTCTTGTCGCCGCCAGAATATCTTTCGAGCGGTAAGATTTATGTGGAGAAGGAGAGTCTGCTGGCATCACTGACTTCATCGAACAGTGATGTTTCGTGGTGGGTCACACCGGCGCAGGCGACGACCAATGAAATCCAGGAATTACTGGCCACAAACGCCTTCGTGCGTTCGGCAATTCAGCAGACCAAGCTCGAACCACTGATGGCTGGCGGCCCAGACGTTGTATGGGAGACGTTCACCTTCTTCCGTGAGACGATTAGTGTGAATACGGTAGGCGACAAGTTGGTTGAGATTCGGGCGACCACCGATGATCCAGAGCTGTCGTACCAGATGGTCACGGCGACGATGGACACGTATCTAAAGTGGAAGATGAACAACGATTTTCAAGAGAGTATGGCGGCGCAGAAGTTTTTTGAAGAGCTGATCGCACCATATCAGGCTGAGGTTGATGCTGCCCGTCAGGCACTGATCGATTTTCTGAGCGCAAATCCTGAACCGATACGCGGTGATCGTCCGCCCGGCGAACAGTTCCAGCTCGATCAGTTGAAGGCGGCATTGGCTCGCGCCGAGGAACGTCTCAGTGCTGCCCAAGAGAATGAAGAGAGTGCCCGGCTGGCGTTGGTAAAGAATGAGAGTCTGATCCGCCAGACGTACCAGATTATCGATCAGCCTGAAATTCCATTGCGGGCCGAGTTTTCGCTGACCGGCTTTATTAAGAACATGATCATCTTTGTCGCAATCGGCGTATTCTTATCGGCTAGCCTGATCGGTGGGGGCGCGTTTCTCGATCGCAGTCTTCGCTTCCCAATTGATGTCCAGAACGGTCTTGGCGTGCCATTGCTGGCATTCATCCCAGCAAGCGCTGAGATGCCGAGTCCGACACCTGTGACTACTGCTGTCGAAGCAGATCAGCCTTCACTGCAACCGCAAGTGTAACGGTGCTGCTGTTTATCAGATGGTCGCATGGCGTTTCACTTCATTACTGGCAAGATAATCTTTGGCTCACACGGTGCAGCCTGATGTATGAGGCGATCCTATGTTTAGATTGCGGAAAAAACAGACCCATGAGATGCCAACAGAGTTGGCATTAACCATTGAGACGGCTGACGGCAATCTGCGCCGCTCCTTCGCCGGTGAGCAGATCGCCCAGATCCGACGGATGTTAACTGACCTGATCGTCGAGCAGCGTTTGCCGACTCGGATCGGGTTTACTGCTGCATTGCGAGGCGAAGGTGTAAGTTATATCACATTGGCCACTGCCGTGACGCTGGCTCACGATACCGGTAAGCGGGTTTGTGTTGTGGAGCTGAACTGGCTCGCGCCGGGTATGTTGAGCGTGCTTAATCCACTGCCAGCACAACAAAAGGGTAGCCGACGTCGTGAACCACCGCCTGCTCCGCGTCCACTCCCCACTCTTCCTGGCGTTGCTGAGGTGTTACGCGGTCAGGCAACCCTCGCCGAAGCGTTACTAGCGACAAATTATGCCGGTCTCTTCCTGTTACCGGCCGGATCGGCGTCGGCTAATCAGCGGCCATTGCTCGCACGTGGCAATGAGCTACGGACACTGGTTGAGACGCTGGATGAGCAGTTCGACCACGTGTTGTTCGATTTACCGACGGTGATCGAGACTAGCGATACGCTGGCGTTAGCGGCCTTGACCCAGGCCTGTACGCTGGTGGTGCGGCAGGGAGTAACACCGATAACCGAAGTTCAACGTGCCCTCAACGATATAAAGCATATACCGATATTGGGAGTTATTCTCAATCAGGCTCAGATTGCCACTCCACGCTGGATCCTGCGCCTGATCCCTCAGGAGTAGCTATGACGTTCTTCGTTGCTTTTCTGGTGTTGTGTCTGTTCATCGGTGTGCTTACCCCGCACTGGCGTCTGCGTGATCTGGTGATGATCATGATCGGCTTGAGTGCGCTGGTAGTTGCCGGCTACTACTTCTTTAACCTGATTTAACCGGTAAGCAAGTCGCGTAACCGGTGGGTACCTTCTATGCTTGATCTTCTTATTCCGCGTTATCCTGATGTCATGGCGGTTGCCCGGCGTAACGAACGCCGCTGGTGGATCCTCTTCCTGGTGATTTGTGTCCTGAGCGGAGTCGTACTGGTACTTCTGAGCCGCCGCATGAGTCCTGAAGCGGTGTTATCGTTTCTCATCTTTGGCGGCGTGTTGGTTACAACAGCAATCCAGCCTCGCTTTGGTGTGTATGCGATCCTCGGTCTGACCCTGTTTGGGGATCGTTCCCTCCATCCGTGGTATCCCTTCACCAAAAATCTGTCGAGTCCCGAATCGATCATGTATGTATCCGACTCGTTCTCGTTTAGTCCGCTGGAACTGACGATTGTCTGGACACTGTTAGTCTGGATTGTACGAGCAGCTACCGAGCGGCGACTACGAATTCACTTTGGCCCTCTGTTCTGGCCGGCGGCGGTCTTTTTGGTGTTTAATGCCATTGGTCTGGTATACGGATTAGCCAATGGTGGGAATCGGGTCATTGCCTTATGGGAAGTACGAGCAATTTTCTATCTGCCGCTGATGTTGTTGCTGGCCGGGAATCTAATTGAAAATCGTGCGCAACTGAATACACTCTTCTGGGTGGCGACGATTGCATTGTTTGCCAAGGGGGTCGCTGGCGTCTGGTACGTGCATGACGTTTTGAAATGGAATCTGGAAGGGGTGGAACGGATCGCAGAGCACGCGATGTCCATTCACTTCAACTTCTTTTTCGTCTTACTGGTTGCCGCCTGGCTGTATCACGACAGTGCCGTCCGACGCTTCTTAATGCCGCTGATGGCGCCGTTCGTCCTCTTCAGTCTGATCGCTAATTTTCGTCGGGCCGGTTTTCTTACGCTCGGTATGGCCCTTGGTCTCATCGTTCTGCTGCTCTACATCGAGAAGCGACGCCTCTTCTATATCATTGCGCCAACCAGTGCGCTCGGTTTTGCAGCTTATCTGGTGGTCTTCTGGAACAACCAGGGGCCGCTAGGTATGCTCGCCCGAGCAGTCCGGTCGGTTATCGGTCAGCCTAGTGCTCGCGACGCAGCATCAAACATTTATCGCGATCTAGAAAACATTAACATTATGTTTACTATTCGCAATGCACCACTGACCGGGATTGGCTTTGGGAACAAGTTTCATCTCCTCGTCCCCCTTCCCGACATCAGCGTATTCGAGTGGTGGGAGTATATCACGCACAACTCGATTATGTGGGTCTGGATGAAGATCGGTGTGATCGGGTTCTATGCCCTTATCCTTTTGCTGGCATTGACGATGCTCTACGGCGCCCGCATGGTACGTTTGATGCCGCCTGGTCAACTACGGGTCTTTGCGCTGACCGCTACCCTCTACATCTTTACTCACTTCGTCTACGCCTACGTTGATATGTCGTGGGAAGGTGGGAGTATGATCTTTGTCGGCACGATGATGGGCGTGATCAACGCCTTACCTCAAATTGCGGCTGCACGCTCTGCGCCATCCTGGCCCTGGCGAATTTTTCAGGCTGAGCCGGTAGTGCCGAATAGGGTTTAGCCTTTTGTGCGTTTTTCGTATGAGTGAGTCCACTGCAAAAATTCACCATGGAGCACACAGAGCACGCAGAGCGTCTAAGATTTATGAATAATAAGGATAATTTTTGGCTATTGGGTGCATGTAAGAAAAAATTTCACAACCCTATGTTCAATGAAAGATAAAATTATCTTTAGTCTCTGTGATCTCCGTGGTCTCTGTGGTGAGAAGATAACCTTTTTGCAGTGAAGTCATGAGTCGTTTGGGAGCCGAATCACAGCTCAACGGTGATGGGATTGAGCGGTCGTTAGCTATCGATTGCAGGGAATGTGGCATTTGTCGTTGTAATTGAGGACAAGGACGGTCTGAGATACCTGCGAGGCACTAGAAATGCGATACGCACTCGTCGTAGGTTTCGTGTTGGCTGGTCTGATGTTGTCGAGTTGTGTATCTGAAGTACCTCTTGGGGTGCCATTGTCAGGCGGCAGTTCTGGCCTTCCACCCACAGCAATGGGAACTAGGCATCGCGTGCTGCCGTTGAAAGTTTCCTGGCAAATTCAATACACCGGCGTGATCGATGTTGATCTGAACGTAGAGATGTTTAACCTGGATTTATTCGATACACCACCTGATATTATTGAAACACTACATCAACGTGGTATTTTCGTAATGTGCTATTTTAGTGCAGGTTCTTATGAGGATTGGCGACCTGATGCTTCCCGATTTCCATCGGAGATCTTAGGCAAAGAAATGATGGGATGGTTAGGGGAGCGATGGCTTGATATTCGTCGTCTCGACGTTCTTGCCCCTGTAATGGAAGCACGACTCGAGCTGGCGGTGCAGAAAGGTTGCGATGGTGTTGATCCGGACAATGTGAATGGTTATGTAAACGATTCGGGTTTTCCGTTGACGTATGAAGATCAGCTTGCTTACAATATCTTTCTTGCTCAGGCGGCTCATGCTCGTGGCCTTGCCATTGGCTTAAAAAATGACCTCGCGCAAATCCCTGATTTGTTACCCTACTTCGACTGGATGCTCAATGAAGAGTGCTTCACTTTTCAGGAGTGTGATCAACTTCTTCCCTTCGTTCGGTCGGGAAAGCCTGTCTTTGTGATAGAGTACCAACTGCCACCGCAAGCGTTTTGCTCGCAAGCCAATCAAATGTCTCTGAATGCCCTCCATAAGAATCTGGAATTAGACGCTTACCGAACCGATTGTCAACAGTTTCCTTCGCAATAGGCACGTTGCAATCATCGCTAATAACTGTGATACTTAGGATAACCATCGTATGCGTGTGCGGATAATCTACATTCTGTGCCTTATCTTACTCTTGACCGGCTGTGGTCGTCGTCTAAGCGTTGATATACCGACTGCCGCTGCACCGACGCCAACTATTGCCCCCTTTTTTCAAGATCGACCTACTGCCACGCCCTTCATTCCACCACCAACCCGTACACCGCTGCCTACTCAACCACCAAGGACGCCAACCGCTGCGGGCAGTACTACCAATGACATCAGCAATTTGCAGGTTGTACCGGTGTACCGCGATGCGCTCAGTGCCGGTTGGAGTATTACCAACAGTGCATTGCTTGCCAGTCTGACGTTGACCGAGACCAACGTTGTGGCGCTGGGTCGGTATGCAATTGCGGTGACGCCTAGTGAGAGTACCGGTGTTTTGTTCTTTACCGTTACGCCTGATAGCGGGCTTGAACTACGACGCGATCGGGTGGCAGCCTTGCGCTTACGGCTCAGCGGTGGTGATACACCGATTGCCAATGACGCCATGACGATTTCGGTGGTAGGGAGCAATCGCGTTCCCTACTGGTTGCCCAATGACGATTCGGTGACGCTAGCAGGGCGGGTGACCAATAGCACTGAGCCATTGTTTCCAGAGACCCGGCTCTACTTTCTTGGGCTTAATCGGGCCATCGCAGCCGGGGAATGGGCCGAAATTTATGTCTGGCTCGATGATTTAATCTACGAACCGGAATATACCTATGTGACCGGTTTTTACCTCAAGACGAGCAGCGATCTGGTACCGAAATATTACGTCGATCAGATCGAATGGCTTGTGCGCGAACAGCCATAGCTGATTGTGGAGACAGCCCGCTGGGGCGCACCACGATGCGCCCCTTTGCGCCGCTCATATCAGTGCCTGACCGCTCTCGTGATCGAACCAGCAGAGGGGAGTTTGATCAATGACAATGGTCACCGGTCGACCGGGTTGCAAGCGTCGCTCATCCACATCACGGAAAAGTGCTGCCAGCAGCGGCTGATGGGGTAGGCGCAACCAGGCCACGACTTCGCCGATCAGCGGCTCAATCGTCTCGATGGTTGCGTTGAGTTGACCAGCAGGATGTGCCTCTGCCGGTAGTTGCGCATCAGCAAGGTAGATAGCCGCGGGTGGAATACCTACCTGCACCGGCATACCAGCGTAGCGAGCGAGAAATGAATGGGAGGACAGCATCAGTTCACAGCCGGGGCCAAGCTGAACTATAACATTGTTGGCCACAACAATCACCTTCCCGATCAGGATGTTCATTGGTGGTGAGCCGAGAAAGCCGGCAACGAAGACATTGGCCGGTCTGGTAAGTAATTCCTCCGGGGTGCCAATCTGTTGCAAACGACCGTTGTGCAGAATAGCCAGCCGGTCTGCCATCGCTAGGGCTTCGTTCTGATCATGAGTGACATAAATACTCGGTTTTCCTTTCATCCGATGTAACATCTGAATATCCCGGCGGGCCTGAGCACGTAGTTTGGGGTCGAGATTCGAGATGGGTTCGTCAAACAGATACAGGTCAGCATCACGAGCCAGAACGCGAGCCAGGGCGACGCGCTGCTGTTCACCACCTGACAGATCGTTGATATTACGATCAAGCAGATTACTCAGGCGCAAGCGTTCGGCCGCATCGCGTACCCGTGCGTCAATCTCGGCACGGGGGAGTTTACGCGCCTCTAATCCGTAGGCAATATTTTGGTAGACGTTCATTCCAGGATATAGGCCATAATCCTGAAACACCATCCCTACATTGCGTTCCCGCGACGACAGTTCCAGCAGATCACGCCCGTTCAAGGTAATACTGCCGTTGTCTGGACGTTCGATACCACTTAAGATTTTCAGTAGAGTACTTTTGCCACTTCCTGATGGCCCCAATAGTACCAAAAATTCACCATTACCAACGGTGAACGAAATATCATCGAGAATAGTTCGTTCACCGAATCGTTTTGTAATTCGGGAAAATGTTGGTATGTTGGAGGCCGTGTGTGGTATGTCCATACAAGCACTCATCCAGAAGCAGAGAACTATGAGCCAGATCGAACGTTTCATATAATGTCTGCCGTTAAGGTATATTCTTGACCGCCAATGTAGGCAAGATCGCCTGGAATCGGTAGCGTAAAGGTCTGTTCATTCCACGTAAAACGCGGTGCGACAGACTGCCTGACAAACCGGTTTGCCCCCTTTATGATCACGTCCGTCACCCGGCCATGTTCAACACGAGCAATCACACCTCCGGCAGGTGCTGCCTGTACCGTCGCTGTGTATTGAGTATGACCGAGCCGAATCTGTATTTGTACCGGTTCGGTTTGATCAACCGCTAACAATATGGTTACGAAGAGCAGCTCTCGTTGCGGGTGGGTACGCAGCCAGACATCGGCATGGCCCGTCACCGTCAGCCAGGCTGCTGGTGCAACTGTTGGCGTCGTTTGAGATTGCACTGTGGTGGTTGGGAAGACCGTCGGCAAGTTAGGGCCAATCCAGACCAGTTCGCCATCGTGGGCGAGATAATCTTGCAGGAGTTGCTGCGCTGCCTCACTTAGCCCGCTAGGTGCTGCAACGTAGAGTTGTCGATACGGTAAAAGATCTGCCAGTGTGGCTGCGTCAAGGTTGATCAAGCCATAATCGCGGTGGGCCTGTCTTGCAGCGCGCATAAATTGTGCGAGATAAGCGCCGTGGCGGGGTGCAGTGTCCGGTTTCCAGACATCGAGACGCACGCTCTGTAATGAGAAACCCCACGCCAGATCACGCAACGGATGACTAGTGGTAAACTCATCGCCATAACGGTGGAAGAAATCGACCAACCAGCGCACAATCTCAGCTTTGGCTGTCCAGTGTCCTTCGAGGGTGATCGGTGGATGGTCAGGGTAAGGAATCTGCGGCAAGACGGTCAACTGTGGATCGAACGCGCCGGTTGCTACACCGGTGTAAACGTTAAAACCGAGCGCACCGGCATTCATCACTAGCAGAGTCTGGTAGAAACTGGTACTGGCATCGCTATATGCTGCGTCGTACAATTCGGCAAAGCCCCAATTTTCTTCCAGATTAACGCCGGGATAACGGCGAGCTACCAGTGCATAACGGTCGAATGCTGATGGATTGGCCGAGACATCACCGACCCAGTTGGTGAAACCGTAGGTAAGCCCTGACCAACGTTCTGGTTCAACCCTGGTGAGCCAGGCATCGAGGCCATACGGTTCGGCCAGAGGGGGATTCTGGTTCACCAATAGCGGAAGGGTGGTCTGTAATGGTGCAGCCCACATATGGAATAGTTCAGCAATATACCACGCCTGAAACTCACCCCAATCAATGAAAAGCTGATGTGGCGTTGTCTCAGTTAGTGGTAAACGTGGCGGCGTCACTGCCTGCCAATCAACGTAATTGCCCTGGTAGGCGGTGCATAATGCAGCTAGATCGCGATATTTTGCGGCCAGAAAACGGGTAAACTGAGCCAACCCACTAGGGCTGTAATCGTAAGCCCACGGGGCAGCCTGTCCATCAGAATAAAAACCTTCGTTGCCAATTTGTATGGCAATAATGAGACCAGCCGACTCGGCAAAGGGGAGCAAAATATGCTCGCGGATCGCCGTCATCCACTGCTCGACTAGCTTGCGGAACGTCGGATCGAAAGGGGCAGGCAATGGCCACAATTCTGGTGACTTGCTGGTTTCATCCAGACGAGCGCCATTCCACAATCGCGGCGTACCGCTGTGATCGCGGATCGATGTAATCGGGGCAAACAATGGGCAGACCCAGTCAGGTAATCCGCCGTAATTTAGCTCTGCATGCACAAACGGGCCGGGTTTGATGATCACCTGGAGATCAAGCTGGTGACATAGTTGTAAAAAATGATGTACGTTGCGGTTCGGTTTTGTCTGACCGTAGAAATCTGGTTTCATATGGGCTATCGGTTGATGATGTCGCCATGGAATGTAGCATGTCACTACCGACATACCCATCGCCTTGATCTGATGGAGCCGGTCAGCCCAATTGGTTGGGTGATCGCGGTAGTAGGGATAGTCGACTGAAAGTAACATGACGAGAATTTCTCCAGGAATGTACTGACAGAATTACACCAGTATCTTCTTTCATTCGTTATCCAAACGACCAGATATTCCTCGTTTCTGAAAACGCTTGTGACCTTGAAAAAACCGTTCCAATACCAGGCAAGCAGCACCTGTGCAAACTGCCTCCTGGCCGAGTTGACCAAGACATATATCGAGATTGCGCAGCGATGGTGGGAGGGCATACTGGGTTAGATAAGGCCGAACAGCATTGAGAAGCGTTTCGCCAAGGAGCGAGCCAACCCAGCCGCCGAGAACGATCCGTTCGGGGTTAAACAAATTGGCGAGATTGGCTAGACCCAGACCAAGATACTGCGCCGTTGTGTCTAATACCCGTTGTGCAGATATGTCGCCAGAGCGCCATGCCTCGTGCAGCGCATACAAACCGGCAACCTGATCATTTGTCACGGCAGCACCGGTCATTTCTGCCCACGTGCGCAAGATACCGGGTGCCCCGACGTAAGCCTCGAGACAGCCATGACTACCGCAACGACATTGCCGACCACCTGGTAGCAGCTTGGTATGTCCCCACTCACCAGCACTGTTTGTCGCTCCTCGATACAACTCACCGTGCGTGATAATGCCTGCACCGACGCCGGTACCAATCAGGATAACTGCGAGATGTCTGGCATTGCGCCCGGCGCCAAACCACGATTCGGCCAGGGTCATGGCCTTTGCTCCGTTGTCAATGTAGATCGGCGCCGGAAGATACGCCTGTAACAGCCGATAAAGCTGTACGCTTTCCCAATGCCAATGTGGTGCAGCAACTGCTATATCGCCATCATGTTCTACTACTCCCGGTACGCCTATACCAATCCCTAACACCTGCTCCGAATCTATGCCGGTTGCCTGAACCAATTCTCGCCACGCACGTGCAATTAACTGCACATCAGTGTCAGGGTGGCTCTCTTTCACCGGTAAGCGCACCTGATGTAGGCAGCGTAGCGTAAAATCAAACAACTCCATCTGCAAGTGGGTCTCACCCAGGTCAACCCCGACCAACATGCAGAATGTCGGATTTGGTGCAAGGAGGACTCGTGGCCGTCCACCTTCCGATTCAATACTGCCTTGCTCGTAGATCACACGCTCGTCGAGCAGTTCGGCCACGATGTTTGTCACTGCACCAGGACTGAGACCTGTCACCTGACTCAGTTCGAGCCGGCTGCACGGTGCGTGCAAAAACAGGTACCTCAGAATGGCCTCGCGATTGCGCTGCCGCAAGTTGGGAGAACGGTTTGGCTGTTGCATAGTTATTTCACGACTTATTTTAAGTCATAGAAAAAGTAATGTCAAGAGGGAAGGTTATCCGAATCGGAACTTGCAACAGTTTCCGGTTTCTTCATACCAGAGAGCGCAGGTTGTCGGCCAACATCCTGCGCCGGGTGGAGGGAGCCTCACCCTAGGCCCACCTACAAGCGGGGCTAGAGGGAACATTCTTACCAGTATGGTGCGGGCATAGTCGGCGAGACGAGGGTGTAAGGCCGCAGACTACGGTCGAAACGTATCCGTCCGCTGCCTTTCGTACACTGACGCTGGCGTGTGGTGGGATTGGATATGGGTTTCGTTGACAGGATTGGTCTAGTTTCTCACCTGTTACACCATCCTTCTCTACGATCTCGGTGCGCGATTGCGGGCAGTGCGGATCCAATCACGAGGTTTGATTCCAAGCAATAGTCGCACATACAGCCAAAGTTTCCAGACGATGAAGAAAGGGGTGAAGAGTAACGAACGGTAGATCGGCCACGGCGCTCTGACCAGGAACAATCCGCTGAGGATGTAGATAATTTGTCCTACCAGGATAAAGATGGCCAGCGCTAAGGCAGCCGGATCACGCAATATCAGTGCGATGAACAGTACCAAGACGCTGAGACCGGTTACTACCGAGAAAGGTGGAATCAGTTGCTCGATAGCGGCATCGATGAGCAAGAAACTTCGTCGGCGTAATCCTTCACGCAACAGACGTGGGACGTAATGGCGAATCATCTCCATTCGTCCTCGTTCCCAGCGTTCGTTTTGTGTCTGCGCTGATCTCAAGCTATCAGGCATCTCAGCCCAAACGATGGCATCAGGGGCGAACATCGCTCGCTCGCCGGCCAGAATGAGCCGCATATGATATTCAATGTCTTCCGTTAACGAGGCTGTCCAGCGATGACGCCGTAGAATATCGGCGGCGAAGACCATGCCGTTGCCCTTTAGCCCGGTCGATCCACCAAGCACCATACGACCAAGCGGGCGCAGGTAGTGCAGGACGATGAGGGCAACCGCACGAATGCCGGCACTCCAGGCGCCTTCTGGTTGACGCACGGCGTAGTATGCTTGAATGACCCGTTCACCTCGCGCCAGCCGGGCATCCATCACGCGCAGAAAGTTGGTAGAGACAACCGAATCGGCATCGAGGATGACCACAGCATCGTGTGGCTCATTGCGATCCCATACCTGCTGCAATAACCATTCTAGGGCGTACCCCTTACCGCGCAGCGTTTGATCAAACCGTTCGTGTACAATGGCTCCGTGGGCTTTGGCTACTGCCGCAGTACGGTCTGTGCAATTATCTGCTACGACGTGTACGGTGTAGAGTTCACGCGGATAGTCGAGCTGATTGAGATTCGTGAGGAGATCGGGGAGCAGCCGCTCTTCGTTGTGGGCCGGGATCATAATGACAAAGCGAGTAGTAGGGTTTGCCCGCATCGGTGTTGTACGGCGGGCGAAGAAGGCGGCACCGGTTAGCATGAGCAGATAAGCCACGATGAAGGCCAGTATGCCACCCACAAGCCAATAGCCAACAGTGATTACCCACCAGATTAACCACATCATAGCTGCTCCTTGTGCTTGATCGGCTGTGGTTCGGCACCGGTTTCGGTCAATGTCTCGTACAGTATATTACTCAGACGAACAGCGTAGTGATCGAGGTTCATGCTCTCTTCAACCAGGCGGCGTCCGGCTTTTCCCATACGTACCGCTGTTTCCGGATCGGCGAGGAGGTGCTCGATAGCTGTGCGTAATGCTGCTGGGTCGCGTGGTGGTACGTAGAGTCCGGTCTTGCCCTCCACAACGATGTCGGTCTGACCAGGCGTAGCTGTGCAGATTACTGCGCGTTCCATCGCCATCGCTTCAAGGATAGCAGTCACACCAGCCTGAAACTCAACTGGTTCAAGTGGCATGACCAGGAAGCGGCTATCGCTATAGAGCTGGCGCAGGTCGTACTGACTGAATTTCTGTACCCGGACATTCGGCGGGATCAGTTGATTCTGTGTTGAGTCACGTTGTTTCGACCAGGGGCTAGCTGCTGCGATAACCACATCAGCTTCGAGGCCGACTACTGCACGGAGAAGGGTTGGGTAGTCACGTCGTTCTAACCCGACTGCACAGATTTGCGGTCGTGGTGTGGGGCGTGGTGGGGCGAGGCGAGGGTGGAAAAACTGATCATCCACCATAAACGGCGTAAATGGTACACGTTGGATCGGTACACCCCAGCGTTCGGTGATAAACCGTTGTTGCCATGTTGAGTAAACAATGAAGCGGTCAATATGGCTCTGTACACCGAAGCGGTCGAGAAAGACCATCTTTTTGGGCACCGACAGGATGTGCACGATCATCAGATGGCGGGGGCGACGATTGGGGCTGAAAAACTTGAGGAGTGCAGCTAGGGGTAAACCAACTTGTTCACCGTCGGTAAAAATAGCTTGATAACGGTGGCGGCGGGTAAAACACGCCCATGCCAGCAATAGGTTTGGTCCACCTAGGCGTTCAAAGAAGCGGCCAATCGGCCCAGCGGTTTGGCGGGCCACTCGATAATCAATGATGTCGGCACCAAAGTGGCGTGCCAGTTCCAGGTAGTCGGCCCGTGGTCGTTTACCGGTAGCGATTTGTTGTTCGAGATCAGGTGGGATAACACCAGAAACGGTTAACAGAACTTGGTTCACGCCGGAATCCCCTCTTGCATACGCGCCAGATCAACTTCACCTTTAATCAATTCAAGCAGGCGACCGGCATTGTGACGAGCATCATACGCTCGGCTCACATGTTTGCTTGCCTGTTCGCCAAAGTGTAAACGTTCTTCGGGGCGCATAATCAAGCGTCGAAGTGCTTCTGTGAGCGCCTGTACATCACCGACCGGCGTGAGCAGCCCGGTCTCACCGTCGCGCACAATTTCAGGAATGGCAGCAACGCGCGTGGTCACTGCCGGTAATCCGGCAGCGGCGGCTTCGGAAAGTACCATCGGCAGACAATCACCGAAGGTGGGTAACGCAAAGATGTCGGCCTGGTGGTAGAGGGCTTTCAGGGGCGCACTATTTGGTTGCATGCCGTGATAGACGAAGACACCAGGTTCAGGCGGGACACTATCTTTTGTGACCAGATGAAGTTCTACGCCAAGGTGCCGCAGCGTGCGAAAGGCATCGAGAAGCAGAAAACCGCCTTTACGTTCGAGATTGGCGCCCACGAACAGAATCTTTATCGGCCCCTCGTGGCGGCTGCGCGGTGTTGGACGTTGCCATTCGTGCACGTTGACACCAGGGGGAATGACGGTAATCTTGTCGGCCGGTACCCCATACCCTTCGATTAAGCCCTCTTTTGCCCATTGACTCCAGGTCACCAGATGGCGGGCTAGGCTGAAGCAACGTCGGTTAAGGTGCCATTTTAGCCGTTCTAACCATGCTGGCCCAGGCTCGTGCTGATAATAAGGGCCAAGTTGATCATATTGTAAGGGTGTGGCATCGAGTGAGACAATACTCGGGTAACGACGCAACCAATCGGCGGCCAGTACTGCCGGTACTTGGGTGTGGAAAAACAGAGCGTCGATGGTCGTTTGCCTGACTAGTCGGCGTAACGAGCGTCGTGCTCGTAGACCGGCGCGCACGGTCCAATTGCTTTTGTAGATAGGAATGCGCGCTGCAAGGCCGTGGGTCTCGAAAGGGATCAGCGCCCAGTGTGGTCGCACATCGGGATCGCGACTGATGTTTGCCTGAAGGTTTTTGGCATGGGTCACGTGACCGAGCGCCTGTTCAAGGACAAAGCCGATGTTGTACAAAGTTGAACCATTCATAACGGAGCCTGTCAGAGTTGATGTTGCACTTCACCAAACGGCACGGCGCAGCGAGCTACGTTTAGTATAACGAAAAGGTATAACCTTAGCGTTAATGAAATAGGTATGGTGCTTGCAATGTTGTCATATCGTGAGCGCAGGAAGTATCTCTGCTGGTGCGCTGTTTGTTTGCCAGAGGTCTTTGTCGGTGGTTTGTTGTACGGTAGGTACACGACGGTGGGTTGAAGAATCGGATAGCGTGTATTTGCTATGATAAAGACGAAAGTCGGTTTATTCAATCAACTTCGTTTACGGTGTGATGACAGAAGGAATCGCATGCGGTGCTATCTATTCGCTATTATCCTGCTGGCCGTTGTCTTCGTGTCCTGTACCGCACCTCCAGCGCCAACGCCAACCTCGCTGCCGCCCAGTCCGACGGCAACCATTCTGGAACAAGACCTGACCTTTGCTGAGCTTGGTCTGCGGCTCCGTTTACCGGCAGGCTGGCAGAGCCGGCTGGAAGGTCAGACGTTACGGATTGCTGCAACAACAGCAGTACTTGATGCAGCCGTTATTGATGCACCGCTGTTGCTGATCGATACCATACCGGTAGCCACATTCACCGCTCAATATGGAACCGCTCATCCAGAGACGGTATTTGAGCTGGCGAGTAGTGCCATTCAGTCGGCGGGTTATACCATCTCACCGACACAATCGGTACAGATTGGTCGTGCGCAGGGTGTAGCTGCCGATCTCAGTGGCCCGAACGGCCATGGGCGTCTCATTGTACTGGTTGATGAGACACGGATTTTGCGCATTCTGGCTCAGGCAGCACTCACGTACTGGATGGCCGAGCAAGCGACGATTGAGCAGGTCTTGGCCTCTATTGAAGTATTGCCGCTAGCAACACCAACACCAACTCCGCCAGTTATGGCTGCGCAACCGCAGATTGTTCGTTCAGGGCCACCCGGTTTTGTGTTACGGCTTGGTGGTCGCAGTGGTCCTCCCAACAGCCGGTTCATCGCGGCGCGTGGTCTGGCTGCGGCACCCGATGGGACCATCTACCTGGCCGAGAGTGGGCAGGGTGTTTGGGTGTTTGCGCCTGATGGTACGTTACGTACTACGTTTGGCGCCGATGAGCTGCTCGATGCCTACGATGTTGCACTCGGCCCTGATGGTGATCTGTATGTGGCAGATTACGGGCGAAATGCAATTGTCCGGTTTACGTCAACGGGAACGCTACTTGGGCGTTGGGGTGGTCATGGGAATGCCCCCGAACAGTTTGGTCTCTCGGCGCCGCAACGAATTGCTGTCGCTGCCGACGGCAGTGTCTATGCGCTCGATACACGCCTCGGTGCCGATGGATTGGCTGTGAGCAGTATTGTACGTTTCACCGGTGAAGGACGTTTCATCGAACGGATAACGTTGCCGCCCGATGTGGCGCCGGCCGATCTGGTGGTTGATCCGAATGGCATGATCTATCTGGCCGAGAGCTTTGCCGGTACCATCATTAAACTTGCACCTGATGGCAGTGTACTGGCCCGGCTAGGTGATCCGGCTGATCCAACGCTCCTGGCGGGGCCGGTGATCGATCGCGATCGTGCCGGTTATCTCTACCTTGCCACGTATGCCGGTACCATCCTACGGCTATCGCCTGATGGTATCGTTGTTGCCCGTGGTGGGCAGCCAGCTACTGCCGGTAGCATTCCGAACCCCGGCGAGATCAGTCTGCCTAACGGTATCGTAGCGGCACCTGGTGGTATTGTCTGGGTCAGTGACAATAGTGGTGAATACAGTGCCATTTCGGCCTTTCGCTTGCAAACCGATGCGGCAGCGCTGGCAACGGCAATGGCACTCGTACCGACGACCAGCATCCCAACCGGTGAGACGACGCAGCAGTGGGCCTCCACTGCTACTGCGAGTAGCTTTTACGCTCCCGATTATGATCCTGCCGGAGTCGTTGGTCCACCTGATGTTGCAGGCTGTCAGGATAGCCCGAATGCCTGGGCACCGGCCACTCCTGATAGTCGCGCGACACTCACGGTGAGCTTTGCGAATCCGGTATTTGCCACCGGTCTGGTTATTTACCAGAATCATCAGCCCGGCTATGTGACGCTGGTCGAAGTGATTGACGAGCAGGGTACGGCTCAGACTGTTTATCGGGCTGAACCGACAGCAGCACCGGAATGTCCGTTTGTACAAACGATCACCTTCGAGCAAACCTTGACTCGGGTAATCGGTGCGCAGATTACCATAGATCAACGGAACGGCAGTTGGAGTGAAATTGATGCGGTGGCCCTGATCGGAGTTCCGTGAAACGTTGATCACCCCTCACAATCGAGACCAATATCGAGGGCACGCACCGAATGGGTAAGCGCTCCAACTGAAATATAATCAACACCGGTCTCGGCGATTGCCCGTACCGTTTGCAATGTGACACCACCGCTGGCTTCAGTTTTGGCACGTCCGGCAATGGCTTGCACAGCCAGACGAAGCTGGTCGAGGGGCATATTATCGAGCAAAATTAGGTCGGCGCCGGCTTCAGCGGCAGCAATTGCGGCTGCAACATTTTCTACCTCAACCTCGATCTGTACCATTGGCCCGAGGTGCTGTCGCACCTGTTTGATCGCACTAACCAGATCAATACCCTGGGCGGCCAGGATAGCCAGATGGTTATCTTTGAGCATCACCCCGTCGTACAGGCCAAACCGATGGTTGTAGCCACCACCAACCCGCACTGCATATTTTTCCAGGGCGCGCAAGCCGGGTGTTGTCTTGCGCGTATCGAGAATCTTCGCCTTGGTGTTGGCTACCGCCGCTACGTATTGAGCGGTCATGGTCGCAATCCCACTCAGGCGCTGTAACAGATTGAGCGCGACCCGTTCCCCGCTGAGAATGCTACGTGCCGAACCGACAACCGTTGCCAGCTTTGTTCCCGCAGCGACCGTTGCACCGTCATCGACATGCAATAGTACCTTAAGCCTGGGATCGAGCTGGCGGAAGACGGCGATCACAACCGGCAAACCGGCTACCACGCCGGCTTCACGGGTGACGATGTGCGCCGTGCTCTGGACTGCTGCCGGGATAGCCGTTTGGGTGGTGAGGTCGCCGTGGCCAATGTCTTCGGCTAAGGCCTGGGCAACAACGGCTTCAATGATGTGAAGAGGAAGTTCCATATTTCATCCTTATCGCTTGTTCGTTTCAAACACGACCTATTGTAGCCGAGGATGTTGATAACGGCATGCACTTGTCTGCCGATGATGCGAAACTGTATTATCATAGAACATATCGGCACGTAGTATTCAAGAAGCCTATGCAAAAAACTCGCGCAATGGTGCATCGCTCGCGTCGCCCAACTATCGGTGTTATCGCCGGTTGGCAATTTTACGGTACTGCCTTGACGATGAGCTACCTGAGTCCAATCTATCTCGGTATTCGTCAGGCAGCATACGACATGGGTTGTAACTTGCTATTGGCCTGCGGAATGGGGCCATCGGCACAAATTGACGACCCGCCACAACCGGCCTGGTTTGCGGTTAGCGATGGCACTAATTTTGTTCCGGTTGGGCCATGGAATACCCATGGGCTGATCGTTATCAACCCTCTCCAACGGCCAGAACGTTCGCAGATGGTGCAGGCGATCCGTGCGTCCGGCCATCCGGTCATCTTTGTCGGTTCGGGGGAAGTGGGGTCAACAATTGTTGCCGATAATACTGCCGGTATTCAACAGGCTCTGCACCATCTTATTGAGCATGGTCATCGGCAGATCGCCTTTATTGCCGGTAGCCAGCACGATCTGGAGGGTGACACAGGGGATCGGCTCCGCGCTTTTCAGGAGGGAATAGCCCGATTTGGTATCGAAGTTGATCCACGCCTGATCGTTTTTGGGAATCATGTGTTCTCTGGTGGCTACAGTGCCGTTAAACGGTTACTTGCTACTCATGTGCCGTTTACGGCTGTGCTGGCGAGTAATGATGAATCGGCACTCGGTGCGATGGCCGCTCTCCGCGACTATGGGAGGCGAGTACCGGAGGATGTTGCCATCATCGGTTTTGATGATCGACCTGAAGCACTGTTGGCCGAGCCGGCATTGACTTCGGTACAGATACCATTGTTCAAGCTGGGCTATCGAGCGCTGGAACTTATGGTACGTCATATACGCGACCGCGAACCTTTGCCGGCATTGGTACAGGTACCAACCCGGCTGGTCATTCGTGAGTCGTGCGGGTGTAGTCAGAATGCAGTGTTGGCCGATACCCTAGAAATGATCACTCTCCAGGTTGATGCACCGGCATATGCCGACGTGCATGCGTCGGTCATTCTTTCAATGAGTGAGCTGCTTGGTCAGCGGTTGCATGGCTTTACTCGTGAGGAGATCACGCATTTCTGTCAGCAGTTGCTCGAATCATTTCTTACAGGTGTTCAGTCTGCCGATCCTGACCAGTTTCGCTCAACGCTTGCCCGGCTGCTGAAACAGGTGGCCTTAGCCGGTGATGATGCTCACGACTGGCAGTTAGCGATTTCGTTTCTGCGCGATGTATACCCACGGTTGCTCGATGCTTCCCTTCGTGATAGGGCGCAGAAGCTCCTCGACGAAGCCCGCATTACGATTAGTGCGGCAATGCGTTTTCAACACTGGCATTACCGTTACGGCCAACAACAAATCAGCAACCGGGTTGGTCGTCTTACGGCTCGTTTACTGACTGCTCTGGCCGAGAGCGATATTTACGACATCCTGGCACGGCATTTGCCTGAATTACAGATACCATTGCTGTGGATCGGCTTTTTTGAGTCTGAACGCGATGATCCGGTGGCGTGGTGTCGGTTACGGGCAATCACGGTGCCCCAACAGCCGGTCATCCGTATTCGGAGTCGTACTTTTCCTCCAGCACAATGGCTGGACTCCAAAGAGACATTCCGCCTGACTCTGATACCACTGATTGGGGTTGATGGTGAGACTGGGTTCGTTGTGTTTGACTGTGCACAGCTTGATCTCTACGGCACTATTGTGCAGCAGATCAGTGCTGCCCTAAATGCAGCACATCTTCATCGTACAGCTACCGAAGGGCGTCGCCTGGCCGAGGAGGCGAATCGCCTCAAGAGTCGTTTTCTTTCAATGGTAAGCCATGAACTGCAAACACCCCTCAATCTGATTGTCGGGATGAGTGACCTGCTCTTACGTGAGAGTGCTGAAGGTGTTCAGCAGTTACCGATGCAAGTTCGTCACGATCTTAAGCGGATTCATGCCAACGCCCGTCATCTCAGTCGGTTGATTAGTGATGTTCTTGATCTGACCAGCAGTGATGCCGGTCAGTTACGGCTGGCTTATGAAGTTGTTGATGTCGGGGCGGTCATGCGTACCGTGGCCGAAATTGGTCAGCAAATGGCCGCCGATAAGCATCTCGTCTGGCACGATGCGATTCCATCTGAAGGGCCATGGGTATGGGGTGATCGCACGCGCTTGCATCAGATTGCGCTGAATCTGGTGGTCAATGCGATTAAATTCACGAGTCAGGGGAGTGTTAGTCTTGCGGTGACGACCGAAGCCGATGCCGTGACCATTACGGTGCGTGACACAGGACTTGGTCTTTCGGCAGCGGAGCAGGCTCATATTTTTGATGAGTTTCAGCGTTCAGAGCGCAGTATTGAGCGTGGCTACAGCGGGATCGGCTTGGGATTAGCAATCTGTAAACGACTGGTTGCGCTCCACGGTGGAACCATCGGCGTGCATTCGAGCGGTATCGAAGGTGAAGGATCAACATTTTTCTTCCGTCTTCCAACAATTGCCCGACCTACTGGGAAAATACGTCGTCAACCGTCGTCTGTCTTAACACGACCTCATGTCTTGTTGCTTTCCAGGCAGAACGATGAGCGCCTTCAACACTACCTGGAAAAACGTGGTTTTATTGTTCGTTTCTTCTCTGTTGAAGAAAGTGCGGCTTGGTTAAGCGAACTTTCGGCACGAAATTACAGTGCTGTTGTTCTCAATGCTACCGAAGGTGATCAGGTATGGTGGCAAACGGTTCGCGTACTCAAGGCGAATCCTGCCACACGCAATCTGCCGTTGCTATGCTATGGAATGAACGAACACCATGGTGCAATCATTGAATTGGATTATCTCACCAAGCCGATTGAGTTGGCCGATTTAACGCGCGTGCTTGATCAGTACTGGCTCAATACCGATCCTGCGGCTACCACCCATACCGTGCTCGTGGTTGACGATGATCCTGATACGCGCGAACTCCATGCCCGCATCGTGCAGGCGCACGGGGCACTCCATCGGGTATTGTGTGCGCGTTCTGGACGTGAAGCCCTGAACATCCTTCACCAACAAGCGGTTCATCTGGTGTTGCTGGATTTGATGATGCCGGAGATGGATGGCTTTACCTTGTTGCAGATGATGCGCGAACATCCACAGTTGCGCGAGATTCCGGTTATTGTCATTACCGGACGCACCCTCACCGAGGAAGATATGGCGCGTCTCAGTCAAGGGGTTACCACTGTGCTCAGTAAAGGTATGTTCAGCGCGAGTGAAACCCTCGCCCATTTACAGACCGCCCTCGAACGGCGGCGTCGTCTAAGCGATCAGGCGCAAATCCTGGTCCGGAAAGCAATGGCCTATATCCATAGCTATTATGCCCATCCGATCACCCGTCAGGATATTGCGCACTACGTCGGGATGAGTGAAGACTATCTGACCCACTGTTTTCGGCAGGAACTGGGTACAACGCCGGTCGAATATCTCAACCGGTACCGGGTCCTGCAGGCACGTCGGCTGCTCGTTGAGAGTGATAAAAGTATTACCAACATCGCCCTGGAAGTAGGTTTTTCCAGCAGTAGCTATTTCAGTCGGGTGTTCCGCAAGGAGGTTGGGCTTTCACCCGAAGAGTATCGACGGCTAGGAGGCAATGGAACTGTGCAACTGTGATGATCGGTTTCACGCCTGACGATCGTCCGAATATGACCCTGCCGACGGTAGAGAGACGGATCAGCACGCACGGCAGTTGGGGATGTGCTGATGCAAACTGCCCATCAAAACTCGATCAGAATCGTGTAACTTTTTGCCTCCTCATACGGTTTCTATATCAAAAGCATATCCGTGTGAGGAGAGCCTATGAATCGTCGAACCCCGCTGATCGTCCTGCTTACGCTAATCGTTGTCTGTCCAGCTCTGCTAGCCGCTACAACGACGCCTCCAGTTCCTCTATTGCCTCCACCACCCCTCATTCTCGGCGTTGAACAGCTCTCCTCAACCGGATGGGCATTGCTGGTGCAGTGTCCTTATCCGCCGCAAGACCTGTATATCTGGACCAAAGATGCGTCGCTGCAACGACCACAACAGCTCACCGCGTCGGAACCTTCGCGCTGGCGAGCGCAATTCACAGGATCGTTGCCCAGCATGATAACGATTTACGGCTGTGGTCAGCAGGCGGCACTGATAATAACTTCCCCGACCGGGCCGTCGTGGTTGGGATGGTTGTTTCTGGCCGGGCTGGTGGTTGCCGGGTTGCTCGGCGTGCGGCTCGTCAAACGTTGGCGAGCCAGAGCAATACCGCTATCGGCGCCGGCACCAGCACCGACCTGGTATATTCACCTGCACGATGAACAGGGCGAACGAACGGTGGCCCTGCCCATCGGCATTTTCACAATCGGGAGCGATCCCGCCTGCCACCTGACTGTCTTTGGCGCTGACATTGCGTTGCGTCACGCTCACCTGATCGCTGGCGAGATGAGTGCGCACATTGTTGATCTCGCCAGTCCCTCTGGTGTGTTCAGTGGCCCAGTACGGAGAAGGCTCCGCCCACATACCCCTACGCCTGTTGGTGAAGAAGATTTCTGGCTTGGCGCAACCGTGCGTCTACGGCTTGCTCGCCAGCGTGACCTCTAGCCGCTATTCGGTCACACTCTGACGGCTCGCTATCAGAAAGACCGGAGGTCGCACACGCAACATAAGGCCAAGATCAACCAGAATATGAATGAAGATAACCGTCCAGATGTCCTGGTAAAGATAGAGGCACAGACTCCAGCCCAATACCAATGCCATTTCGGCGAGTGGTCGTAGCTTGCGAATCCGCATTGAGCGCGGCGAGTCGTCGAGGTGCGGGGGAAGATATGGCAACCAGAACAATCCATGAATCACGCCACCGTATATCACAAATGCGGTAAAGCCGACCGCAAAGCCCAGCGATCCTACCAGACCCGGCCAGAACTGAGCTGCCAGCCCGTTGCCAATCCAGTCTCCTAGGCGATAGACCGTAGCAAATGCCAGTGTTTCGATGACGCCGTTGCCGATGCTGAAGATGACGGTAGGCCCTAGCAAGAATGGTCGACCATCATGGCGCGCTACCATTACGTATAGTACCTGGCTGAAAGCGAAGCTGACCAGCAAAAACACGACAAACCAGGGATTCGCGAGGGTTGCTGCTACATTCCAGCTCCTGAGCCAATCACCTAGCAGCGGTATACCTATTAACAACGAGATGAGCCAGTAGAACAGAATGTACTGATCCAGGCGACTCAGAGTGCGTTGTTTGGTCAGTTCAAACTCCATAATGATAGTACTCCGTTTGTTTTTGATTGCCGTGTACAAGAGTTGTTTATATGCAATATCTTAGCATGCTTTGCACAGTTTGCCTAGATCAGAAACCTGCAAATTGTTGCGTAGATGTGTGCATTTTTGCCCGCATGCTGCAAGGCGTTATCACGACGCTCGCCTGAACCGGGTCAGGTTAGACAGCCGTTCGTCCTGACTATCTCTACATCCTGTGGTGCATGGGTAGGGCTTTTCAACGTTTGCAGTTTTTGGTTGTGCTCGCTGATGCGCATCTTTCCCACTCTCACGCCGCTCTCTGGCTGCGCTGGTGGCCTAGGTGCGCGAGTGGCTGGCCCGCGTCTTGCGGCGGCAGTTAATTGACTAGCCGGTATCACTATTTCTAAAACGTGGTATGCGGATCGTGCGTGGGCCCGTGTCCTACATTGGCAGAACCCACGACCGTCTCAGGAACGCGCCAAAAGGGTGGGTTGGGCGCCGGACAGCATCGGTGTACCAACGTGCGTCTGGACGCACGCACTGCGGGCAGATTTGTAACTACTCTCTCATCCCTAATTTCTCCTTACCCATCTCCTTCACCCTGGTCCTCGTCCTCTCTCAACCTGGTAGGGGAAGGGGGTGCCTGGGCAGCTTTGGAACCCGCCCTCTCACTCCTATTTTCTCTTTCCCAACTCCTTTAGCTGATACTCCACGCAGCACAACCTGGTATGATATGGGATAGAGCATAGTAGTTCGACAAAGGGAGTCTGTTGTGCGCCTCGTCAGTTTTATTCCGCCTGATGGTGGACCTGCCCGTGCGGGCGTCCTGCTCGGCGACACAATTATCGATCTGGCTGCTGCCGCTCCTTTGGTGAGCGAGGATGCCTCTGATGTGTCCTGGGATATGCTCACCCTGCTACGCGCTGATCACCCAGAGGTTAATCTGGCGACTGCCGCTGAGATTGTGCAGGCTGTGGTCAATCTAATGGGTAGTGAAGATACAACAACAGCCGACGATTTCGATTGGCATGGTGGGTTAACCATTGGTGATACTGCATTGATCTTGCCGGTTACCCAGGTGCGTGTCGTATCACCGTTACCTCAGGTCGTCTCCTTACGCGAATTTGATGCGCTCGTTGATGATCAGACCGCAGCATTACGTCAGGCGGCGGGGTATTGGGTCGGTGATCGCCATCAGCCTGCATTCCGTTTTGCCGGACATACGGCCATCTACGGCCCTGATGAACGGATCGAATTGCCAACGATGGCGCCACTCGACTGTGGTATGGCATTAGGGTGTGTGATTGGTCGTTCGGGCCGTGATATTGCGCCCGAAGAGGCTGATGCGTATATCGCCGGGTATCTGTTGGTGAATGCCTGGACTGTTCGTGATCCGCTGCTGAATGCACGTCGTCCGCGTGATTTTGCGACCTCGCTTGGGCCGTGGCTGGTAACTCCCGATGAACTCGAATATTACCGTGATGATGACGGGCGTTTGTTGTTGACACTACATCTGATGATCAATGGTCGTGATGTTAGCTATTATCATACCGGCTTGATGCGTTTTTCATTCGCTGAGCTGATAGCTTTCGCCAGCCAGGATACTTGGTTACAGCCGGGTGAGATTATCGTTAGCGGAGTGGCCGCCGGTGGGTGTCTGCTCGATATTCACGGCGATAGTGGGCCATGGTTACGTCATGGTGATGAGGTGGTGCTGGTGTGCTCTGAACTGGGGCAATTGCGCTCTCCAATCGGATGGTTGTCAGAGTAAGCCTGGTGCGTTCTCGCACATTTTCTACTTGCTCACACTATTGGCGGGTTCCCAACTCTTTCTTTCGGCGAGAAGGAAGGAGTTTCAGACAAACCAACGTGGCAGGAGCGCCAACAAGCCACGAACCCGTTCCCGCAATTCATCACGTGCAACCACGAAGGCTGCGTATCGTTGTTCATAACTACCGGTTACCGCTGCTGGATCGGCGATACTCCAGTGGATATGGCGTACAGCCTCTGGCCACACTGGACACTCCTCGCGAGCGATGTCACATACCGTCACGATGAGGTCAGGTTGCTGATCGATAATGGTGTTGATTGATTTGGCGATCTGCTGATCAATCGGTATTCCGACCTCTTTCATAACGGCAATTGCCAGTGGATGAACCGGTTGAGGCGACGTACCGGCACTTATTGCGTGCACCTGACCCTTGCTCAATACTCGTAACCATGCCTCGGCCATTTGCGAACGGGCACTGTTGGCCCGGCATAGAAATGCAACCTTAATCGACGGTAAACGAAGCGGTAATGTATTTGGTAGCGCTAATTCATACCCAATCTGTTCAAGCAAATCGGTAAACGATGATAGATTGAGGCTATAGTAGACGATGCGCTTATCAACATCACTGCGGTGCGTATTAATGAATCCAGCCTGACGCAGGACATTCAGGTGGTACGAAACCAGGTTTTGCGCCAGACCGATGCCTGCTACTAATTCATTAACCGGACGGTCACTTTCACGCAGCATCGTGATCAGTTTCCAGCGTGTCTCGTCAGCCAGTAAACGCAAGCCTGTGAGTGCTGATAGCGAAGATATCGTACCCATAGCGATTCGCTTTTATCTGCAAGGTGATCCTGCTGCCTAGCATACCAGCGCCGATAAAGTTTGACAACTCGTCTATGTTGAGTGTCTACTGGGGTAGATGAAGATCTTGTACCAGCAAGCGGAACCGTGGATCAGAGAGGGGGCAGCGTTCTCTGCTTCGGTTCACCGATGCACCAGCACAGGTACACTGACGATGATCCCATCCTTACTAC
>Ga0197142_1000794_pt1 | contig 29586 bp, 28 predicted proteins | sample GBS60_MetaG_FD_148614 | JGI IMG/M metagenome (GOLD analysis project Ga0197142, IMG submission 148614) | Sediment microbial communities from Great Boiling Springs, Gerlach, Nevada, United States - GBS 60_MetaG | ecosystem: Environmental > Aquatic > Thermal springs > Hot (42-90C) > Sediment... | reverse complement strand
AATCGGTGTCGAAAGCGAACCGGGCAAAGGGTCTTGCTTCTGGTTCACCCTCCCGGTGGCGCGGGCGCCTGTAACCTCGACGCCGCTCGATGCATCATATTCCTGGTGAAGATCGGAACAAAGAATAAAGGAGAACCATGTTCAACTTTTTTCGAGCGCAGCCCAAACAGGACGAAATCACCCCGGTCGAGGTGCAGCAGCGTCTCGCGCAGGGGGAACGACTCTACCTGCTCGATGTGCGTGAACGGGAAGAGTACGCCGAAGCGCACATTGCCGACAGCGTGCTCATTCCGTTGGGGCAACTATCGCGCAAACTGAGCAGCATTCCCAAAGATGCGACGATCATCGCTATCTGTCGCTCCGGCAATCGCAGCGGCGTCGCCGCCGATCTGCTGCGCCGCGCCGGATATAGCAATGTGCTCAACCTGCGCGGCGGGATCATTGCATGGGCGCGGGCGGGACTGCCGCTGGTTATGTGATATCCCATCTGGTAGAACCCTGTGTGCGGTCCGCAAGTGTTCGTTTCCACTGTGCGCTGTTCGCCACGGAGCGAGGGCGGCCGAGGACAAGGCGCCCTCATTCCCGCGATGGGTCGCATTGCTGTAGGCACACGGGCGAGACTGGGCGAGAACCACCGAAAGCCGTCGTCATCGATATACCGCTGCACGCAGGCGGGCGAGACGCCCGCGCACCCAGGCGCCCGCGCTCCCACGATGGGTCATACCACTGCCTGCAGGCGCGAGACGTCTGCGTACCCAGTCCAGGCGCCCGCGCTCCCGCGATGGGTCATACCACTGCCTGCAGGCGCGAGACGTCTGCGTACCCAGTCCAGGCGCCCGCACTCCCGCGATGGGTCGCATTGCTGTAGGCACACGGGCGAGACTGGGCGAGAACCACCGAAAGCCGTCGTCGTCGATATACCGCTGCACGCAGGCGGGCGAGACGCCCGCGCACCCAGGCCATGCAGCGATGCGCACCGTATCTGGTGTCAGGCGGTTTCCGCCGTCAACACACGGTAGTTCAGATACGCAAACGGGTTATCAATCTCTTCGATTGTAGCCAGTGTCGACTGATCGGCGTCATCGAGCATATCGCGCTCCGCCAGTTCGCACATGTGCCAGCATCGCGTCAGGTGCATCCACGCACGGTGCGCTTCGCCGGGATCGTTTCGTCCAGTTAACAGCAACCAGTCGCTCGACTGCGCCAGCATCAATTCGCGCACAGCCTGGTTGAGCGCGCGTTCCCTATCACCATGGGCATCAGGAAAGCGACGCACAACTTCGACCACCAGATTCTCCGCCTCAGCGACAGCAGCACGAAGGCGGTCACTTGCCGGAGTGCTCCAGGCTGAGTGATCGCCTTCAGGTCCCCACGATCCATCCCGCAACACGACAGTCTGACGCGGACGAAACGCGCGCAGGTATGGTGAAGGGGTTGTCAATGCAAATGGCTGTCGTTCAAGCACCGTCTCGAACAATGCGCGCAACCAGGCGGGTCCCTCAAACCACCGTCGCCCCAGCACATCGGCATCGAGCGGCACGACAACAATGCCGGGGCGATCGTGACGGGAGGCAAACTCGCGCAGTTCCGCTGCCACCCATTCGGCAAAGTGGACGGCATGCTCCTGTGCACGCCGAAAGGCGTGATACGGATCATAAGGCTCGATGATGGCATCCCCCATGCCGTTGCGCCAGATCGGCAGATGTGTGGAGCGCTCACGCCGGGTTGCCAGGTAGAGCGGATCACCAACATACCCGATGCCGGGTGAAACGATCTGGAGTGACGCATCGACGGCGCGCAGGAAGACGATCAGTCGGCGGGAAGCAACCCATCGCGGGCGCAGGTGTGTGACGGATGCGCCGGACGCCACGCTCGCCGGATCGATGATAAAGTAGCGCGCACCGTTGAAACGCAGCGCATGTTCCAGTCCAACCCGAAATCCGCATTCTGGCAGCCAGAAGCCGCGTGGACGACGACCGAGCAATCGCGTGATCGTAAGCGTGCCCGCGCCGAGTTGCGCCCGCACCGACTCCTCGTGTGTGAGCAGTGGCAGATAGGCATGCGTTGCGGCGCCTCCCAATGGCTCGACGGTTCCATCCGCACACAGTTCGCGCAGCGCTGCCACCAGGTTGCGCCCGTAGCGTTCAGTAAAACTGCGGAGAATGCCCTGTCCCCAATCAAGATAGAAGCGCGCCAGGTACGCATAATGCCCCTGTCGCTGACGCTGCCAGCGTCGCAGCGCCGCTTCGCACCGCGCCAGCCAGCGCTCCATCCAGACCACGAAATGCTTCTGGACAACAATATCCGCCAGTTGTTCGAGCAAGATCGGCGAATATGCCAGCGAGACAGCGGGGCGCATACCGCTTTCGCGCAGATCGTGCAACACATTCATCACCGGCACGATCGAAAACGCAATCATCTCGTGCAGCGGGTCTTCGCCATCGGGACGGCGACCGGCTGCACGCAGGTATGGCATATGCCCGACGAGAATGAGCGCCAGACCGCCTGTAAACGATGTCGTCATTGACTGACCGTCGCTCTGTTCACAATACCCTCACCCAGCGCCTCCAGACGCGCCATAACCGCAGCAGGAAGACCGGCAAGCACTGCCGGATCGCCCTCCTCGAGCGCCTGCGCCACATCGATCAGCAGACGCAAACGATCAATCCGCGTATGCTGCTCTGCGGTCAGCGTTCCCGCCATTTCATACCCTTCCATAACTCCCCGCCGAAACGCAGCCGACTGACGCGAAGCGAGGGCATATGCCAGATCGAACAGGGGATCACCGCCGACCGGTGGAGCAGGTTGAACCAGACCTTCGAGTTGCACCGATTCGCCTACGGTGACGACAATGCGCGCAGGCTCGACGGCGCCATGCAGAACACGTGGTTGGGTGCAGGCAAGGGTGGGATGATCGAGCGTGGCAGCCCGGAGAGCAGAGGTGATATCGGCGCCCAGCACCGCTTCTGCCCGGTCATCGAAACTGCGTTGCTCAAGCCAGCCTGCCAGCGCTTCGCGCCACGTTCGCGCCGACCAGCGACCGGTCGGTGTTGGCGCGCCATAACCGGGCGCCTCGATACGATGCACCCGCCGAAGCATTCGTCCAGTCTGTCGCCCGGCGATGCGGACAAGCGCCGCATCATTGATACGATCAAGCGTCAGACTGCCGGGATAGGTTTCGATCGCATAGGTAAAAGGAACGTTCGCGCAACTCAGATCATACGCAATCAGACGCGGCGCCGGCAGGTCGCATGCTGCCAGTGAGCGCAGAAAAAAGACCTCGTGCGCCAGATCTGCTTCAGGGGCAATGACCAGCAGCAGATGATGGGTCGCAGTCGTCAGGCGCACCTCAATGCGCTGGTTCGTCGCACGCACGAGGGTTGCATCTGTCGGGCGCGCCTTGAGCGGTTCTACGATCACGGCGGCATAATCACCCAGATGCGCCATAACACGGCGCAAGGGATCGGAACATGCCGGATCTTCCGGATCGAGGTAGAGATTCAGATGCGCCCACATAGGCGCAAGATACCACGGAGTTCGCCAGCGCGCAACTACGGGGACAAACGGTAGATGCGGCGGGCGTTCTCGACCCAGAGTTTGCGCTGCGCCTCCGGTGTCAGATCCGCCGTAAGCGTCGCCAGGGTTTCGACCCAGCGGCGATAACTGGTTGCCAGGAGCGCCACGGGCCAGTCGCCGCCGAACAACACGCGATCCTCACCGAATACATCGAGTGCGTGATGGATGTAGGGCGCCAGGTCATCGACCGTCCAGCGTTCATGGTCTGCTTCGGTTGCCACGCCGCTGATTTTGCACGCCACATTCGGTAAACGCGCGAGCGTCTCCATATGCAAACGCCACGGATCGAGCGTGCCACTGCGAATATCCGGTTTCGCCAGATGGTCGAGAACGAAACTGACATCCGGGCAGGCGCGCACCAGTTCAATGACCGCTGGCAACTGATAATGATAGATGCAGATATCGAACGACAAGCCGTACTCTGCCAGCATCTCAACGCCATGCACGAATGAAGGACGCAGGCAGTGCGCAGGGTCTGGCTCACCCTGCAGAATACGCCGCACCCCCTTGATCAACGGACTGACCTCAACCAGCGCATCGAGGAATGAGCGTGCACAGGCGCCATCGTCGAGCGGCGCCCATGCCACAATACCCTGAAGGCGCGGCTCGTCCGCCGCTATCTGCGCAATATGCCGCGCCTCCAGCAGTGCATATGCAGGGGCGACATCCACCTGCACATACACCATTGCCGTGATGTTCAGACCTGCCGTATGTTCCTGGAACACGCGCAGGTCGTACACCCGATTGAGCAGATCATTGCCATCAAGCCAGGGGATGCGAAACCGTGTCGGATCCCACAAATGGAGGTGTGCATCGATGATGGCATCGTTCATGGCAACACCGGACTATCTGCGACGTTCCCATAACGGCTTCGGTGCGCCGATACCGAACGCTTTCCATGCAGTGAGGAGGTACGCCACGGTAGCAACCTCGAGAACCAGAAGCCCCAGCGTAAACCAGGCAAAACTGGTTGCCACCAGCGGATGCACAGCGACAGGAAGACCGCGCACCAGCAGGCCAATGATACCATTGCGCCACATAAATGCTGCCCCCAGTCCGACAATTGCCAGCGGACCGCCAAGGACATGCGACCACCACGCACTCTGCATGACGTCCCACAAACCCCAATAGAACCAGACGATGGTGAACGGCACAAGAATTGCGAGCGTTATTTCGACGATCTGCACCGCAAGCGGGATCCCAAGCGACGCCTTGTACGCAATCAACGCCATCGCCAGCACGGTCAGCGCCAGACCACACACCACGCCTGTACCAGACAGCAGCGCCAACCCGATTGGACGTCGCAGTTGCACTGCGGATCTGGCGACACGAATACTGGAGCGACTCATATGATACCCCTCCTCAGGAGACGCTGGCGGGGCAGAACCGATGCATTGAGACGGAGATGCAACTTGCCGTTTGGGAACTTACGAACTATTATAGCAAAAGGCAGAGCAAGGCTGTCAAGTTTAAGTTTTGTCATCAAAGGAGAATTCGTGTCTCATCTCAATCTCCCTCCCATCACCGGCGAACGCTTTCGCTCGCGTCGTTCAGTCGTGATGACCAGCCGGGGCGTGGTAGCAACCAGTCAACCGCTGGCAGCGCAGGCAGGGTTGAGAATGCTGCTTGCAGGCGGAAGCGCAGCCGACGCGGTCATTGCCGCCGCTGCGGTGCTCAACGTCGTCGAGCCGATGAGCACCGGCATCGGCGGCGATGCGTTCGCGCTGGTGTACGATGCGCAGACCCGCACCGTGCGGGCGCTGAACGGCAGCGGGCGAGCGCCTGCGGCGTTATCGCGTGAACTCTTTGTTGAGCGTGGATTGACCAGCATTCCGTTGACCGGTATGCTGCCTGTGACCGTCCCCGGTGCGGTGGATGCGTGGGTTGAACTGTTATCGGCATATGGACGGTTGCCGCTGGCGCAGGTTCTCGCGCCAGCTATCGAGTATGCCGACTATGGATTCCCTGTAAGCGAGATCATTGCGCGCAGCTGGACACTGGCAGAACCAAAACTGGCTGCTCACCCCGACACGGCGCGCACCTACCTGCCGCAGGGTCGCGCACCGCGTGCCGGTGAACTGTTCCGCCAGCCAGGACTGGCACGCTCGTTGCGGTTGATTGCTGAAGGTGGGCGCGACGCCTTTTACCGTGGCGCCATTGCCGCCGCAATCGCTGCAACCAGCGCCCGCGATGGCGGCGTGTTGACCCTGGAAGACCTGGCGGCGCATCACTCGACATGGGACACGCCGATCAGTGTGACATATCGCGGTTACACCGTCTATGAGTGTCCGCCGAATGGTCAGGGCATCACTGCGCTAATGGCGCTGAATATCCTCGAAGGGTTCGACCTGTCAGCATATACGCCAGCTTCGCCAGAAGCGTTGCATCTCCAGATCGAAGCGTTACGCCTGGCATTTGCTGATGCAGCGGCATATGTCGCCGATCCGGCGCATGCGCATGTGCCGACCACGTGGTTGCTTTCCGGCGTCTATGCCGCCGAACGCCGCGCACAGATCGATCCGCAGCGCGCTCTGCCTCATGTTCATGCCAGCACGCTCCCCGGCGGGCACGATACCGTCTATGTTACGGCGGTCGATGCCGATGGCAACGCGGTCTCGTTCATCAACAGCCTCTACATGGGCTTCGGCTCCGGGGTGGTGGCGGGAGACACCGGCATCTGCCTGCAGAATCGCGGCGCCGGGTTTGTGCTCGATCCGCAGCATCCCAACTGTGTCGCTCCCGGCAAACGACCGTACCATACGATCATTCCATGCATGGTGACGTGCGGTGACCGGCTGTGGGCGAGTTTTGGCGTGATGGGCGGTTTCATGCAACCCCAGGGGCATGTGCAGATGCTGGTGAATATGATCGACTTCGGGATGAATCCGCAGGAGGCGCTTGATGCGCCGCGCTTTGAGTTGATCGATCCCTATCTCAACCAGGATGCCGTCGCGCTGGAGCACGACCAGGCAGTAGCGGAAGCGCTCCGGGAGCGTGGGCACTCCATTGTGGATCGTCAGGGCATGTTCGGCTTTGGCGGCGGGCAGATTATTGTTGTCGATGAAGCCGGAGTGCGCCATGCCGGTTCTGATCCGCGCAAAGACGGATGCGCGGTTGCTTACTGAGTCTCGCCTGCCGGTTGCACCGTTCTACCACAGCGTTAACTGTTCGGCGATCGGCGACCGGCGCGCATAGTGTCGCAGGCGATCACGTTCATTGCGTCCGAAAAAGCGCCCATCGAGCGTAATAAAGTCACGCGCGCGCGCGAGCGCCCCACCCAGCGCTGCAAGATGATCCGGATCGCGGAAACGCCCTTCGCGGCGCAGGCGGAGAATGCGCGCCACGCTTACCGGACCCAACCCCGGTACGCGCAGAAGTTCGTCCCGGTCGGCACGGTTCAGTTCGACCGGGAAGCGTTCCGGATGCGCCAGCGCCCACGCCAGTTTCGGGTCGAGGTGTAACGGCAGGTTGCCATCAGGATCATACGGGAGTTCCTGCTGCTCGAAGCCATAGCGTCGCAGCAACCAGTCTGCTTCACGGAGACGCTGCTCGCGCACAAACGGCGTCGGCGGACGACTCTCCAGCGGTGTGCCGGTCACCGGTCGGAATGCGCCAAAATAGACCCGACGCAGCGCCAGGTCGCGGTAGAGCCAGGTGGTCGTCACCAGCAGATCGCGGTCGCTCTCTCCGGCTGCACCCACAACGAACTGCGTCGCAAGCCCTGCACCGATCGCGCCCGTTCGACTCCAGTCACGCGCCAGCGCCAGCGGTGCGATCAGGTCGCGCAGCCAGTCGCGTTCGGGCGAAATACGCGCCAGATGCGCCGCAGTCGGCGCTTCCAGGTTGAGACTGATGCGGTTGGCAAGGCGCGCAGCACGCTCGATTTCAGCGGCTGGCGCGCCGGGCAGCAGTTTCAGATGCACATACCCGCTGTAGCCGTAGCGCGTGCGCAGCATCTCGACAGCATCGAGCATCCGACCGGTCGCAACCGCCGGATTGCCATCGACGCCGGTGGAGAGGAGCAACCCCTGCACTGCACCACGTTCGACGCGGGGAAGAAAGACGCGCGCCAGTTCATCGGGCGTCAGCGCCGCGCGTGGTATGTCGTTTCCGGAGCGCAGCGGACAGTAGGCGCAATTCCATTCGCAGCGATTGCTCAGCAACAGGCGGAAGACTGGCAGCGCACGCCCCGCGTTGTCGGTATCGGCAGCAACTGCACGATCGTCCCACAGCACCGTGCGCGGCGTGGCGCGCCGCTTCCCCAGGAAGCGATCACACGCATCAAAACGCGCCGCTGGCGACAGGATGGCAAGTTTGTCGTCAAGGTCCATGCAGTTCTCACCTGCGCTGATGCTCGCCTGGGATTGAACCCATTATACACAGTCATCCAGCCCTGCACGAGCGTATCCAGAAGTTCGCCGCGACGTCAGAGTTTAAAGGTTTCTCGCTACGTTCCAGTATAATCTCGGCAGTGAGGTGATGATCGCACCACGGAGGATCCGAGAGCGCAACGTCTGCATCACACCAGACACAGAGGTCGTACAGGAACTTTTATTCAACGACGCAAGGGGGAGAAGATTGCATGACACACGTTATTCGATGGATATTGGTGATGCTGATGGGAGTGCTCATCGCCGGTTGTGGCGCGCCGCCTGCGCAGATGTCGTCCGCGTCCAATATGCGCGCTGCATCTCCAGCAGCCCTGTTGCCCACCGCGTCGGCGCCGCCGGTTGCTGCGACGCCCCTGCCAACCCTGGCGCCAACCGCAACCACTGTACCGACTGCAATTCCAACTGCTACCCCCGCACCGACGCTGCCACCAACCACGGCGCCCTCCCCGGTTCCAACTGCCCGCCCGCAAGCCGTGCCGCCTGCGCGTTTAGTCATCAATGCCATTGATCTAGATCGCGTCCTGATCCCGGTAGGTCTCGATGCGAACCGTGTCCCGGTGGTGCCCGATCACGATGTGGGATGGTACCGACTCGGCGCAATGCCGGGACAGGGTGATAATATCGTGCTTTGGGGACACGTATTGCGCTTCCGCAAGACGCCGCATATCCCTGCGCCATTCGCGCGTCTGAGGGAGTTGAGTCCTGGAGCGACCGTGATTCTGATCGACGAACGCGGTGTCGAACATCGCTATACCGTGACACGCCAGGTATGGGCCACGCCGGACGAGGTTCACTACATGCTGCCGCAGGGACGCGAGATGGTGACCATGATTTCGTGCATTGGCGACAAGATCATTGCCGATGGCAGCATTGAAATGACCCATCGCCTGATTACGATTGCGGAGCCGGAGATTGTTGCACGCTGAAGGTTGTAAGGTTGAACGTTGCAGGCGGGAAGGTGAAGCGAGGCGAGAGGTGAGAGGGGATGAGGCGGGATGGACCAGAGGCGCGAGGGTTGGAGGACGCAGGCGGGAAGGTTGAAGGTGGACTCTACGTCCTCTATGGCGCCGTAGTGCATGCCTCGCAGGTTCGCATAGACGAGGGTGCAGGGAGGCGTTACCCGCCCATCCGCTTTCCCAATTCATCGCCACGCCAGCGGATGTTGCCACGCAACAGCAGGTTGGACGCATTGAGTTTATACGCCAGGTCGCGCGCCAGATTGCGCATCACAACGAAGCCGATCCGCGGGCTGCGTTCCGCCAGCGCATCAAAATCCAGCGCCCGAATAACGATCAGCACCGTCGGTTCATTCGTCATCACCGTTGCGGTGCGCGCTGCACCGCCGAGCAATGCCTGCTCGCCAAAACACTGACCCGGATACAGGGTGTTGATCGTCGATGGCGCTACCGTCCCATCCGACAGGCGCGTCGTGATCATGACGCGCACCGTACCTTCGTGCACGATGTACAACTCGTCGCCGGTGTCGCCTTCATTGAAAACCGTCTGGCTCGCAGGCGTGCGGATCGCTCTGCACATTCCCGCAACCTGCATCAGTTCATCGTCGCTCAAACCGGCAAAGATCTCGACTTTACGCAGATTTTCGAGCACGCGCGGGTTCATTCGCGTCTCCCGGCAGGCATGCTGCCTTTTATCAAGTTTCGGGTACAATACAGTATAGCACGCCATTATCCGACACAGGTGCATACTGACGCATGCCGATCACTCCTGTCATTCCGATGAGAAATCGACTCAGAACCGTTTGAAAGAGGAGCAATTCCGCCATGGGCAAGCAATCACGCATCAAGCGCGAACGCCGCGAACATGCAACATATCTGGCAACAGTCAGCAATTGCGAAGGGACGTGGCTCGAGCGTCCGCCAGACGCCGACGAGCAGGCGAAGATCGACTCCGCTGGCAAAATCCTGCGCCGCTTCCGTATGCAGGCGCTACAACTCGGCGCCGACCGTGATGCGTTCAACCGGTTCAGTCTCGATATCTTTCGTGATGAACGCTTCGCGCCGCTGCACTTCAGCGATGACATGATCGAGATGATTCTGGAAGAGATCGGTGAGCCGCCGGTCGTTGAGGATGACAGCGACCCATCGTTCACCAACTATCTGCTGCGGGCGCTGGGAGTTGTCGCTTCTGCGCGCGTGCGACGCACCATGGCGGAACAGGCGCGCCGCTTCCTGCCGCAGTATGTGGCTGCCGGGCAGTATAAAGAAGCGCTGGCGATCGAACACAACTGCTATATGACGGTGATGAGCGATGCAGCGACGCCGTTGCTGGTGCAGATGCTCGTCAGCGGGCTGGCGCGCTACTACGAGGAGCATGAACCGGACGAGACGGTAGCATAGCCGTCAGAGCGATGGCGGCTCTTCGGTCATTGCGGCTATGCGCCATCCTTCCGGCGTGTTGATCACCACCACGTAGAGTTGATTAGACCCGCGCTTCCAGCGCGTCGGCAGGTCGGGAACCGGCTCAGCATCAACCGTGACGCCGTAGATCAATCGCCCATCGGCGGCGACGACCGAGTCGATCCGGGTCAGGGTGAGCGACTGCACCGCCTGGGTTGTGCTCTCGAACATGTCGAGGGGGGTGATTGCCTGCATGGCGGGCGTCAGCAGCGCCCAGGCTTCCGCTGCGCGCCGCCCGCCGAATGCAGCAAAGTAGGCGCGCACCGTTTGCTCGGCGGCAGCAATGTTTGCTGCTGGAGCGCCTTCGGGCGTTGCCTGCACGAGCGCTTCCGGGGTTGCCGTCACGTCGCCGGTGCTGCCAGACTGTCCGGCAGTTGCCGGTTCGATCCGCACCTCAACCCCTTCTGCAACCGATGTCAGCACGACCGCTGCCGTAGCACGCGCTGGCGCCAGCGGTGTGCTGGTTGTCTGGACGCTGAGCGGCGCGGCTTGTCCGCATCCAACCAGCAACCCGACCAGCATCCCTCCTGCAATCCAGTTACGTCGGCGCGGCATACGTCCCCCGATCATTAAGCCTCATATCATGGTAAACAGTATACCACTCCCTTCCACCCTGCGTCTCTCTGGAATGCGGACGACTTCCCCGATATTTCCGGCTCAACGTCCATACCGCCACCAGTAGTAGTGCTGCCCGACATTTCCCATCTCGACGCGGAACGCGGGCGGATTCGCCGGGTTGTAGGTCAGCACGCGCCGCTCGAAGACCTGGAACAGGATCGGTCGCTCAACGCCGCCAACCCTGACTTTGACCCAGTATGCACCGGTGACCGGCAACCCGAAGACATACAGCGGATCGTACACTTTCGCCGTCACGTAGCGCCCATTCTCATATACCAGACCAGACTGGTTCATGAAGTCCAGGAATGCGCGCGCAACGCCGTGATTATTATCGCCGGGCAGCAGCACCGTCGCCGGATCGTTCACGTAGTCGTTGAAGCCGGTGATACTGCCGTCCGGGTTGATAAATCCGGTCGCCGGACGATACAGGTCATTGGGATTGACCGCGCCGGGATTCTGATAGAAGCGGAGCAGATCGGCATAGGTCGGGAACTGATCCGGATCGCCGACAGCGCTGATCCGGGCTGGCAGACGCCACTCGAACAGATTGTACCCGACCTGCATACGCCCGGTCATCAACTCGATGGGCAGGAGACCATTGGTGACGTACCAGGGCGAAAATGGGTTCGCAGTTGGATCGTTGATCTCCATACGGCTCTTGTCGAAGTACTGCACCACGCGCATACCCTCATACCCTTCCAGCAACGGTTCACGCAGCGCCGGAGTGTTCGGCGCCGGTCCCCACGTCCACGACCGACCACTGATCTGTTCCGCGACCGGACGATCCTGGCGCTCCCAGACTCGACGGAATGCGTCATTGCCGAAGGGTGGCGCCGAAGCTGAGACGGGCATTGCCGCCGCCAGCATTGCAATGATCAGAAGGGGAGTGAGAAACACTATGCGTCGCATCGTAGCGTCCTTTCTGCGCATCATCGCGCTGTGCGCCGGCGGATAGCGGATGAAGATGGAAGCAGGCGAGGCGATGTTCGAGGTCCGGCGCAATTGTCTCCCGGCTGACCACGAGGACTGTCAGCCGCCATCTCTGGAGGAAAATCGTTCCTTCCAGACAGAAGTATAGTTCATGTTTCTCGAACAGAGAGAGAAGAAGTTACTACACGCGGGGAACGAACCTGCCCCGATTGGACGATGTCACACGCCGCTGAACGCTGAAAAGCCGCCGTCCACCGGTATGACGGCGCCGTTGACGAATGCCGCACCCGGGCTACAGAGCCAGATCAGGGTTGCGATCAGGTCTTCCGGGACGCCAAAGCGCCCGGCAGGCGTGTGCGCGAGAATGTGCTCACCACGCGCGGTGAGCGACCCATCAGGATTGAGCAACAACGCACGGTTCTGTTCACCGATGAAAAAGCCGGGTGCAATGGCATTAACCCGCAATCCAGAACCGTACCGCCGCGCCAGTTCAATCGCCATCCAGCGCGTCAGGTTTTCGACGGCGGCTTTGGCGGCGCTGTAGCCGGCGATCCGTGTCAGTGGACGCTGCGCTGCCATTGATGAGATGTTGATGATCGTTCCCTGCCCCGGCGCAGCAATCATTGTCGCACCAAACACAAGTGACGGCAGCAGCACACCGATCAGGTTCAGATCGACGACGGCGCGAAACGCCTCAGGGTCGAGATCAAGTAATGAAGCCTCAGGCGCCAGTGTCGCGCCAGGCATATTGCCGCCAGCGGCATTGACCAGAATATCGACCCGTTCCCAGCGATCAACGATAGTGGCGCACGCGCGTTCGACCTGGGCGCGCTCACATACATCGGCGCTGAGCGCCAGCGCCGTGCCGCCAGCCGTTTCGATGGCAGCGACGATTGCGGTCACCGGTTCGATCCGTCGGGCAAGAACGGCGACGCGCGCACCGGCTTGCGCCAGACCTTTCGCCATCGCCGTACCCAGTGCACCGCTTCCGCCGGTGACCACGGCAACTTTCCCTTCCAGGCTGAACAGTGAGTGAAGAAATGGCTCAGACATTGCGCGCGCTCCTGTCGGTTGCCGGGTATGGTACCATAGACGCACATTCCCATCGCAGGAAGCATAGATGCGCGAGGGCTATCACAACGGGCATCATTTCGGCAGGGAAGAGACGGGGGAAACCCGCATCCGCAGGAGAATAATGATAACCGCAGCACGCATCATTCCCCGGTCTGCGTCCAGGAATTGCGCGATTCATCAGGGAAGGACATACCATGACGTTCGTCCGCGATATGTTAAGCCGACCACGCCCGCCACGCATCAGGCATGATGTTCAGTTGCCGCGTCGGGTCGCATACTACCCGTCACCGGTCGACTGGCGTGACGAGGTGATCTACTTTTTGATGGTTGATCGCTTCAGTGATGGACAGGAAGATACCCGCCCGTTGCTCGACCGGCGCTACCTGGCAGCAGCGCGCCCGGCGCTGCCCAACGGCGACCCCTGGCGCTGGGATCGCTGGGCGTTGTCGGGCGGTGAACGATTTCAGGGCGGCACGTTGCGTGGAATCATATCGAAACTCGGCTATCTGCAACGGCTCGGCATCACCACCCTGTGGCTCAGCCCGGTCTGCAAACAGCGCGTCCACCTCGACACCTATCACGGCTACGCCATCCAGGATTTTCTCGACGTCGATCCGCGTTTCGGCACGCGCCAGGACCTGGTCGATCTGGTGAGCGCTGCGCATGAGCGTGGCATGCGGGTATTGCTCGACATCGTGTTCCAGCACACCGGTCCCAACTGGCGCTACCCGCCCGATGTTCCCGGTGGCGCAGACATGCCGCACTATACGAGCGGGCGCTACCCGTTCGGCAGTTGGGTCGATGCTGCGGGTGCGCCGCTCGTGGGCGTTCCTGATGTGAACGATGCTGCCTGGCCCGAAGAGATGCGCACGATCGACTATTATACGCGCGCTGGCGCTGGCGATCTGGGCGCTGGCGCTATCGATGATCCGGATGCCGAGCATAAACGGTCGGACTTTTTCACGCTGCGCGACATCAATCTCGATGCGCCGGGCGCGCTCACCGATCTGGCGCTGTGCTACAAATACTGGATTGCGTTGACCGACTGCGATGGGTTTCGAATCGATACGCTCAAACATGTCTCGTTCGAGCAGGCGCGCAATTTCTGCGGCACGATCAAGGAGTTCGCCGCCAACCTGGGCAAAGCGAACTTCTTCCTGGTCGGCGAAGTCGCCGGGGGCGATTTTGCCGCAACACGCTACCTCGACGCGCTGGAGCGCAACCTGAATGCCGCGCTCGATATCGGCGAAATGCGCCTGGCGCTCGGAGATGTTGCAAAGGGGCTGGCGCCAGCGCGCGCCTATTTCGACGGGTTTGTGCCGGGGCTGGCAATCATGGGGTCGCACCGCAATCTCGGCAGTCGCCATATCTCAATCCTCGACGACCACGACCACGTTTTTGGAACAAAACTCCGTTTCTCGACCGATGTGATGTCGCAGCATCATGCGGCGGCGGCGGTCGCACTGCAACTCTTCACGCTCGGCATTCCATGCATCTATTACGGCACCGAACAGGCGCTCGGCGGTCCTGAACCATCGGAGCGACAGTGGTTGCCGGAGTGGGGACGCGCCGACCGCTACCTGCGCGAGGCGATGTTTGGTCCACTCCACCCGCGCGCGTCCGGGCGCGCCGGGATCGACCCCCAGGCGCTCGATACATCGTTGCCGGGGTTTGGACCTTTTGGCACTGCCGGGCATCACTGCTTCGACGAGCGCTTTCCAGTCTACCTGCGCATCGCGGCGCTGGCAGCCCTGCGCGTCGCATTCCCGGTGTTACGCCACGGTCGCCAGTATCTGCGCCCGATCTCGAACTTCAACCAGCCATTCGCATTCCCGCCAGCCGGAGAAATCATCGCCTGGTCGCGCATCCTCGATGACGAGGAGGCGTTGTGTGTGATCAATCCGAATGGTCTGGCGGCACGTGGCGGCGATGTAGTGGTCGATGCCGCACTGAACCGCCCCGGTGATACCATGACAGTCATCCTGAATACCGCCCAGGCCGCCGATCCAGACGGCTATGACGGTCTGTATCCCAAAGGACGGCAATTGACGGTCAAAGAGCGGAATGGAACGTCATATGTCGAGATTCGCAACCTGCCGCCAGCCGAGACGCTGGTGCTGACAAACCGACCATAGTATGGAGCGTGAGCACTGCCGTGCAGTTCTACTGTCCTGTCTGTTTTGCCGGGGTCGCGGCTGATGAGCGTGATGCGCCGTGCCGCGTCTGCGGCGCTCGCGCGGAGGAGTGGCAGCGCCGCGACTATACCGAACGCCTCATCCATGCGCTCCGACATCCCAACCCGGAAGTGCGCATGGGCGCGATTATTTCGCTGGGTAACCGGCGCGACCCACGGGCTGCGCTTCCGCTTGCCGAATGCGCCCTGGCGCATCCCATCGACGTTGTGCAGGCGCTCGCGATTGTCAGGGCGCTGCACACAATCCCATCAGCGCCAGAGCGGGATACGGCACTGAACATGATCGCCGATCATCCGGCGCGCGCGGTTCGTCGCGCGGTTGCGCGCATGCGCGGTGAACCATAGTACCATTCCAATCACAGTAGCCTGTGCTATAATTTTTCAGCCACCACGTATATCAGCGATGAAATGATCGCCATCTCTTTCGATTGAACAAGGAATAGAATCATGTCGCCAAAACAATGGGCATCCCCTCCGCCGATGCAGATCGACCCGAACCGCCAGTATCGCGCACGGATGATGACCTCCAAAGGTGAAATCGTCATCGACCTGGCCGCCCGGTATGCGCCGAAGACGGTCAACAACTTCGTCTTTCTGGCGAACGAGGGGTTCTACAACGGCGTCATCTTCCATCGCGTTATCAGCAACTTCGTTATTCAGGGCGGCGATCCGACCGGTACGGGGCGTGGCGGACCCGGCTATTCGTTCGAGGACGAGGTCGATCCGAAGAAAAATCCGCTGAAACACGAGACCGGTGTGTTATCGATGGCAAATGCCGGACCGAACACGAACGGCAGCCAGTTTTTCATCACCCACTCGCCGCAACCACATCTCGATGGAAAGCACACCGTCTTCGGCAAAGTCACCAGCGGAATGGACGTTGTCAACGCTATCCGCCAGGGAGACCAGATCCTGAACGTGACCATCGAGGTGCTATAGCCGCGCATGAACGAACTGTTCGACATTGCCGGACAAACGTCCGCCCTGCCACACACGATCATGCCGCGCATGGCGCCGGTCGCCGGGGTCGATGCGCCGCCGCTCCCGGCGCCCGGTCCCGATGGATTGGGAAGCAGTGCGGCGCGTAAGGCGCGATTGCACATCGCACCATCGCCAGGACCGCACAACGCGCTCTGGTATTTTCCGCGCGTCACCGGCGGTCACCTGCGCGTCGCGCGCAATGCACTTATCATTCAGATCGCCCGGTACACGCCATCACTGGCGCTCAAGAACACACTCTACCGCCTGATCGGTATGCGGGTCGGCAGCCACGTCTCGGTTGGTCTGATGGTTATGTTCGATATCTTTTTCCCGCAGGATGTCACTCTTGGCGACAACTGCATCATCGGCTACAACTCAACCATTCTCTGCCACGAATTCACCCGTCATGAATGGCGCCGCGGACCGGTCTGGATCGGACGGGACGTGACGATCGGCGCAAATACGACAATCCTGCCGGGTGTGGTGATCGGTGATGGCGCGACGGTCTCGGCGATGAGCCTGGTGAACCGCGATGTGCCGCCGGGAGCGTTTGTCGGCGGAGTGCCGGTGCGGATGTTGAATGGTGGACGTTGAAGGTTGCGGGTTGAAGGTTGAAGGTTGAAGGTTGTGGGTTGTGGGTTGAACGCCTGCCCTGGGCGCAGCGCGGGAGTTGAGTTCTGACTTCAAGGGTTCATCACAATGATACGCCTGACACACTGGCTCTTCGAGTTCATTCTGCGCACGCCGATTATCTTCTGGTGCTGCGTCGTCGCTAACCTGATCGGCGCGGTGTGGGGCGCAGCGGTCTGGTATGGTCCGATGCTGGCGGCATCGCCGCTGTGGGCATGGCCCTTCATTCCCGATTGCCCACTCGCAGCGTTTCTCGGCACAATTGCGCTCTTTGGCATGCGTGCAGGACGACGCTGGACTCTCTTCTATACGCTGACAGCGTTCGCGTGCATACACTACGGCATCTGGACGCTGGTATTCTGGTTGCGTCAGTGGACAGGATCAGGCGTGATCGATCCGTTCGAGATGGTGCTGTTCGTCACCCATATTGGTTTGCTGTGCGAGGGGGTACTGTTCGCCACGCGCCTGGGCGATGTATCGTTTCCGCAACGACTCACTGTCATTGGCTGGTTTGTCCTGGCATTTGGCGTCGATTACGGGTTGGGGTATCACCCGCCGCTGGCGAGCCACGTGACGTTCGATTTCATCATGTGGTTAACGGTTGCGCTCACGGGCGGGTTGAGCATCGCGTTGCTGGCGCTGCCGCGCACCGGCGCACAACCCACGCGCCTGTCGACCACGACGGTCGAGGGATAGTGGGAGAGGTTATGGGGTTGAAGGTTGAAGGTTGGTGCGTTGAAGGTTGAAGGTTGAAGGTTGAAGGTTGAAGGTTGAACAACGTTGAACGTTAGAAGGTCGAGTTTTGAACATTGAACCTGGTTCTCAGTTCTCGGTTCCTGGTTCTCGGTTCCTGGTTCCTGGTTCGTGGCGGGGAGGGTGGGATTCGAACCCACGTGGGCTTTCAGACCCAACTCGTTTTCGAGACGAGCACGTTCAACCGCTCCGTCACCTCCCCATCGCAAGGGCTAGATGAAGGGCGGCTCGCCAGCCGGCGCAGCCGCCCTTGTTTGTGCTGGCGACTCTGGGGCGATTCGAACGCCCGACCTCTTCCTCCGCAGGGAAGCGCTCTAATCCGCTGAGCTACAGAGTCATGTTCTGTACGCTGCTACTATACCACGAATCGGCGTCCTGTGCAACCGGGGATCACGTGGAAGCAGGGCAAACGAAGGGGTCGCCTTTGCCTGCCCTGCCGGGGGGCGCGTTGTTATGGCGTATTCCGCCACTTTGTTAATCTCACGGTTGCGCCCCTGCTATCCACAATGGTATACTGACACTATCGTGTTCCTCGAACAACGCGCCATACTGTTGAACTGGATCATCAAAACCTCAACGCCCAATGGCGACCGGATCGAGACGATTGCGTATCATTGAGAAGCATACGCAACAAGGACGTTGCAATGACAAGTGTTGCTTTTGAGACGATTGAGAACGATATGGTACATCTGAGCGCTGCTTCGCCGTACTTCAATCGTGAGCTCAGCTGGCTCGAATTCAACCGTCGGGTGCTGGAAGAGGCGATGGATGAACGCCATCCGCTGCTAGAGCGCGTGAAGTTCCTTTCGATCTTCAGCACCAACCTTGACGAGTTCTTCATGATTCGTGTTGCGGGCTTGAAGCAACAGATCGCCGCTGGCGTCGCCAGTCGTTCACCGGACGGGCTGACCCCATCTGAACAATTGCACGCCATTCGCCGCGCCGTTATTCCGCTTCTTGAGCAGCATCGGTCCTGCTGGCTCGACGACATCAAGCCGAAGTTGCATGAGCAGGGCGTTCATGTGCTTGATTACCACGAATTGACGCCAGCGCAGCGCGCGGCATGCGCTGAGTACTTCGAGCGTGAGGTATTTCCGGTGTTGACGCCGCTGGCAATCGATCCCGCGCATCCATTCCCGCATATTTCGAACCTGAGCCTGAATCTTGCAGTGGTGATCCACGATCCGGATGAGGGCGAACTCTTTGCGCGCGTCAAGGTGCCAGCAGTGCTGCCGCGCCTGGTGCCAATCGAAGGCGGTCTGTGCGATTCTCCGGATGATATTCCACCGGAACGACGCTACTGCTTCACCTGGCTCGAACAGATCATTACCGCCAATGTCGCATCGCTCTTCCCCGGCGAGGAGATCGTCGAATGCTATCTGTTCCGCATTACGCGCAACGCCGATATGGAAATCGAGGAAGAAGAGGCGGACGATCTGCTGCGCGTGATCGAAGAAGGGGTGCGTCAGCGACGATTTGGCGCCGTTGTGCGTCTGCAGGTGCAGCACTCGATGCCGGAACGGGTGCGCAATCTGTTGCTCACCAATCTGAAACTGACCCCCGACGACGTGTATGAGATGCGTGGACCGCTCGGTCTGTCGGATCTGATGCAGTTGACGAAAATTGACCGCCCCGACCTGAAAGATCCGCCGTTCTACCCGATACCCCCTGCGCCGTTGCAGAACGCGCGCAGCAGTGAGGAACTCTTCGCTGCGATTCGTCAACACGATATCCTGTTGCACCATCCATTTCACTCCTTCCAGCCGCTGGTATCGCTGATCCAGGCGGCTGCTGAGGACCCGAATGTGCTGGCGATCAAGCAGACGCTCTACCGCGTCGGGTCGAATTCGCCAATCGTGAAGGCGCTCATGCACGCGCGCGAGCAGGATAAGCAGGTGACCGTGCTGGTTGAGTTGAAGGCGCGCTTCGACGAGGAGAACAATATCATCTGGGCGAAACAACTCGAACGCGCCGGTGTGCACGTCGTGTATGGGTTGGTCGGGTTGAAAACGCATGCCAAACTGGCGCTGATCGTTCGCCGCGAGCACGACGGCTTGCGCCGTTATGTCCACCTTGGCACCGGCAACTATAATGCAACCACTGCCCGCATCTACACCGACCTGGGCTTGTTGACGGCGCGCCCTGATATTGCCGCCGATGTGTCGGAACTGTTCAACCATCTCACCGGCTTCTCGCGTCAGCGGCACTATCGCAAACTGCTCGTCGCGCCGGTGAGCATGCGCGAATGTCTCGAAGCGTTGATCGAACGCGAGATCGCCCACGCGCAGGCGGGACGGCAGGGGCATCTGATTTTCAAATGCAACGCAATCGTCGATAAAAAGATTATCGATCTCCTCTATCGGGCTTCTCAGGCAGGCGTAACTATTGAGTTGATCGCGCGCGGCATCTGCTGCCTGCGCCCCGGAGTGCCAGGCTTGAGCGAACGCATCTCTGTGCGCAGTATCGTCGGGCGTTTCCTTGAGCACAGTCGCATCTACTACTTTGCGAACAACGGCAATCCAGATATCTACCTCGGCAGCGCCGACCTGATGGAACGTAACCTCGACCGCCGCGTCGAGACACTGTTCCCCATCGAGTCTGAGCCTTTGAAAGCGGAGATTCGTCAACTGCTCGATGTGTATTTGCGGGATACGTCGCGTGCACGCATTCTGATGCCCGATGGTTCATATGTGCGCGCCCGCCCGCCCGAAGGCGAGGCGCCGTTCGATAGTCAGGCGTTCCTCAGTCGCGCAAATATGACGCCGCGGTAGGGGAGAACCAGGAACCAGGAACCGAGAACCAGGAACCAAGAACTGAGAGTGGGAGAGGCGCGAGGGGATGAGGCGCGAGAGGCAACGGAGGGGCGCGGCGCTGCTGCGCCCGTATCGGCAGCAGGAGCAATGGCGGGGGTGGCGGCGAGAGGCAACGGAGGGGCGCAGCGCTGCTGCGCCCGTACCGGCAGCGGGAGCAGGGGCGGCGGCGGGAGGCGATCCGATCAACACCTCAATGCCTCAATGTCTCTGTTAGAGTACAACCATGAATATGGCGACATATCGTCTATTCATTGCTGTTGAACTGCCTGACACGCTCCGCGAGGAACTGGCAGATCTGCAAACGCTTCTTAAGCGCGATCAGCCGCCAGTGCGCTGGGTGAAACCTGAAGCGATGCACCTGACGCTCTGGTTCCTGGGGGATGTTCCAGGCGATCAGGTTTCGCATTTGAAGATTGCAATGATGTTGTCGTTCGCCGGGCAGCAGGCAGCGCACATCAGGCTTGGCGCTCCCGGCGCTTTCCCCAACCTGCAACGCCCACAGGTCATCTGGGTTGGGCTGGCGGAAGGCGAAGCGCACCTGCGCTCGTGGTATGATGCGCTGGCGCGTCGCCTGCCATCTCTCGGATTTCACCCTGACCCCCGACCGTTTCGACCGCATCTGACCCTGGGGCGAGTGCGCCACGAGGCGTCGGCGGAACAGCAGCAGCGGCTTGGCGCTGCGCTCCGCTCTCTGAAACTCTCTTCCAACCATACGTGGAATCTTCAGCGCGTGGTGCTGTTCCGCAGCGATCTGCGTCCCGAAGGACCACGCTATACGGCGCTGGCGGAAGTGGATTTACAGGGGCTAGAGGCTGCCAGCGGTTAGGGGTTCAACCTTCAACCTTCGACCTTCGACCTTCAACCTTCAACCTTCAACGTCCACCTTCCCAACTTGTCTCTGATGGTATAATAGGACCATGCTATCTGGACGACTCGCAACAGTAGCATTGTGGCTGCTGATCATTTGCGCTGCGGTTTTTCTGTTCGAGCGCGCAGTAGTTGTCGTTAGTTTTTTTGCTACGCCGCTCCTCCTTTTCGCCCTTGCCTGGCTGATCGCGGTCGTCCTGCAACCGCTGGTGTCACGCCTGACAGCGCTCGATCTCCCACCGATTACAATCCGCGCCCGTCGGGTTCCTCCACCACCGCGCCACCTTTCGCGCATGCTCTCGGTGGCGCTGATCTACCTGGCGCTGTTCGCCGCACTGCTGGTGGTGATCCTGTCGTTCGTGCCGACCATCACCCAGCAACTGACCACGCTGACCGGATCGGTGCCGACAACGGTCGAATCGATCGCCCGCTGGATCGGGCGACTGGATGAAAGTCTGGAACGCTTCGGATTTCGCGGCGATCTTACCGCAATTGTGCAACCTGAAGCGATCGCCCAGCAACTGACCGGCTTTGGCAGTGCAATGCTCCAGCAGTCGCTTGGTATTGCCGGCAGCATTGCCACCGTCCTGTTCAATATTTTTCTGGTGCTGATCCTCAGTTTCTATATCACGCTCGACGGTCCGCGCATGGGTAAGAGTTTCGTGGCTGTCCTGCCCCAATCCTGGCACGATGAAGTCGATAACCTTTTTGCCGTGATCGACCGGGTGTTTGGCGGGTTCATGCGGGCGCAGTTTGTGAACTCACTGTTGTACGGGGTTGCAAACGCGATTGTGATGGCGATGTTCGGTCTCGGCGATATTGCGCTTGCCAGTGTCGTCGCTGCCATACTTGTGTTCATTCCACTGGTAGGGGGGTTTTTCGCGCTGATCCCGCCAGCGCTGTTCGCCATTCTGTTTGCGCCTGATCGGTTGGGATGGCTGTTGCTGACACTGCTCATCGTTCAGCAGGTACAGTTCAATATTGTCATGCCGCGTCTGGTCGGGCAGGCAATCGGGTTGCATCCACTGCTCGTCTTTGCAGCACTGCTCCTCGGTGGAACAGTCGCCGGGGGCTGGGGCGTTCTGTTCGGCATCCCGGTCGCTGGCGTGATCGCCTCGATCACCCAGTTCTTCTATGAGCGCGCCAGGCGCACAGCGATGATGCTTCCAACCGACGAGACATCTCCATCAGTCCCTCCGGCTGCTCCTGCATCGATTGTCGATCCGATCGCCGGTCATCCCTCGCCCGCCCCGGTTGTCGATCCGGTCTCCGGTCATCCCCCGTCGTAGCGCTTGACGCATCGGCGGCTCTCTTCTACAATACCGCTGTCGAGAAACGGCGTCGCACCTCAAATGCGACCTCGTTCTGCATATCTGAGAAGGCAGGGGCGTTGCGGTACAACGTCTCTTGTGTCGATCCGAATTTCCTTCCGCACATTTCCGGGTTTGTGAGTGCAGAAACGGCGCCCTGGCTGGTTCGATACGTGTGCCACGCAGCATCATGGAAAACCGCTCCGGCGAGAAACGTTCCCCCTGTGTGATCTATGCGCTCCTTGGCGGATTGAGCCTGGTGAGCGGCATTGTCGGCACGCTTGTCGGCGGTGCGTTGATCTGGTTCTTTGTTGCGCGCCCGATTGCCGATCAAACAGCGCAGACGCCCGTACCAGCCACGCTCCCCTCCACCCTTCTCCCATCTCCAACACCGCTGGTCGTCGCCACGGACGATCCGGTGCGCACGGCGCCGGCGCGTATCGCGCGCGAGGCAGGACCATCGGTGGTGACGGTGGTGTCGCAGTTGCCGCCGCAGGTCGGTTTCTTCGGCACATTCCAACCGCCGCCAGCGCGTGGTTCAGGAGTGATTATCGATCCGCGCGGGTACATTATCACCAACCACCACGTGGTTGAAGGCGCGCGGCAGTTGTACGTCATTCTTGCCGACGGACGACAGCGCCCGGCGCAATTGATCGGGAGCGACTACCCGTTCAGCGATCTGGCGCTGATCAAGATCGAAGGCGATACCTATCCCGCAGCCCGGTTGGGCGACTCTGACGCAGTCCAGGCAGGCGATTGGGTGGTTGCCATCGGCAGCGCCCTGGGCGACCTGCGCAACTCGGTGACGGTCGGTGTGGTCAGCGGGCTTGGACGGTCGCTGCAAACCCGCGACGTCGTACTGGACGACCTGATCCAGACGGATGCAACCATCAACCGCGGTAACTCTGGCGGTCCATTGTTGAACCTGGAAGGTGAGGTGATCGGGATCAATACGGCGATCATACGCGGCGGCGCCGAACAGGCGGAAGGGATCGGGTTCGCCATTCCCAGTAACACCGTGCGCTATGTCGCCGATCAACTGATAACACGCGGCAGGGTGGCGCGTCCATACCTGCCGATCGAATTTGTACCGATTACGCCGCGTCTGGCGGCGTGGTACAACCTGCCGGTCGATTACGGTCTCTTTATTCAGGCGGTCAGGCGTGGATCGGCGCTGGCGCAGGCTGGTGTGCAACCGGGTGATATCCTGTTATCACTCGGCGGTCAGCGCATCGATGAAGCCCATCCGTTGCTGCGTGTGCTGGCGCGACATCAGGTTGGCGAAGAGGTCGAGATCGAGATCTGGCGTGACAACGCCATACAGACAATACGGATCACGCTGGAAGAATTGCCCCGCTGAGGAACGTTGCCGTCAAGAGTCATGGATCGGTAATTTCCCCTTCAGGTGTGTGTCAGGAACCCATCAGTCGCTCCCGCTATACTTGCGGATAGCGACCGGTTGAAATCGTGTAATCGAGTGTAGAGGAGAGCCATGTTCCAGCAAATGAAGACCGCTATCCCCCGTCTCCTGTCGCTGTTGACGCTGATCGCCATCATCGTCGGCATCGTCGTCGCACCCCGCCAGAGTCGCGCCGCAGCGCGCAGCCCGGCTGAAGTCCCCGACACCTATCCGCCCTATCTCGCCGAGTACTATCCGCAGACCGGTCACTCTGCCGTCAATTCGTTCGAGCTGTTCTGGCGGAATACGCCCAACGCGCTCTTTGTGCTGGGCTATCCGATCTCTCGACCCTTTATTGAGGAAAGTTTCACCAACCCTGGCGAGTATTACCGCGTCCAGTACTTCGAGCGCGCGATCCTTGAGGAGCATCCAGAAAATTATGGCACGCCCTACTATATTCTGGGGCGATTGCTGGGAACGCAACTGGCAAAAGGACGCGAGAACGAACCGCCATTCCAGCCGGTTCCCGACCCGCGCGACGGCACATGGGACAGCGTGACGCGCCATACGCTGCGCAACTCGCCAGCGCCGTTCCGCACCTTCTGGCTCAACAATGGCGGGCTGGCGGTCTTCGGTCGCCCGATCTCCGAACAGTTCCAGGAAGTGAACAAGGCGGACGGCAAAACGTACTGGGTGCAATACTTCGAGCGCCAGCGGATGGAGTGGCACCCCGACGAGCCTGACCCGCGCTACCGCATTCTGCTCGGTCTGCTCGGCAATGAGTACCGTGACGCCAATCATCGCACCAATCCGGCATTCACCCCCGCGCCCCGCGATGATGCACGCTCGCTGCCGCGCCCGTTCATCTACGGCTACAATGCGCATCTCTACCAGGATCGCGAACCCTGGCAGGATCGCAAGCGCGTGCTGCAACTGGTCAAGAACAGCGGCTTCGGCTGGGTGCGTCAGCAGGTGCGCTGGATGGATCTGCACGACCGTTCGGGTGCGATCTACTGGGAAGAACTCGACGACATCGTGCGCGACGCCAATGAAATGGGCGTGAAACTGTTCATCAGCGTCGTCGCCGCCCCCAGTTGGGCAACCGACAATGGACGCAACGGGCTGCCCAACCGCGCCAACATTGGTCAGTTCGCCTATTTTATGGGGGAAATGGCAAAACGCTACCGGGGCAGAGTCGGCGCGTATCAGATCTGGAACGAACAGAACCTGGCGGTCGAAAATGGCGGGCGGGTCGCTTCGGCGGCGCTCTACATGGACGTGCTGGTCGCCGGTGCACGGGCGATCAAGGCGAATGACCCCTACGCGATTGTCGTATCGGGTCCGCCAGCAGCAACCGAGACGAACAACCCGAATATCGCCATCAGCGACCTGGCATTCTTCCGACAGATGTTCGCCGACCCACGCTTCCGGGAGGTCGTCGATGCGATTGGCGTCCACGCTGGCGGCACATCGAACCCGCCCGACAGCATGTGGCCCGACCGTCCCGGTCCCGGACCGAACTTTGTGACCAGTCGCGAGTTCTACTTTCGCCGCGTCGAGGATTACCGGGCGCTGGCGTTACAGTACGGTCTCGGCGACCGACAGATGTGGATCACGGAGTTCGGTTGGGCGACGCGCAACAATACGCCGGGGTACGAATTCGGCAACCAGATTTCGTTTGAGCAGCAGGCGGAATGGATCGTGCGGGCGTTCCAGATCGGGCGGCGCGAATATGCGCCGTGGATGGGAGCGATGTTCCTGTGGAACCTGAACTTTGCCGTGCCGTGGGCGCAGCGCGAAGGCAACCCGCTCCACGAACAGGCATCGTTCGGCATCCTTAATGGCGACTGGAGTCCGCGCCCGGCATACCTTGCCCTGCAACGGATGCCGAAGGATTGAGAACATGTATCGGAATGGAGAGAAGGGGCGCGACGCCTGAAAAGGCGAACGGCGCGCTCCTCTCCACAGGAACGACCGGCGCAAGATGCAAGACCAGCAGGCGCCGCATCGCTGACCGGTGGCAGAGATAGATGGAGAAGGTCTATGCGTTTCAAGCCATGGCTATCACTGGCCGTCCTGATCATGCTTGCTGGCGCCATGATCGTGCCGCTGCGCGCAACGGCGGCAGCGCGCAGTCCGGAGGAAGTGCCACCGACTCAACCGCCGTTCAAGGCGCGTTTGTTTCCCGAAACCGGGCACACTGCCGTCAATTCGTTTCTCTCCTTCTGGGAACGGACTCCCAACGCGCTCTTTGTGCTCGGCTATCCGATCTCGGCGCCGTTCATCGAAGAGAGTTTCACCAACCCCGGCGAGTATTACCGCGTTCAGTACTTTGAGCGGGCAGTCCTGGAGGAGCATCCTGAGAACTACGGCACCCCCTACTATATCCTGGGACGCCTGCTGGGGACGGAAATCGTCAAGGGGCGTGAGAATGAACCGCCGTTCCAGCCGGTTCCCGATCCGCGCGACGGCACGTGGGACAGCGTGACGCGCCATACGCTGCGCAACTCGCCGGCGCCGTTCCGCAATTTCTGGCTCAACAATGGCGGTCTTGCAGTGTTTGGGCGTCCGCTCTCCGAGCAGTTCCAGGAAGTAAACCAGGCGGACGGCAACGTCTACTGGGTGCAATACTTCGAGCGCCAGCGCATGGAGTGGCACCCCAACGAACCCGATCCGCGTTATCGCATTCTGCTTGGTTTGCTCGGCAACGAATACCGCGATGCGCACCACCAGGGGAATCCGGCGTTCAACCCTGGCGCCGTCGCGCCGGATCAACCGCCGCCCGCCCCATCGAACACATTTGCCTACGGCTACAATGTCATTCTGTATGGTCATGGATCGACATCGTGGCAGGATCGCCCGCGCGCTCTGCGTCTGGTGAAGGAGAGCGGCTTCGGTTGGGTGCGCCAGCAGGTGCGCTGGATGGATCTGCACGACCGTTCCGGCGCGATCTACTGGGGCGAACTCGACGATATTGTGGAAGACTGTCATCGCGAAGGAGTAAAGGTGCTCTTGAGCGTCGTTGCTGCACCATCCTGGGCGACGCCCAATGGAAAGAACGGACTGCCGTCGCGTGAGCATTTCGGCACATTCGCCTATTTCATGGGTGAGATGGCGAAACGCTATCGCGGCAAAGTGCAGGCGTATGAGATCTGGAATGAGCAGAACCTGGCGGTTGAAAACGGCGGGCGTGTGCCGAATGCATCGTTCTACATGGATATGCTGGTGCAGGCGTCACAGGCGATCAAGGCGAACGATCCGGCGGCGCTCATCGTGTCGGGCGCGCCATCGAGCACCGAGACGAATGCGCCAACCATCGCAGTCAGCGACCTGGTCTTCCTGCGCCAGATGTTCGCCGATCCGCGCTTCCGCGCCAACGTCGATATTGTTGGCGTGCACCCCGGTGGCGCCGCCAACCCGCCCGACACCTTCTGGCCCGATAATCCAGGACCGGGACCGGGATGGACCAACAGCCGCGAGTTCTACTTCCGTCGCGTCGAGGATGTGCGCGCGATCATGGTGCAATCGGGGTTGGGTGATATGCCAATGTGGGTAACGGAATTCGGATGGGCGACGCGCAACAATACGCCGGGGTACGGCTTTGGCAACCAGATCTCGTTCGAGAAGCAGGCGCAGTACATTGTGCGCGCCTACCAGATGGCGCGCACCAACTACGCCCCCTGGATGACCGGCATGTTCCTGTGGCAACTCAATTTCGCCGTTCCCTGGCGCGCGCAGGGCAACGAACTGCACGAACAGGCAAGTTATGGCGTTATCAACGGCGACTGGAGTCCACGCCCGGCGTACCTGGCGCTCAAGGCAATGCCGAAGGATTGATCATAGGCAGGAGAGCAAGGTCTGGAGGGCGATACGCCCTCCAGATTTTGTTTTCTCTTTCAAGTTGAAGAAGGTATAAGAGTTGTAACCCCCGCCTGGTGTTTTGCATCTTATGGGCAAAAGGACGACGTTCTATGAACAAAGGAGGTCAAACGCTCATGAGTCAGTTGATCGGTCGTTTGATGGGGTTGCGCGCCGCAGGTGATCGGTATACGCCGACCTACTTCCTGGCAGCGTTAGGCAATGGCGGCATGGCGATTTCATTCTTCATCTGGCTCAATTTCCTCGTTCCACATCCGAAGACTCCGATTGTCACCTTCGACAGCATCGCAGCATTCTGGGGTGCGTTGGATCTGATCGGGCAGGGGCTCGTGCTGGTCGCACTGTTGGGAGTCGTACTCTTCACTGTGCGTCACTTCCAATCGCTTGTGTGGAACCTGAATGAGTTCGCTCGTTTCCGCCAGAGCAGCGCCTATCGGCAACTGCGCGATACCAACGGCGCAGTAACGCTGATGGCATTACCCCTGACACTGGCAATGACGATCAACGTTCTCTTTGTCAACGGTGCGCTCTTTGTGCCCGGTCTCTGGAACATTGTCGAATATCTCTTCCCCCTCTCAATGACGGCGTTCGTTGCGGTGGGCGTTCTTGCGCTGCGCACATTTAGCGACGTTTTTGGGCGAGCGCTGGCGAATGGTCACTTCGACTGCACGCACAACAACAATTTCACCCAGTTGCTGGCCGCCTTCGCCTTCGCAATGGTTGGCGTCGGTCTGGCGGCGCCAGCCGCAATGAGCGCCGTGAAGCTCACGATCGGGTTGTCGATCCTGGGATCAATCTTCTTCACCAGTGCGGCGGTGGTGGTGGCGCTGATCCTGCTGGTGCTGGGCGCACGAGCGATGTTGAGCCAGGGTCTGGCAGTTGAGGCGTCGCCAAGCCTGTGGTTGCCGATCCCGTTGTTGACCCTGATCGGAATTGCGCTCCTTCGCATCAGCCACGGTCTGCACAATGGCTTCGATCTGCACATCGAAGCGCCGCACCGATTGTTGATTACGGCGGCCTTTTTCAGCATGCAGATACTGACCGGAGTGTTCGGACTGTCAGTGCTGCGGCGGGTAGGATACTTCCGCACCTATCTGTTTGGTTCGGAGCGCAGCCCGGCCAGCTATGGACTGATCTGTCCGGCAGTGGGATTGTTCGTTTTCGGGATGTTCTTCCTGCACGTCGGTCTGGTGCAGAATGGTTTGGTGACAAAGTTCTCGCCTGCCTACTTTGCACTGTTGCTGCCACTGGCGGCGGTTCAGATCCTGGGCATTCTCACTATGTTCCGGCTTGATGCCCGCCTGCTGACCGCCCGCGTTCCGACGCTGGCTGATGCCGAGGCAGCGTGATCGACGACGGTTGCGTCCCGGCAACTTTTCCCCTTTCGCCCCCCTCTTCAGCATAGCTGGAGAGGGGGTGTCTGGCTTCTCAGTGGCCGAAAACGATGTTGCGACTGGGGCTTGCCGGAAAAACCCTTCCCCCGCACGGTGTGGTATACTAAAACTATGAGGACCGCAACGACCAGACCAACTCCCACTGCCGACACCCCGCCCGATGACCCGTTCCGCTACGGGTGGCGCATCGTGCGCCGCGACCTCGGCGACGGCTGCTTCGACGAAGAACTTGTACCCCTGCGGCTCATCGACCTGCTGCACCCCGAGGAGGGCGACCAGGTGCTCTGCAATTACGACCACCAGCGGCGCGTCCGCTACCTCGCCAACGTCTTCCTCGCCCGCGTCGCCGACCGTCCCGAC
>Ga0197142_1000793_pt1 | contig 29611 bp, 24 predicted proteins | sample GBS60_MetaG_FD_148614 | JGI IMG/M metagenome (GOLD analysis project Ga0197142, IMG submission 148614) | Sediment microbial communities from Great Boiling Springs, Gerlach, Nevada, United States - GBS 60_MetaG | ecosystem: Environmental > Aquatic > Thermal springs > Hot (42-90C) > Sediment... | reverse complement strand
TTGGAATTGCTGAAAGGGAAACGTTTTAATTGACATAGGAGAGAACTTGTGATAAAATTTTAGTAATTAAGAAATCTTAATAATGAGAATTCCCATTAAACTAGTTAAAATGAGTTGGAATAAATCCATTCACTGCCAATCCTGACCACATCTCAAAGTATGCAGTGCCATAAACTCTGAAAGGAGGTGGTTGTCTTCTGTGTGATGAATGTTATCCGTTTCCCTCTAGACCGGATAAAAATTTTCTAACATTCTATCTCAACAAATATGGAGGATAAGATGGATCGCAAAATTTCTCGACGTGAATTCTTAAAACTGACCGGCCTGGCCGGTGGCGCTGCGGTGCTGGCTTCCTGCGCGCCGCAAGCCACGCCTGCTCCAGAGGTCAGCCTGCCTGATCTGACCAGTGGTGAGTCCATTCCCCTTGACCAATTGATAAAAGCTGTGGAGATTGAAGGCAAGAAGCTGACCACCATCGCCTTGCCGCATGACTGGGCAAACTACGGTGAGATGCTCTCCACTTTCAAGCAGCGATATGGCATTGAGATCAATGAACTAAACCCTGATGCCGGTTCCGCTGAAGAGCTGGAGGCCATTCGCGCTAATAAGGACACCAAAGGTCCGCAGGCTCCGGATGTGATCGATATCGGTGTAGCCTATACCAAGATTGCTAAAGAGGAAGGTCTGTTGGCGAAATACAAAGTTGCCACCTGGGATAGTATTCCCCTGAAGGATCCTGAGGGCTACTGGTGGGGTGAATACTATGGCGTTTTGGTTTTTGAAGTGATCAAAGATCCCAAGATCCCTGTGCCTCAAGATTGGCCTGATTTGCTCAAGCCGGAATACAAGAACAAAGTTGCCATGGCCGGCGATGTGTTGAAGTCCAATCAAGCGGTTATGACGGTCTTTGCTTCGGGGCTTTCCATGGCGAACGGCGACATTAAAGCGGCGCCACAGGCCGGCCTGGAGTTCTGGAAAGAGATGCACGCAAAAGGGAACTTTATCCCGGTCATTGCTGACCAGGGGCGAATTGCTCAAGGGGAAACGCCGGTGGTGATTGAATGGGATTATCTGGCACTGGCAAACCGCGATGCTTTGGCGGGCAACCCTGAGCTGGAAATCGTAGTGCCCCAAACCGGTGTAGTTGGTGGCCCGTACGCTGGCGGGATCAGCGCCTACGCACCGCATCCGTATGCTGCTCGCCTGTGGTGGGAGTTCGTCATGTCCGATGAAGGGCAATTGATCTACTTGAAGGGTTATGCTCACCCGATTCGCTTTAATGATATGGTCAAGCGTGGTGTTATCCCTCAAGAACTGTTGGATAAGCTGCCGCCGGCGGAGGCGTACGAAAAAGCGGTGTTCCTGAGCGTGGAAGAATTTACAGAGGCAAAGGAATACATTACCGAGAATTGGCGTAAAGTTGTGTACGGAGAGTAATTAAAATGGGCGTGGTAGCAGAAAGTAGCACCCGCCACACCGATGGGGGCGCGCCCCAAGCGCGCCCTCGCAACTCTCTTTCGGAATGGACGGCGTGGTTGGGTTTATTGCCTTTCTTTGTCTTTGCCTTGATGTTTCTGATATTACCCTCAATATCAATCTTCTATAACAGCTTCATGGATAGAAGCGGTAATTTTACTTTTGCTAATATTATTGCTCTATTTACCGTCAGGGATATTGTAAATGCATACCGCACGAGCTTGACCATCAGTCTGATCACGGCTGTTGGTGGAGGAATATTCGGTTTTTTGCTGGCTTATTCCGTAATTATGGGCGGTTTACCGCGTCAATTGCGTTCCTTTTTATTGACGTTTTCAGGGGTGGCATCAAACTTCGCCGGGGTTCCCCTCGCATTTGCTTTTATTGCAACCATTGGCAATGCCGGATTGGTAACGCGATTAATTGAAGATGTTCTAAATACGGATATTCACGCCAGCGGCTTCACCATTTATAACATCTATGGACTGAGTATCGTTTATATGTACTTTCAATTTCCTTTAATGGTGCTCATTATGGCACCTGCTCTGGATGGCTTACGTCGGGAGTGGCGTGAAGCCTGCGAGAATTTGGGGGGTACTGAATGGCATTACTGGCGGTATGTGGCCTTACCGATTCTGATGCCAACTTTGCTCGGCACAATGATCTTGCTCTTTGGCAATGCTTTTGGTGCGTATGCAACGGCTTACGCTTTCTCAGGTAGTTTTATCAACCTCGTGACGATCCTAATCGGCGCCCAAATCCAGGGCGATGTGCTTTATAACCCTGGCTTGGGTAACGCTTTGGCTTTGGGCATGATCGTGATTATGTCATTGAGTATGACCGGGTATATCACCCTACAACGGCGGGCCTCGAGGTGGTTGAAATGAAACGGGTCAATATTTTCGCCTGGTTTATTTTCATTATTGGGGTCATATACTTCTTCTTGCCCCTTTTCTCGACCTTTGAATTCAGCTTAAGAATGAAGAAAGGGGTTTATTCGTTTGAAGCCTATCGAGTGGCATTCCAGGACCCGAAATTCTATTACAATTTTGGTTCTTCTATCTTGTGGGCGTCATTAACGATTGTTTTTAGCTTGCTATTGGTTGTGCCAACAGCTTATTGGGTGCACTGGCGCTTGCCAAAGGCGCGTCCAATTGTGGAATTTTTTACCTTAATGCCCTTTGTGACCCCAGCAGTTGTCTTGACTTTTGGTTTGATTCGATTATATGGAAAGCCCCCACTTGTGCTAACACCTACACCAATCCCGATGATTGCGGGTTATATTGTCCTTTCCCTGCCATACATGTTCCGCTCGGTTGATGCCGGTTTACGGGCGATTGATATTCGTACGCTTACCGAGGCGGCCTTGAGCCTTGGGGCGGGGTGGGGAACGATCATTACCCAGGTGATCTTTCCGAATATTCGCGTCGCAATTCTCAGCGGCGTGTTCCTTACCTTTGCCATCGTGATGGGTGAGTTCGTTTTTGCTTCCCTGCTGGGATGGCCTGCTTTTGCGACTTACCTGGAGGAAATCGAGTCAATGAGGCCATATACGCCTCAGGCGTTGACCCTGGTTAGCTTTGGGATCACCTGGATCATGATGATTCTCATCCAATGGCTCGGAAGGGGTGCGCCAGGGGCAGGCGAAGCGGCGGTAGGACACTAATCCGTGGAGAGGTTATTATGGCATTTATAGAGATCAAAAATGTGAGCAAGTACTTTGGCAAGACTGTAGCAGTTAAGGATTTCAGTTTGGAGGTGGAAAAAGGGGAACTGGTATCTTTTCTCGGTCCCAGTGGATGTGGAAAGACAACTACCCTGCGAATGGTGGCCGGATTTGAAGTGCCCTCGGAGGGACAAATCATAATCGATGGCAAAGATATGACCTTTACCCCGCCTAACCAACGCCCGGTAGGAATGGTCTTTCAGGCGTATGCCCTTTTCCCCAATATGACTGTTGCCGGCAATATCGGTTTTGGCTTGAAAATCGCCAAAAAGCCAAAAGAGGAAATCGAGCAGCGGGTTAAGGAAATGTTAGCGTTGATTCATATGTCGGGTTTCGAAAACCGCTATCCGCATCAGCTTTCCGGTGGTCAACAGCAACGCGTTGCGCTGGCGCGTGCTCTGGCGATGCATCCCCAGGTCCTCTTGCTTGACGAGCCGCTTTCGGCGTTGGATGCCAAAATTCGCGTTTCCCTGCGGGCTGAAATCCGTTCCATCCAACAAGAGTTGGGGATCACGACCATTTACGTCACGCACGACCAGGAAGAAGCGCTATCGATTTCGGATCGGGTGGTCGTAATGAACAACGCCCGAATCGAGCAGATTGGTACGCCATTCCAGATTTACAATTTCCCCCAGACGGAATTTGTTGCCCAATTTGTCGGGACGCTGAATGCCGTCCTGGCGGAAATTGTGGATGTGAAAGAGGGTTTACTGCGCTTTGACGGACAACAGGTTCATACCGCCGATAAATTAGAAGGTTACCGCAATGGCGACAAAATCATGGTCGCCATCCGTCCCGAACGGTTGAGTCTGGTTTCGGAAGGGCGGAAAGCCAATGTCTTGAAGGGTACGATTAAGAACATCACATTTCTGGGTTCGATCGTTCGCATTCAGGTGAAGTTGGGTGAAAATGTCTTTTCCATAGATACCTTCAACAACCCCTATCTCACCCTGCCAAAAGTTGGCGACCCCACTGAGATCACCTGCTCCAAAGAAGCGGTGCTGGTTTTACAACAACAACCGGCCTGAAATTCAAAGCTGAGCTTATCGAAAGCAGGGCAGCGCCCTGCTTTTTTATTGGGAGAAAAAATAAAAAGCGGCCTTTTCATTTTCATTCCCCGCCATGCAAACGCGGTTGCGACCGTTCCGTTTGGACATGTACAACGCTCGATCTGCGCGGCTCAGCAACGTAGCTTGGGTATCCGTTGGTTGGTACTCTGCCAGCCCAAAACTGGCCGAAACCACCCATTGATCAAGCCCGTTGTAAAGCATGATTTGCTGGCGTAGCCGTTCGACAAGCGCGGCTGCTTCTTCTTTGCGAGTGCGTGGCATCAGCAAGAAAAATTCCTCGCCACCCCAACGCCCAATGGTGTCGGTTGAACGCACGAGCGACTGCACCAGTTGGCTCACCTGTCGCAAGACCTGATCCCCAGTTTCGTGGCCAAAGCGATCATTGATTTTCTTAAAGTGATCAAGATCCCAAAAACAGATGGTGAAGATCTCGCCGTACCGCCGGTTCCGTTCGATAGCCTCTTGTAAAACCTGTTCACAACGGCGGCGATTGGCTAAACCGGTTAGAAGATCGATAAATGCCCATTCGTGGATGAGTCTGTTTTCGATTTGTAACCGTTGCGCTTGGGCACGATAGCGACTGACGATATAAATGAAACAGAGGAAAATGGCGCCCATCCCGTAGATTTGCAAGGAGCGTAAACCTGCTTCAATTTCACCATTCCCGATTAGAACCAACAGCGTATGTCCACCGACGATAGCCACGGAAAGACCGTATAGTCCACCGACAATCGCCAACGCTCTGCGATCCGAGAAGAGGTGAAAACCGAGGGTGCAGATCATCAGCAAAAACCAGATGTCATCGTTGATGGTTTCGTTCCAACGTTGAGTTAGGCTCTGACCGAGCAAGGGAGGCAAAAAGCCGTTGAATACCAGCGATTCTGCAGTGAATACGAAAAACATGGTTCGTTCAAGGATAGAAAGTTTCATTCGTCGGGTTGTGAGGTTCCAGATCGCCCAGGCTGAGATGGCAATGAGGAGCAAGTCGTTGGCAATATAGATGAACTTGAGGAGGGGAGGATCTTGCGGATCGAAGAGGATAGCAAAAATATCGACGGTCACCATCAGGATCCCGATTGAACCGGCGATCTGATAGGTGCGGCGGCGTTGTTGATTAAACTGTTGGCGTTCTTGTTCAATGGATGAATGCATCGGCTATGACTTGTAAAAAATAGAAAAACCTCCTCTCGTTCCTATAGGGAGAGAGAGCCCGCCGTTGTCTTTTGAACAGTCCGTTAAGTGATCACTGACCGGCAGGAAACCGTTGATTAGAGCGGTGTTGGTCAAGCGGGGTGATCGGTGAGAAGACTGTCCAGCAGGTTAGGTTTAAATTTTATCATAGCCTGGCAGATGTAGAGGCTTTTTTAATCTAATCGGGATTAGAAAACTAACCCTCACAAGATTTGGTTTAGACGGGCAAAGCGCGCTTGGGAAAATCTTCTGGACGTCTCGCCAGATTGACTCATTGGGTTTCGATCTCAACCGATGTTGTCGGATGTAATTAACGAGCATTAAATATAAACCTTTTTTGATTAATGTCTATTAACATCTTTAATGATTTAGTGTATAATACGCCCTAATTATTAATTTGCAATTGAACAGGTGAGCAACGTGAATCCACTCCTTATCCTTTTTGTCATTATCGCTTTGACTTTTGACTTTCTCAATGGATTTCATGATAGCGCCAATGTGGTTGCCACAGCCATTGCTTCGCGGGCAATGAAACCGGTCTGGGCGTTAGCTGTTGCCTCGATATCCAACCTGATTGGTCCTTTTCTGTTTGGGGTGGCTGTTGCGACGACGATTGGCAATGAAGTTTTAGAGAGTCCGGCCGTTACCGTTCCGGTAGCCATGGCGGCCTTGCTGGCGGCTATCCTGTGGAATATCTTGACCTGGTGGTTTGGCATTCCTTCCAGTTCTTCCCATGCCCTGATCGGCGGCTTTGTCGGTGCGGCGATTATGGGCTATGGTCTTGGCGTCATCCGCCTTGAGGGGATGGAAAAAGTGTTGATTGGTCTTTTTGTTTCTCCGCTCATTGGCTTGCTGATAGGCTGGATTTTCATGCGCTTGACCTTGCGAGTGGGGAGGGCTACTTCACCTTCGATAAATACCTTTTTCAAGCGCGCCCAATGGGTGACTGCGGTTGCATTGGGATTAAGCCATGGCACCAATGATGCCCAGAAAACGATGGGCATCCTGACGCTGGGGTTGGTTGCCTTCGGGGAAATCCCGACCTTCCATGTACCTAATTGGGTGATTGAAGCCTGTGCTGTATCCATTGCCTTGGGGACAGCCTTAGGAGGCTGGCGTTTAATCCGCACCATGGGCGGCAAGTTTTATCGCATTCGGCCGGTGCATGCCTTCTCTTCTCAAATGGCAAGTGCTTCGGTGATTCTCGGCGCAGCGTTGTTAGGCGCGCCGGTCAGTACAACGCAAGTTATCAGTTCTGCAATCGTGGGTGTAGGTTCGGCAGAACGAATTCAAAAGGTTCGTTGGGGAGTTGCCTGGCAAATCGTCATCGCCTGGATTTTGACGATCCCTTTTTCCGGTTTGCTTGGCGCTCTCTTTTATGCATTCTTAAGTCCAATTCTATAGGTTCGAGAGTGAGGTTCGTGGCATGAAGAAAAGTACGCCATTATGGAAAAAGATGACTCTAAAAAATTTGTTTAAACAACGGCCCGATCGGTTTGTCGAGCTCTTAATTCAGCAGGCTTCATTAACTGAAGAGGGGATGCGGGCTCTGGTGGAATATTTTAAGAACCCGAACGAGCAAACTGCCGAAGCGGTGAGCAAGCTGGAGGAAACCGCCGATGAAATCCGGCGCATTCTCATCGATGAACTCAATCGCACTTTTGTCACGCCGTTCGACCGTGAGGACATTCATGCGCTCTCGCGGGCGATTGATGACATGCTGGATTACGCCTATACGACAACGGTAGAGATGGAAATCCTGGACGTAGCTCCCAATAACTACATGCTGGAGATCGGGCAGCGTCTGGCGAAGATGGCTTCGGAGGTGCACCTGGGTGTGCAAAGGTTATCTGACCATAGCAGTGTCACGATGAGCCATGCCGTGCGCGCCAAACAGATCGAGAACCAGGTCGAACGCCTTTACCGCGAAGCCCTGGCGGATTTGTTCCATCAACCCAAGGATGCCGAACATATCGTTGAGATGTTGAAATATCGCGAAACCTATCGGCACCTGTCCAATGCAGCCGACCGGGGTGATGAAGCCGCCAATATCCTCTCGGATATTGTGGTTAAGATGGGATAGGAACGCCTGGAACTTGACCTGCCAGGGTGGCATAGATAGAAATTGGGTAAACCTGTAAGCCGGCTATCGAGACGGTGGGGTGAATGCCTGTCGTCTCGAGGCGCTTTATTGTGGATTGCCCAGCAAAGTGCAGTAGAGCAAATTATTTTCCCAAAATGGCGATAAAGATTAACCCTGCCGTGATGAGCAGTGCACCGGCAAGGCGGACTGCGAAACCGCTTTCCTGGTAAAACGTCAAGGCAACTGCGCTGCCAATGACGATGCTAAATTGACGAAAAGCGACAATATAGCTGGCGTAGGGGCTGAGTTGATAAGCCCACAGGATCAGCCAGTACGCTCCAAAGCTCAGGATGGCAGCCGGAATAGCCAGTTTCCAGCCCTGATGATTCGGCGCTGCTTTGGGCTGGCTTGATTGAGAAAATTTAAGAAACAACGAATAGGGGATAAAAGAGATGGCAAAGTAAATATAGCCATAGCGGGCAGCGGTTGCCGGGCTCTGCTGTACCACTTCTGCGGCAATCTTATCCAGATAGGTATAACCTATTGTCCCCACGGCTGTCAGGAGCATCCAAAAGGTGGTTGGCGTCAGGTAAGATCGCCAGGAAAAAGACCGCAGAGAGCGTTGAGGGACCAGAAAGCAACCCAGGCTCACCAGGCCAATTCCCACCCAACCCCAAACCGTCAGGGGGCGCCCCCGCAGCGTATCAATGATGCCGATAAAGATGACCGGTAGGGAGCGCGCCACCGGATAAACTACAGAGAAGTCAGCCGACTCGAAGGACTTTGCCAAGAAATAGAGATACAACCCGGCCGAAAAACCCGAACCGATGACACACAACCAGGCTAGAGGCGGGAGAGATTTCGCCTGCAATTCGCTAATCAAAGTGGGGAAAAATCCAACGATAAGGATGAAAATTAACATGCGCCGATAGAATAAACTCTCGCTACGGTCATAGTGCGCCAACAGATTCCAGCCGGCATGCATAAAGGTAGAGAGTAAAACAATGAAGATGACAAAGGTGGTCATTGGAGAACCGACTTTGTAGGGTTTAGAAGTTGGGAATTTCGGTGGAAATTATTTTTGGGGTTCAACGAAGCGCTTCATCCAGATGAGGGTTTGGGTTGGGGTGAAGCCGGCTTCTTGTAAAGGTTGCGTTGCCCGTTGAGCTGGATAATCGAGCGTGATCTTCTCCTGCCAAATGTGCTTTTTGAGAAAATCGTCAAGAAAACCTTGAATTGCTTCGTTTTCCCATTCCGGATCGCAAGCCATCCAGAGCGCTTTTCCCTCGCGCGGGTTTGATTGAAGGGTTGCTATGCCGATCAGACGCTTCTCTTTGAAAATCGAATAGTGTTTATAACGATTTTCGCTCAGAAAACCTCGTAGCCAGGCAAAAAAGCCCGGCGCGAACCAATCCAGGTGGAAGTCAAGATGCCAGTGATACTCCTGCGGGTAGGTCAACAGGAGCCAACGCTGATGACTTTTCCATTCGGCCGCTGTTCGAGGATGGATTCGAATCCCTGACTTGGAAGAAAAGCCTTTTTCGTTTGGTTCTCTCTGGAAAGGGGATGACGATTTGTGATATTGCCAATGGGTGCGCCGTAATTGTTCCGAGAAACCAAGCTGGCGATAAAGCGAAACGGCGGCCAGGTTATCATGGCGCACATTTAACCACGCCTGGCAGCCACCTCGTTCGCGAATGTAGTCGAGGGCGCGTTCGGTAAGCAAGCGGGCGATGCCGCGCCGCCGAAAATCGGGATGAACAGCCACATTGGCGATCAGATATTGAACCCCATGAGGAGTCTGGAAGGGAAAGATGGAGAGGTTGCCAACGATTCTGCCCTCTTCTTCCCAAACAAAACCCTGGCGGGGAGCGTAGTAGTGATTGGTCGCCCGACCGAACCAGTATGCGGATGGTTCTTTCGCAATCTGACGTAACTGGCGGATATATTCACGCCCGCTTTGATCCAGGGTCTCGGCAAAACAGAGCTCAATCAGGTCGGCAATGAACAATAAATCCTGATGGGGGTTCAGCGGCCGAAGCATGGGAGGATAGGAAAGGGTGTTCATCGAGGCAGAGTCATCTCCCCACCGTTATCTCGGATCTAAAATTAGGCGAGTTCGTCGAGCCATCATGATAAAATTGATTTGATGCATTGATTCTACCGCAAAAGTTGTCGGTTTATTTGCAGAGTTTATTCGGTGTCCAGTTGCTATCCCTCCGAAATCGAACTGGCCGCTAAAAGAGGCTCAGGGTGAGCGTAGATTATCAAAAACTGATCCCCAAAATTCAACAGCTTGCCGATCAGATTGGGCAAGCTTCCGATGGGCATCGCCGCCGCGTTGAGCGCGCGCTGCAAGTCCTGGAACGCTTTGCAACCGAAACGGAGTTTCTTAACCAACGGGTCGAGCAAGCTATCGCCCAAGAAGGGAGAACACTGCGTTGTGCAAGACCTTTTGAGCCAATCCAAAATGCAGCCTTTCCCTTGCCTGAACGGCAAAATAGACTCAATCTGGCGGCCTCCGATGGTTCACAAATTATCCCTGACCGGCATGCTGAGATTTATTTTGGGATGATAAACATCGGCGGCATTACATTGCCACAGAACTCATCCGCAATCCCGGTCGAAAAGACGCAGAGTGATTTCTGGTACTCAGAGAGCGAACCGTTTAACGAAACGCTTTTCAACTTTCGCCGCGATGTGCTGGAGCGAAAGTTCTTGCTGGAAATCAGCCTGAACCTTTCACCACCTGTGCTTGCCTTGACAGACGGACCGTTGGAACTCTGGACGGAGTATCGCGCCTCAGACGAGGAACGCCAGGAGTTACACCGCCTGCTGCAAAGCTATTGGGATACCTTAGAGGCCTTTCGGCAGCGGGGTATTCTGGTGAGTGGATATGTGGATCGCCCAGAGTCGGCTTATTTGGTTCGTTTGTTAGAGTTAGCCACAGCCACGCAGCAGGATTGGCGTGAACTACGTCGCTTTCGCCCCTTTAAGGGTGTTTTAGATGCCGATCTGTTTGGGATTTTGTTGCGTCCTGGAGAACGTTCGGCAATATTCCGCTTGCAATCTCCTTTGTTGGAGCATCTTCCAGCCGAGAGCGAGGTTTGCTTTTTCTACCTGCGGGTGGGGAAAGAGAGTGAACGGAGTATTGCGCGGGTTGAAATTCCGCTCTGGGTGGCAAAAGACCCCTCTTTTGTCGAACAGCTTCATGGGGAGCTGGTTTCACAATGCCGCCAAAGCGGTTCGTATGCTTATCCTTATCTCCTGCATCGCGCCCACGAAGTTGCGGTTGTTCATCCACAAGATCGGGATACCATTGAGCGCGCCTTGCTGATCGAATTGCAACGGCGTGGGCATCCGCCGCTGCATCTCTCTCACAAACAGGCTTTGAAAAATTTACCCTTGCGGAAAAAGGGTCTGCCGGTGTAGGAAGACAAGAGATGGGTGAAATTCAAATCGGTCGACTACTCAGTGCCAACAGTCGGGAGTTCCTGGTGGGATGCCATGTCTCACAGGCGAATTTGCCTGAGCTAGGGGCTTTGACGCGGGTTGATCTGGAAAACGGCCTTGCAGTCTATGGTATTATCATGGATATCTCAATTGCCGAAGACGGCTTCGTGCGTCAGCTGGCGACCGTTGAACCGATTGACGAGGCTATTGTGCGTGATCATCGCCTGAATCGCAATGTGCCCCTGGAAATCCGCGTCCTTTCGGTTGGTTATCGGTCGGACAAACAGATTTGCCATCTTTTGCCGCCTCAGCCCCCGTTGGGGTTAGACCGCCTGGTGCTATGTTCACCAAGCGAGGTGGTCGAGTTTACATCCAGTGGGCGATTTGGGTATTTGCGCCATCTGCTGCAAGAGCCTTCTCCTTTGATGATAGAAGTGTTAGCCGCACACCTGCAACGAGCCCAATGGGCTCATGTCCAGATAAACCAGGTAGATTGGTCAAGGAGAGCTGTGCAAGAGATCATCACGTGGTTGCGCGATGATTACCCAACCTTGATTCGGGTTTTGCACTGCCTTGCGGATGCTCGCTTGTTTGATGGCGGCTAATATTCCAGCCATTTGATTTGCGGAAGTGACGATGCTGACGAATTCACAACCAACTGATCAAATCGGGTATATCGTTGGAGGCGGGCTGAGAGAAGCTTTGCGCGCTCGTCTGACCGTGCCGGCCGATCAGGTGCAGGAAGGGAGTTTTGTCACCATCTACAGCGGCAACTGGACATTTTACGGTCTGGTGACCGATGTGCAATTAGGCGCTACCGATCCTCGTTTCGCTGATGAGCAAACTGAACAGCGCTTCCCAACTGCCATTGCGCAATCTTTGCTTGGGCAGACCTTATACACCAACATTGAAATCCTGCCCGTCTTGATGTTAGAGCGCAGTCCTGAGCCGGGTACAGAAGCCTATCGGGAATGGCGAGAGGAGATCGACCGAGGTCTGCGGCCTGAGCCCGGAATCTTACCGGTAAAAACTGTCCCCGCCCACCATGCCAGGGTTCACCTTGCCTCTGCCGGCGACATCGCTGAAATCTTTGGCAACCCCGAAGATGAGGTGAATTTTGTCGTTGGTTACACCCGTGAAACCGGTCATGCAGTGTGTATTAATCTGGATCGTTTTATCCAGCGCTCGGCTGGAATTTTCGGCGCCACTGGAACCGGCAAGTCCTTTCTTACCCGTTTGCTCCTGGCGGGATTGATCCAACGCAATCGCGCTTCGGTGTTAGTTTTCGATATGCACAACGAATATGGCTTTGATGATATTGCCTCGGATAGCGGCTTATCGGTCAAGGGGTTGCGCAGTGGATTCCCGGCCCGCGTGCGGGTTGTCGGCTTGGGGCGGGGAAGTACAATCCGCGGTCAATCCCCTGATTTTCATCTGGAAATTGCCATGAAAGACATTCGCCCAACGGACATTGAGCTGTTGAGTGGCGTGTTGAATTTACGCGAGACCACCCCAACCACCTTAGAGGCCTTGGTCAGTTCCTTTGGGGTTGAGAATTGGTTTGGCGAGTTTCGGGCAATGCGCAATGGGGCGATGGTCGAAAATGAAGAAGGCAAACGAATTCCGGCCGAGGATAGCGTGGCTGCCTGGGCAACTCGCAGCGGCGTTCATCCACTGGCAGCGGAAGGCTTACACTCGAAGTTGAGCATTCTATTCCATCGGGATTATATCGTTGAGCAGCCGGCTGCAGATAGCGTGGGCGAGATTGTACGAATGTTAGAGCAAGGCCAGCATGTCATCCTCTCGTTTGGCAAGTATGAGCAAGATGTCGATTACCTCTTTGTCTCGAATTTACTCACCCGCCGCATTCGCGAAGCCTGGGAAAAGCGTACCGATGCCTATCGCACAACCAGAACCAACGAACCACGCCCTCTGGTGATTGTGCTTGAAGAAGCCCACAAGTTGCTCAACCGTGAGTTAGCCAGCCAGACGACCTTCAGTACGATTGCCAGAGAGCTGCGCAAGTATTATGTGACTCTGCTGATTGTCGATCAGCGTCCATCGCAGATTTACGATGAAGTGATGTCCCAGTTAGGCACGCGCATTTCCGGATGGCTTGGCGACGAAGATGACATCCGCGCCGTGTTAGCCGGCCTGGCCGGCCGGGAAACCTTGCGTGGCATGTTGAGCCATTTACAGCCTAAAGAAGAAGTATTGCTGTTGGGTTGGGGAGTGCCTTTGCCGATCCCCTTGCGCTCTCGCCGCTATGACGATCGTTTCTGGCAGGACCTGAACAGAAGGATGGTTCCTGTGGCAAGCGCAAAACAAGCTTTACAGGAGTTGGGTTTTGAAGAAGCAGAGTAGATTTAGAGACGTTTTTTGAAGAAATTTGCAATTTTTTGATTTTTTGTTATAATAAAGAAATAGCGGATCTGGATTGAATGACTTTGAAGCTAACTTTCTCCTCTGCGCCTGTTTCGATCCATTCGCTTCTCGCTCTTCCCCAAGGATATTCTGATTTCAGGAGTTTAGGTATGGCGACAAGTCCAATTGGTATGGGCAATCAGGATGAAACAGAACGAAAAAAGTTTGAGGATGAATTAAGGCGCATCCTGGATGCCAGTCAGAAAGGGGGCTTACTGTTGCGAGTGATTGGTTCTCTGGCTTTCCAAATGCACTGCCCGACCTACGGTTATCTGCAGGCCGCAATGGGACGGGCTTATACCGATATTGACTTTGCCGGATATCGGGCTCAGGCAAAAGAGGTCGCCATCCTCATGGCCGGGCTGGGATATGAGGAGGAAAAAGAAGTCTTTATCGTGAGCGAGGGCGATCGGGCAATCTTTAATAATCCCAGCAACGGTTTGCATGTTGATGTCTTCTATGAGAAGTTGGATTTCTGTCACACCATCTATTGGACGGGAAGATTGGAAGTCGATTCGCCCACTATCCCGCTGGCAGAAATGCTCTTAGAGAAGATGCAGATTGTCAAGATCAACGAAAAAGATGTCATCGATACCATCATGCTCTTAATGGAACATCCATTGGGGGATCATGATCAGGAAGTGATTAACGTGGCGCGGGTGGCGATGCTGTGTGCCAAGGATTGGGGGCTGTGGCGCACGACAACGATGAATCTGGACAAAGTCAAGCGTCTTGCGCTGACTTATCCCCAATTGACTGACGAACAGAAAGAACACATTCAAAAACAAGTCGATCAAATTCTCGCTCGCCTGGAAGCTGAACCCAAGACGCTCGCCTGGCGATTGCGAGCCAGGGTTGGCGATCGAGTTAAATGGTATAAGGATGTTGATGAAGTCCATTGATCTTTTTGTGTAAGAAAATAAGGAGAAATATCCCATGGAAACAAAAGTGAGAGATTTCATGCGTCCGGGTGTCTTGACCTGTCGCAAGGAGACCCGCATCGGTCAAGTGGCAGTCATGCTCGATCAACATAAAGTTCACTCCTTGATGGTTACCGATCGGGATGGGCGAATTATCGGTGTGATCACGGATTTTGACCTTTTAGCCGGGGAATGGCTCTCACAAGACCCGGAGAGTCTCAATGTCATGAAAAGCTTAACGGCCGGAGAGTTAATGTCCTCCCCCGTGGCAAGCATCGAAGCGGATGCGTCTATTAAAGAAGCTGCTGACCGAATGGTTAAGGAGGTGATTCGCCGGCTCTTGGTTACGGATAAAGGTAAACCGGTTGGCGTAATTTCGGTTTCAGACATTGTCGCTCATATTGCAATGTCTGCGCCGATTGGGCGTGGGCAGGTTGGCGATGTGATGTCGGATGCGTACCTGGTCTGCCGCGATAAGACCCCGATTGCAGCGGCTGCGCGGGCTATGACCAGCACCGGCTGGCGTTCAGTTTTGGTGGTAGATTCCAAAGGCAGTCCGCTAGGGGTAGTGAGCGGTTTGGATCTATTGCCTTATTGCCTGGATGACGAATGCGGGACAAAGCCGGTGACCGAAGTGATGCATCCCCCTCTGACCGTTTCTATCGATGCGAGCTTACAGGAGGCAGCCAACTTAATGATCGAGAGCCATTACCATCGCTTGATTGTAGTTGACCCCGAAGACCCCGACTCGATGCCGTTAGGGGTAATTTCTTCTTTTGATATCGTTGGTCTGATGGCGCACCCGGACTCGGTGTGGCAAAAATAAACCGTAAAAACGAGGTCGGCCTTCTATAAAAGCGGACCTCAAGATTTTACTTTAGAAAAGGAGAGTCTTATGGCAGAATTACCCTCCCATGCTCAAGTTGTGATTATCGGTGGAGGTGTTGGGGGATGCAGCATTGCCTATCATCTGACGAAAATGGGGTGGAAAGACGTAGTGATATTGGAGCGCCATGAATTGACGTCCGGTTCCACCTGGCACTCAGCCGGCCTAGTTGGGCAATTACGTTCCGATGCCAACCTCACTCGCATGATGTTTTACAGCACCGATTTGTATCGCCAGCTTAAGGATGAAACAGGGGTTGATCCCGAATGGCATGAGGTCGGTGGCATTCGGCTGGCTTCCTCCCCCGAGCGGATGGAAGAGCTCAAGCGTTTGGTGGGCATGGCGCGCTCTTTTGGAATGCAAATGGAGCTGATCAGCCCCCAAGAAGCCAAACGCATGTTTCCACTGATGAGCACCGAGGGTGTGCTCGGAGCTGCCTATACGCCAACTGATGGTATTATTGATCCTTCTGGTTTGACCCAGGCACTGGCAGCCGGGGCAAAAATGCGCGGTGCGCAAATTTTCCAAAACACTAACGTTGAAGCCATTAAACTGAAAAATGGGCGGGTTGACGAAGTTGTGACCGATAAGGGGTCAATCAAGACCGAAATTGTGGTCAACGCCGCCGGACAATGGGGTGGTGAAATCGGCAAGATGGTTGGTCTCTTCCTGCCGGTTGTACCGATGGCGCACCTGTACATTGTGACCAAACCCATTCCGGGTGTGGAACAAAACATGCCCACCCTACGCGACCCCGACCTTCTGGTCTATTGGCGCCGCGAGACGGGCGGGTTGGTGACCGGCGGGTATGAACGAGATCCAATGCCTTTTGGACTCAACGGTATTCCAAAGGATTTTAAGTATCAACTGCTGCCGTTTGATATGGATCGCTTTACGCCGCTAATGGAAAATTCGATCAAACGCGTGCCGGCCATCGAGACGGCTGAAATCAAAATGTACTATAACGGGCCAGAAGGCTTTACCCCAGATGGCGAATTCCTGCTCGGACCAACGGCGGTAAAGGGCTTTTGGGTGGCTTGTGCTTTTTGCGCTCATGGGCTTGCCGGCGCCGGCGGCATCGGTAAAGTGATGGCAGAGTGGATTATTGACGGGCAGCCGGAGTATGATGTCTGGCGTTTAGACGTGCGCCGCTTTGGATCGAATTATGCCAGCCTGAACTACACCGTAACCCGCACAATAGAGACCTATACACAGTACTACGATATTCACTACCCAGGCGAAGAGCGAATGAGTGGCCGCCCCTTACGGCTCTCTCCGACCTATTATCGTTTACGTGATTTAGGGGCTGTGTTCGGCGAGAAGACGGGTTGGGAACGACCGAACTGGTTCAAACCACATGAAGCGCTTGCCCGCCATGGCCATGAACCGAAAGGCTGGGCGCATCATAACTGGTCGCGGGCAATTGGTTATGAACATCTGAAAACCCGCGAGATCGCTGGCTTATTCGATGAGACCTCCTTCAATAAATTTGAGGTGCGCGGTCCGGGAGCTTTGAAGTTCTTGCAATACCTGTGCGCCAATGATATCGATAAACCGGTCGGAACCGTGATTTATACCCAGATGCTCAACAAGCGCGGTGGCATTGAGTGTGATTTCACCGTGACGCGCGTCGCAGAAGATCGGTTCTGGATTATCACCGGTACGGCTTTTGGTGAGCATGATCTGTCGTGGATTCGCATGAATATGCCAGAAGATGGGTCGGTCATTGTAGAAGACATAACTTCGGCTTATGCCTGCATCGGTTTGTGGGGTCCAAAGGCTCGGGAGATCCTCCAAAAGGTGACCACTGATGATGTCTCAAATGAGGGCTTCCCCTATATGACCACCAAGAAGATTGCTGTTGGGGATGTGCCTTGCCAGGCGATGCGCGTCACCTACGTCGGAGAGTTGGGCTGGGAGTTTTATTGCCCGATGGAATATGGTCAGAGGTTGTGGGATGTGCTCTGGGAAGCCGGACGTCCATTCGGTATGGTGCCGGCCGGTTACAAGGCAATCGACACGTTGCGTCTTGAGAAAGGGTATCGCTATTGGGCGAGCGAGACAACCCCCGATTACACTCCCTTTGAAGCCGGACTTGGTTTTGCAGTCAAGCTGGACAAGGGTGATTTTCTTGGTCGGGAGGCTTTGCTGAAACAGAAAGCCGAAGGTCTGAAGCGCAAACTGTGTTGTATTGTTTTGGATGACGATCGCACCATTGCGCTGGGTAAGGAACCCATCCGCCCAGAAGGAAAAGAAGAAATCATCGGGTGGGTCTCCTCAGGCGGTTATGGCTATTCGGTGAAGAAGAGCATTGTCTATGCCTATCTCCCCATCGAATACACCAAAATCGGCACTCGTTTGGAAATCGAATTCTTTGGCGAAATTGTCGGTGCAGAGGTTGTCAAAGAACCCCTCTGGGATCCGAAAGGTGAGCGGATTCGATGCTAAAATTTTAATAGAGCTAAACAGGGAGCCAGCAGGTTGGACAGGGACGCTGTAGCTGGCTCCCTGTGGGCGGATTGATTCGCGATCAGAAAGTGAAGGAGGTAAAAATTGAACATTGTCGTTTGTGTCAAACAAGTGCCGGATACGGCAGCCAAATTACAAGTGGTCGATTCCCATGTCACTTGGGGAGATTCGCCACTGATTGTTAACCCTTGGGATGAATACGCTTACGAAGAAGCCTTATTGCTCAAGGAAAAATTCGGCGGTAAAGCCACCGCCATCAGCATGGGGCCTGAAAGCGCCGTCGAAGCGCTCAAGACCTGTCTGGCGGTTGGCTGTGACGAAGCCTACTTGATCTCCGACCCCGCTCTGAAAGGCTCAGATGCCTCTGCGACGGCGCGGACGCTGGCTAAAGCAATACAGAAGCTTGGCGATGTTGACCTGGTCTTGTTGGGGAAACAAGCCATCGATGGCGACACAGGCTTGACGGCTGCCATGCTTGGTCGGCATTTGGGTTGGACGGTCTTGACTCAGGTGATCAAGATCCACGAGATCGATCCGGCCGCCAAAACCATCAAAGTCGAGCGCTTTATGGAAGAGGGTCGTCAGGTCTGTTCAGCAAAGTTGCCTGCTGTGGTCAGCGTGATTAAGGGGATTAACGAACCACGCTATCCCTCGTTTATGGGCATCCGAAAAGCCTCGAAAGCCACCATCCCCACTTGGGGCATAGGCGATTTGGGCATCGATGCCAATCAGGTTGGGGCCAGCGGGGCCTTTGTTGCCTGGCCGGAGATCTACCCGATGCCGGTCAAAGAGACCAAAGTTGAGTGGATCGAAGGCAGCAGCCCGCAGGAGATCGCAGCCAAGCTGGCAGATAAACTCATAGCCGAGAAGGTCATCTAGCGAGGGTAAAAACATGGCGAATCAAGTTTGGGTTTACATTGATCAATTTAAGGGAGAGGCTACCCCTTCGGCCTGGGAAGCGGTGAGCGCGGCAAAGGTGGTAGCTTCTCAATTCGGCAGCGGCATAACTGCGCTTGCCATCGGCAGCGGTGTAGAGGGACTTGCCCAACAGGCTTTCGATTACGGTGTGGATGAAGTGATCCTTTGCGATGATCCCAGCCTATTGGACTTTCGGGTTGAACCGTATGCGGCTGTGTTTGCGAAAGTTGTTGGCGAAGAACGACCAAAAGTCGTGATCGGCACTGCCAGCACCCGCGTGCGCGATTTGTTTGCCTATGCCTCGATTGACCTCGAGAGCGGCGTGATCGTCGATGCGACCGGTTTAGAGGTCAAAGATGGCGGGGTAGTGGTCACTCGCCCGGTTTATGCCGGGAAACTATTGTGCAATGAAGTTGCGAAAAAAGGGCAACCTCTATTGGTCAGCGTGCGGGTGCGAGCATTTCCACCTCCTCAAAGAGAGGCTGGCAAGAGCGGCAAGTTAACCAAAGTTGCGCCGGTGCTGAGCGAAGACCAGTTGAGCACAAAGGTGCTGGACTATGTTGTTGAAGAAGGCGAGGTTTCGGTTGATGGCGCGGCGATCATCGTCTCCGGCGGCCGCGGCGTGAACGGCCCGGAGGGCTTTGAACCTCTGCGCGCCTTAGCCAAAGTGTTGGGTGGCGCTGTCGGCGCCAGCCGGGCGGCGGTGGATGCAGGTTGGATTCCCTATTCTCACCAGGTGGGTCAGACTGGGAAAGTAGTCTCCCCTGACCTGTACATCGCCTGTGGCATTTCAGGAGCGGTCCAACACCAAGCTGGTATGCGAACGTCCAAGGTCATCGTGGCAATCAACAAAGATAAGGACGCGCCCATCTTTAACCTTGCCAAATATGGGGTAATCGGCGACTTATTCGAAATTGTCCCGGCTCTCACCGAAGAATTCAAGAAACGACTGGGCAAGTAAGATAAGAAAACAGAGAAAGCAGTTGCCTGTGAGGTTTCCAAAAATCTCACAGGCTTTTTTATTTAAAAGGTTTGTGATAAATGTCACGAGGTTAATATACGTTAAATCTGTTGAAATAATCTTAATAATTCGCTATAATAAAAACAGAAATCAATGCCAGGCCTACAAGGTCCTGGCAGCGACAATCAAAGTTCCTACTCCTTGTGCGCCTGGCTAGCTGCCTTTCGTTCAAAAAATGAACGAGATGGTCGAAATGTAACCAGGCTTTTTCTGTTCCGTAGGAGGTGCGTGATGTCCAGCGGAAAGTTAGCAAAAAGGAGTGGTGAAATGACCGTAGAATACGATTTCCCGCAACCAATCCGAAGGGTGACCCTTCAACCCTACCGCAAATACTTCAGCATTTTACTTGCTGACGATGGTTCACCCGATGTGCTGGCAGCCGTTGATCTGCTGGTAGATTTGCCCTTGTATAACTGCACCGTGACCGTTCTTTCGGTGATCGGCCAACGGGAAGCGAGGGGAATGGTTTTACGCGAGGCCTGTCTGGAACAGACCTGTCAGCGTCTCGATCAGGCTGAAATTTGTGCCCGTACGATTCTGAAGGGAGGAGACCCAGCAGAGGTTATTCTTCAAATGGCAGAAGAGATGACACCCCATTTGGTAATTCTAGGCGCAAGCGGGTTGAACCATGCTCTTGGGATCATGCTGGGAGGGACAGCGGAAAAAGTGGTAGAACAGATCCACCGACCGGTTTTGATTTTCCGCCATCCTTATCATGGCCTGCGGAAAATTGGCTTTTTCACCGATGGCTCTTCTCAAGCGGAAGCTGCAGCCGAGTATCTGGGCCGGTTGCCGTTGCCCGACGGCGCAGAAATCCATATCGTTCATGTGATTCCACCGCTCGCAATGCAACCGGTTGACCGGGAAGCCCTCCAGCAACCTAAACCAAACGGCAATGGCAAAGCCAAAGCTCCGAGTCACCAGGATGCTGATGCAATTCTGCGTCGTGCGACTTTGATATTGCAAAAACACGAATTGCCCACCCGAACGGCGTTATTGAAGGGCGAACCATGTGAACAAATTCGAGCATACGTTGAAAAGGAGATGCTCGACCTGGTGGTTCTGGGAGCCGGTCGGTTAAGCAAAGGGCACCAATGGCAATTAGGTTCTCTGCCGCGCAAATTATTGCACTATTGCCCTTGCTCAACCCTGATCGTAAAAGAGCAGCTCGAATTTGTCCATCACAATTAGGGGGTATGCGGCTCGTAGGGGAGAAACGGTAACAGGACAACTGCATGGCAAGTTGTCTTGTTGTCGTTCGTTTGATCGCGGTTGACTGCCAGCAATTCGCAAATTCCAAAGCACCCAAAATTTTAACTTGACAAAGCCATAACCCTGTTGTAGAATATAGATGTCTATACATCTATAAGACTTTGGGTAATTCCCTGTGGATAGAATTCTCCTTGCCGAAGGTGTTCCGCTCTACGTAAAAATTCGCGAAGCGCTGCGAGCTGAAATTCTTCAAGGCAAGCTTCATCCCGGCCAAAAAATCCCATCCGAAAACGAATTAGCCCAGCAGTATCGAGTCAGCCGCATGACGGTAAGACAAGGGATTTTGGATTTAATCAAAGAAGGGTTGCTTCATCGCAAGCAAGGGGTGGGTACGTTTGTCTCCTATCCTCATTTCGATCGCGATCATACCCGCTTAACCAATTTCTTTGAAAGCGCTCGCGAACAAGGAATTGATGCCTCCTCTACAGTACTGAAAATCGAAATATCACCTGCACCTGAAAAAGTAGCCAGAGAGCTACTTCTTCAGCCTGGGGAAAGTGTCATTTGCATTCGCACCTTGCGCTTTGCCAACCAAACTCCTGTCACTGTACACGACTCTTATCTTCCGCACCGCTTATTTCCCGAAATCATCCATGAAAAGCTGGAAAATGTTCATTTGTGGGATGTGATGGAGAAATTTGGGTATCGGGTAAAGCGAGCGATTCAGAAACTTGAGGCGCGCCCCGCTTCTGGCGAAATTGCCCGATTACTGGATATCAAACCTGGTTCACCAATCCTCTATAAGGAACGCAAAATTCTTGCAACCGATGGCACTGCAGTGGAGTTTACCTATTGCTACAACCGTGGTGATATGTACTCCCTGACGGTTGCGATGGAGCGTTAATAATCATTTCGGTTATTACAGAGAAAGCCTTTCTCTGTGAAGTTTCCAACCTCATCCCATGAGGTTGCTCGTACAACAATCTTTGCTCAACAAGAAAGGAGGTTTTCAATGAATCCGAGTGTAATTGAGCGTCTGGTTGCCACCAACCCTGAAATGGAGATTTGGTGGGATTCGTCGCCATTGGTCTTTAAGTCCTGGAAGCAAAAGATGATCGATTGGGCACCCCCCGAGCGCAAGAAGACCATGGAAGAAGAGTTGACTCGTTTCTTTGATGTCGATGACCCGGCAAAAAGTGTTATCCGTGGTTGTACCACCAATCCCCCGCTTTCGTTAACCGCCGTTAAGAACGATCCCGCCTTTTGGAATGAATGGATTGACAATCTCATATCGGAAAATAAAGATAAAACACAGCACGAGCTGTTCTGGATGACCTACAAAGAGGTCATTCGGCGTGGGGCTGAAATGTTAATGCCGATGTGGGAAGCCTCGAACGGGCGCTTTGGTTACATTTCCGGTCAGCTTGACCCCCGCATTAACTTCGATACCGAGAAGATGATTGAGGATGCTAAGGAAATTCGCGCCATTGCGCCGAATCTGATGATTAAAGTTCCTGGCACAACTCAGGGTGTTGAGGTGGTCAAGGTGTTGACCTCGATGGCAATCCCGACCAATGTCACCACTTGCTTCATGTTGCCGCAGATCATGGCGGTTGCAAATGCTGCCATGGAGGGCATTGAGATTGCCAAGAAGAATGGCGTTGACATGAGCAAGTGGCGCGCCGTGATCACCATGATGATTGGCCGCCTGACCGAAAACCCTGAACTGGATGTCCAGGCTGCCCGTCGTGGGATTACCCTTACCTGGCAGGATAAACATTGGTTTGGTATCCATGTCTTCCGCAAGGCCTATCGCCTTTTGACCGAAGGCGGCTATGCCAGCAAGTTGTTGGCTTGCTCATTGCGCGATGGCCCCATTGTGGCTGGACGGCATCGCTTTTGGGACATTGAAATGATCGCCGGTGGAGAAATCGTCTATACCATGCCTCCGTATGTCCTAGAACCCTTGTGGCAAAAGTGCAACGATTTGCAATTCTCAAACCGCATTGGGGAGGAGATCCCGGCTGAGGTCATGAACAAGCTGACCAAGATTCCGTATGCTATTCAAGCAATGGATCCCAATGGTTTGGAGATTACCGAATTCAACGATCATCCAGCAACGGTTGCAACCGCAGAAGCCTTTGCCAAAGCCTCAATCGGCCTGGAAGAGTATGTCGGCGAACGAATGAAGTTAGTTCTGGGAAACAAAGTACCAGCCTAATTGTCTCCTTGCACACACTTTTATCCCCTCTCCACTTATGGAGAGGGGATCGAGGTAAGGCAAGGAACTTAATATTTACAACACTTAAATTCCATTTCGCTTTGATTGGGTAGGGATAATGACTGAATACACAAAACTCGATCAACTTGTCGCGACAACTTTGCGGATGCTCTCTATCGATGGCGTTCAGAAAGCCAATTCCGGACATCCTGGCTTGCCATTGGGAGCTGCAGATATTGCGACAGTCTTGTGGGGGCACTATCTAAAACATAATCCGGCCGACCCGCGCTGGTTCAATCGTGATCGCTTTATCCTTTCCGCCGGTCACGGTTCCATGCTGCTTTATTCGCTTTTGCATGTTTTTGGGTATCCGATGCCTTTGGAGGAATTAAAACGCTTTCGCCAATGGGAGAGCGCCACCCCCGGCCATCCGGAATACGATCCGGAGCGCGGCGTGGAGACGACCACCGGCCCACTCGGGCAGGGGATTTCTACTGCAGTCGGAATTGCGCTTGCCGAACAGATTTTGGCGGCTCGTTTCAATAAACCGGATTTCCCGATTGTTGACCATTACACTTTTGTCCTTGCTTCCGATGGCGATTTGATGGAGGGAGTCTCGCATGAGGCCGCCTCTTTAGCCGGCCACTGGGGTTTAGGAAAATTGATCGTGTTCTATGACGATAACCGTATTACCATTGACGGACCCACCGAACTTGCCTATAGCGATGATGTGCTTACCCGTTTCAAGGGTTATGGCTGGCACACCCAGCGGGCGAATGGGCATAACTTTGCCTCGATTGATAAAGCTTTAAGAGCAGCTTTGGCGGAAACCAAACGGCCATCTATCATTGCTTGCCGCACCCACATCGGCTATAAAAGCCCGAAACAGGACGATGCCGGTGTTCATGGCGCGCCATTAGGAGAAGAAAATGTCATCAAGACCAAGCAGGCTTTTCGATGGCCACTCGAGCCGGCGTTTTATGTGCCGCCAGAGATCAAACCGTACGTTGACGAAGTCAAGGCGCGCGGTCAAAAAGCCCAGCAGGCATGGGAGACGCTGTGGGCGCATTATCAGCAGCAATTCCCGGAGGAAGCCCAACAACTCCAACGTTTCATGAAGGGGGAACTTCCTCAAGGATGGGAAAAAGCCTTGCCGCAGTTCCCGCCTGATAAACCTGTGGCGACCCGGGTTGCTTCTGGTAAGGTATTGGAAGCCATTGCTCCGCAGATAGAGACTCTGATTGGCGGTTCGGCTGACCTGACGCCAAGCAACAACACCAAACCGAAAGAGGCAAAGATCATTAAGCGCGGCGATTTCAGCGGTTCATATATCCACTTTGGCGTTCGTGAACATGGGATGGGAGCGATCATGAATGGATTAGCTCTGCATGGCTTCCGTCCCTATGGCGGTACCTTCCTGGTGTTCTCCGATTACATGCGACCCGCCATTCGTCTGGCGGCTTTGATGGGCTTACCGGTGATCTATGTCTTTACTCATGACAGCATTGGCTTGGGCGAGGATGGCCCGACCCATCAACCGGTTGAACACGCCATGGCTTTGCGGGCGATGCCAAATCTGGTGGTCATCCGCCCCGCAGATGCAAACGAAACGGCTGTGGCCTGGCGAGTTGCTCTGGAGCGGAAAAATGGCCCGACAGCGCTGTTACTTACCCGTCAGGGTGTGCCCATTGTCACTACCGATGGCAAGGGTCTAGAGCGCGGTGCCTATGTGCTTGCTGAAGCGGAAGGCAGAAAGCCGCAGGCAATTCTGGTTGCCAGCGGTTCGGAAGTGGCTTTAGCCCTAGGAGCAAGAGAACAACTGGCAAAAGAAGGAATTGCCGTTCGAGTGGTTTCGATGCCGAGTTTTGAGTTATTCGATCAACAAGCGCCAGATTATCAGCGCTCGGTTTTGCTTGCCGATGTCCCAACCGTGGCGGTTGAAGCAGGGGTTAGCCTGGGCTGGTATAAATATCTGCCTGCTAAGGCGAGCGTGGTGAGTTTGGAGCGTTTTGGCGCCTCTGCGCCGGATAAAGTTGTTTTTGCTCAACTGGGCTTCACGGTTGACCGTGTGGTCAGCGAATTAAAACAACTTCTCTAATCCGGGGTGTTCTTTAACAATTAAGGGTTTGATTAGCGGGGAAAGGCGCAACTCTGGTAACCTTTCCGGATCGGGATGGGGCTTGAAGTTTCGTTGGATGCCGCTCATCCTGACCGGTGGTGAATTTGGATGGGATCTTCCAAATTCTCGTTAGGAAGGAGGTGGTAGACGGAAGGATGTAAATTGTTGTCTATCGCTTGAAATACTCTTTATTCTTTCAAAATCATTTTATAAACTTAAGGAGAGAATGCGATGGCTGACTGGAAAGGAAAATCTCGTGAAGAGATCATTAAGCAAGACGTGAAAGACCTGCACCGTTTGGGCTACGCCCAACAACTGTTCCGTGAAATGGGGGGGTTTTCGAACTTTGCGATTTCATTTTCCATTATCTCCATTTTGACCGGCGCTATGATCCTCTACGGCTATGGTTTACGATTTGCCGGTCCGATTATCAACACGGTGGGCTGGCCGATAGTAGCGCTCTTTACCCTCACCGTGGCGGCTTCGATGGCCGAGCTAGCCTCTGCCTACCCAACCGCCGGTGGTCTTTACTACTGGGCACACCGTTTAGGCGGTAAGCGTTGGGCATGGGTTACGGCATGGTTAAACATGCTGGGGCAAATTACGATTACGGCAGGGATTGACATCGCAGCCTCAATCTATATTGTCGGTATGATTGTCCGAATGCTTGGCATCCCGGCAGATGCGCCTGTGCCTCTGTTCGGTACAGCCAACTCCTGGGGCTTCTATCTATTCGTGATGGTGATCATCATGATCCCCCAAATCCTGATCAACGCCTTTGGTATTCGTTTGACAGCCTTGCTCAACGATTTCAGCGTTTACTGGCACATCGGTGGTGTGGCGATCATTGCTATTTTGTTATTCTTCTTCGGGAAGACACACCAGCCCTTCTCTTTCGGCTTTACTGCGGTTACCACTGTGAACCCACTGGATGCATCTTCGGCGGAGTTTCCAGATGGAACGGTTGCGCCGGCGCTGGTAGTCGGGAACCTGGTTTTGCCTTCGCCGCTCTTTAACCTCATTCCCGGCTTAGAAAACCTCTATCGCGCCGCTCCTTTCGCCTTAGTATTCGTGCTTGCCTTCCTGCAGGCTCAATGGACCTTCACCGGCTATGATGCTTCTGCGCATGTGGCGGAAGAGACCGTTATGGCTCGTCTGAACAGCGCCTGGGGTGTTTTCCTATCGGTGGCGGTCTCGGCGGTTGTGGGTTACGTCATCTTGCTGGCTTTGACCTATTCGATCCCGGATATTGCTGCAACGGCTACCGATGATTATCCAGTGCTCTACATTGCTTACTATAACCTGAGCAAATTCCTGGCCGACATCATCGCAATCATTGTGGCTGGTGGCATGTGGCTATGTGGTCTATCATCGATTACCAGCATGAGCCGCATGTGGTTTGCCTTTGCCCGTGATGACGGGATGCCCGGATCGGGGTTCATCAAACAAATCCATCCGAAGTACCGCACGCCGGTGAATTCCATTTTGGTAACGTGTGTGATTGCTTTCTTGCTGACCGTATATGCAGCAGCCTATTATGTCGTCACTTCAATCAGCACCATCTCCTTATACCTGGCTTATGGTATTCCCATCTATTTGAACTGGCGGAATAAGCGCAGGAATGAAGGCGAATATACGACCCGGGAGACAGCTCCATGGTACCTGGGCAAGTGGGGACCCATTATCAATGTGATCGCCTTCGTCTGGATTGGTTTTATTACCATCCTGTTTGTCCTGCCGCCTAATGAACTGACTCTCTGGACGATGGTGGCGTTGGGTATCTTTATGGTGATCTACTGGCAACTGGGTCCAAAGCACTGGTTTGAGGGACCGAAGAAAGCCTCCGAGGAAGAACTACGGCGCATTGAAGAGGAACTGGAAAAAATCATTGCCCGTGGGGATGATTAGTATTGATAATCAGGGGGCAGGTGAGGTGCCTGCTCCCCAACTCTACTGACTTGGAGGAAACGATGACTCTAACACTTGAAGAAGCAATTCAGCGAGTTCCTTTTCTACGGGATGCGAAAGAGATCAAAACCACTGTCCTGAAAGGTGGGATTACCAATAATAACTATCGCATCGATGCCGATGGCAAATCCTATATGCTGCGGATCACCGGAGAAAGCACCGACTTGCTGGGTATCCGTCGCGACGTGGAATATGCTTCGAATAAAGCGGCTGGCTTGCTCGGTGTGGCCCCAGAAGTGTTGTATTTTATTGAACCCGAAGGTTATCTGGTTACCCGCTTTATCAACGGCAAGCATATTCCGCCGGAGGAGATGAATAAAGAATACAATATTCGTCGCGTGGCTCGGAAATTGCGCCTGTATCACCGCAACGCGCCGCCGGTCGATGGAGAATTTAATGTATTCCGCCGGGTCGAGTGGTTGACGAAAGTGTCGAAAGAACACGGTGCCAAATTTCCTTTCGATTTCGATTGGATTATGCAAAAGATGCGCGAAGTCGAAGAAGCTTTGTTGAAAGACCCCTATATTCCTACCCCTTGCCATAACGATTTGCTCAATTTGAACTTTCTGGATGAGGATGTTCCCGGCGAGAAAGGTGAACTCAAGATCCTGGACTGGGAATACGCCGGCATGGGTGACATTTTCTTCGACTTGGGTAACTATTGCCACCATCACCGCTTCAGCGATGATCAAGTGCGCATTCTGTTGCAGGAGTACTTTGGTGAAGTCACGCCAAAGAACTTTGCACGCACAAAGCTAATGTGGTGTATGTCCGAAATCCATGAAGCGATGTGGGGAACGACCCAAACCCGCATTTCGAAGTTGGACGAAGACTTCCAGGGCTACGCTGATCTGTGGTTTGGGCGTTTCCGCGAGGACATCACCGATTACCGCTACGAACAATGGTTAAAGGACGTGGCTGCCAAGTAAACACTTCTGCTAGGAGTTTACGGGCTATGGTAGGATAACTCAGATGAGTTGTCCTACTATCCCGTTCGGAGTACAATTCTCTTTGTGTAAATTCTAACGAAAAGGAGTAACTATGTCCCCAGTTGAAGATTATTTTGTCCCCTGGATCAAAGGTGTGCCAATGTACATCTCAGAGCACATCGAACTAGCCTGGCGGAATCCAAGCCTGGCTCGCATGATGTCCAATGAGAACCCGCTGCCCCCCTCGGAAAATGTGTTAGCTGCAATTGAGAAATACGCCCGAGTTGCCAACCGCTATATGGATCAAGGTCTGCTGGTGCGCAGTAAAATCGCTGAATTGAACGGCCTGCCGGGTCCTGAGAATGTATTATTGGGCAACGGTTCTTCCGAAATCTTCGATATGGTCTTCCGTTCTTTTGTCGCCCCAGGTGAGGAAGTTATTCAACAGACACCCTGCTTTGGGATTTACAAACTGCGCTGCACCGTAGTCGGCGGGAAACTGGTCTCGACCTCAATGGTGTATAAAGATAAACAAATTTTGTTTGACGCCGATGCAATCCTGAAGGCGATTACTCCCAAAACGAAGATTATCGTGGTTGCCCACCCCAACAATCCAACCGGCAACTTTATGGACGAAAAGGATATCATCCGCATTGCCGAGACAGGTATTCCTTTCATCATAGATGAGGCCTACATTGAGTACTCCGGGATGAATCTGGAGCGCTCAATGGTGAAGCTGGTAAAGGATTACAAGAATGTGATTATCTCGCGCACGCTCTCCAAAGCTTATGGTTTAGCCGGCTTGCGCTTTGGTTACGCCCTGGGTGATCGGGATGTGATCATGCAAATTGCGGCAACGTTAATCCCATGGAACGTCAGCACAATTGCAATGTGGGCCGCCCTGGCAGCCTTCGAAGACCGCGAAGCCTTGCGTCAGCGGGTGGAGTTCAACCGCCGCGAGATTGAGTTCTACAAGCAATCCTTAGCCGATATTCCCGGCTTGACGGTGTACGACTCGTATGGCAACTACATGCTCTTTGATGGCACCGATACCGGCAAGCCGGGGAAAGAGATGATCAAATACGCCGAGCAAAATGGCATCATCCTGCGCGGTCAAGAGGATATCTTCGGGCGCAATGGCTGGTGGCGGGTTACCATCGGTACGCATGAAGAAAACGAAAAACTTGTGCGCTTAGCTCACGAGTTCTACGCCCAATAATTTTGCTAGCTTCGCTCCCCGATATCGCCCTCACCCCATTTCCTCTTTCAAAAGAAAGGGGCTGGGGTGAGGGTAATTTTTAACCACAGAGATTTTACTCTCCGATGATCTTAATCAAAACCCGCTTCCGCCGCCGACCGTCAAATTCCCCGTAAAAGATCTGCTCCCATGGTCCGAAATCAAGCCGCCCATTGGTGACAGCAACTACGACTTCACGACCCATAATTTGGCGTTTGAGGTGGGCATCGGCGTTGTCTTCGCCGGTGCGGTTGTGTAAATATTGATCGACCGGCTCGTGCGGGGCGA
>Ga0197142_1000792_pt1 | contig 29622 bp, 24 predicted proteins | sample GBS60_MetaG_FD_148614 | JGI IMG/M metagenome (GOLD analysis project Ga0197142, IMG submission 148614) | Sediment microbial communities from Great Boiling Springs, Gerlach, Nevada, United States - GBS 60_MetaG | ecosystem: Environmental > Aquatic > Thermal springs > Hot (42-90C) > Sediment... | reverse complement strand
ATTTTCTCTGAAAAAAGTTCGTATCGTCAAACTTGGCTCCGGGAGCTGGATTCGAACCAGCGACATCCGCCTTAACAGGGCGGCGTTCTACCGCTGAACTATCCCGGAATTTGTCTTTTTAAAAAAAGGTTAACAGAATTAAAAAGAAAAATCAATTTCTCCTCTATTCATAATTTTCTATCTTCTTTAACCCTTCATGCTTCCTAATTTTTTCCAACGCATTCGCCTCAATTTGACGAATCCTTTCTCTGGTGACATTAAATACTTTGCCCACTTCCTCTAAGGTATGCGTGACGCCGTCTTCTAAACCAAATCTCATTGATAATATCTTTTGCTCCCTTTCATTTAAATCTTTCATAATTTCTTTAAGCCGCTCTCTCAAAATTGCCCTTGAGACCAGAACATCGGGCGGCAACTCTTTCTCGTCTTTAACAAACTCGCCTAACAAACTATCTTCGTCTTCGCCAACTGGCGTTTCTAAAGAAACTACTTTTTGGGAAATTTTTTTAATATGCCTCACTTTATCAACTTCCAAACCCATTTCTGCGGCAATCTCTTCAACTAAAGGTTCACGACCTAAATCCTGCAAAAGTTTTCTTCTTACCTGAGTATATTTGGAAATTGTCTCAATCATATGGACCGGAATCCTAATTGTCCTTGCTTGATCAGCTAAAGCTCTAGTAATTGCCTGTCTAATCCACCACGTGGCATAAGTGGAAAATTTATAACCTTTCCGCCAGTCAAATTTCTCAGCGGCCCGAAAAAGACCAAGATTTCCCTCTTGGATTAAGTCCAGCAATGTCAAATTAGGAGATTTGCCCACATAACGTTTAGCGATTGAAACCACTAAGCGCAAGTTGGAAGTAATTAATTTTTTCTTGGCTTCCAAATCGCCTTGTTCTATTAAACGGGCTAATTCTTTCTCTTCTCGGGCTGTTAAAAAAGAAACTTTGCCAATCTCTCTTAAATACATCTGGACATTATCAATTTTTTCAAAAGGAAAAAGTTCTGATAAAAGTCCGGCTTTCTTTTTTTTGACCGACAGCAATTCTTCTTTTTTGCCAATTGTTAAAAATTCCGAGGCTTCTTTAACAGAAATCCCCTCGCTTTCTAAAATTTCAAACAATTTCTCGATATCCCTAATATTCTTTTCGGGTTCGGGAAAATAAGAAAGAATTTCCAAAAAAGTTACAAAACCTCGCGATCTTCCCTTTTCAATTAAAGCCTGAACTTTTTCTGGTTCCAAAAGGGAAGGCGGCCGACCTCCTTTTTTAGAAATTTTTGATTTCAAGGTCTTTTTCTTTCTGTTTTCAACTCCTTTCTTTTTTAACTTTTGAACTTTTTTCTTTTTAATTTCTTTCTTTTTCTTTGATTTTTGTTTTACCATATTATTCTTTTAGTTCTTTAATTAAATCATTGATTTTCGCTAATATCAAATCAATTTTTTGTTTGTCTTCTTTTTTTTCTGCCTCTTTAAGCTCTTGATTAAATTGCGCCAATTCTTCTTTAATTACTTCCTTCTTTAACTCTGTCAGGCTTTTTTTAAAATCTGTTTCATGAAAATCAGTCTCTTCCACTTCGGCTTTCAAAATTAAGTAGTCCAACAAATCCTTTTCGGATTCTGAAAAACTTTTAATATTTTCTGAAAATCCTTCTTTTTCTCCTTTTTTTAAAGAATCTCCAGTCAAAAAAATCTCAAGAAATTTTTTATAAGGAACTTCAAAAAATCTCAGCTGAGGTTCTTTAATTAATTTAACAAAATTCTGGTTTTTAAAAAGCATTGTTAAAATTGCTTCCTGAAGCAGAACTTTGCGAGATTTTGGTGGTGCTTGATTTTTAATCTCGGCTGCAGTTTCTACCCTTTTCTCATCTTTCTTAATTTTTTGCAACTCTTCCTCTAAAACCTCGACTTTTGTTTGCAGTCTTTGAGCTAATTCCTGCAGCCAATGATCTTGAATAATCCGGTTGGGAATCCTCTTCAAGATTGGCAATAACTCTTTCGCAATCTTTACCTTCTCTTGAGGGGCAAAAACTTTTTTGGCTGAAAAGTTTTTAAAAACGTTCTCAAAATAAAATTCAATCACATCGCGACCCTCTTCTAGAGATTTCTGCCAAAGTTTTGGTGAAGTCAAAATCAATTCAGCCGGATCTTTTCCTTGAGGCAAAGAAACAATTCTTAAATTAAAACCTTTTTCTTGAGCTAATTCAATTCCTCTCCTAGTTGCGGTATCGCCAGCTAAATCCATATCAAAAGCTAAAAAAAGATTCTGAGTGTAACGACTTAAAATATCAAGATGAAAAGATGTTAAAGCGGTTCCCGAACTTGCTACCACATTCGAAGTACCCGCCTGAAAAGATAAAATCGCATCCAAGTAGCCCTCGACAATAACGCAACTATCTTTTTTTTTAATTGCCAACTTGGCTTTATCCAAACCATACAGAATTCGGCTTTTATCATATAAAAGAGTGGTTGGTGTGTTAACATATTTTGGTTCCAAGTTCTCTTTTTGGTTATTTTCAGCATCAGAAATTTCAAAAATCCGACCGCCAAAACCCACTACCTGAGAATTTAAATCAAAGATAGGAAACATAATCCGCTGGCGAAAACGGTCATAATAATGAGAGGAACCAGCGGTTTCTTTTTCGCTTAAAATTACTAAACCTGATTTCATTATTTCTTCGGCTTGATAACCTTTTGACCTCAGAAAATCAAAAAGCCCCTGCCAAGCAGCTGGAGCAAAACCTAAACGCCATTGGCTAATTGATTCTTCAGTTAAACCTCTTTTCATTAAATAATCTTTAGCCCTATTGCCTAGTTTGCTTGATTTTAACTGAATTTCATAAAAACGGCAGGCTAACTCTAAAATTTGGTAAAGTCTCTGTCTGGCAGTATTAAAAACCGGATCTCTGGGTTTCAATTTAACGCCTGCTTTTTGGGCTAAAATTTTTAGAGCGTCGCCAAACTCAACTCCTTCGATTTTCATAATAAATTTAAAAATATCACCACCCTCCCCACAAGCCCCAAAGCAACGCCAAATTTGTCTGGCTGGCGACACAAAAAAAGAAGGAGTCTTTTCGGAATGAAAAGGACAAAGCGCCCGAAAATTGGCTCCGGTTTTCTGAAGTTTCAAATAATCGCCAATTACCTGAACGATATCAAGCCGATTTTTAATTTCTTCAATGGGAGATAAAGTCATAGCAAAAAAAGAATAGATATGCTACAATATTCCTTAATCAATATTCTTAATCAATATTATAGAATAAATATTATTTGAATAAAGGTCTAAAAATAATTCTTTAAAAAATCTTATTCTTAGATTTATTAGATTTATTAAAAATTTATTCAAATTTTAATTCTTTTGACTTAATTTTAATCTCAACCACCCAAGAAATAACTTAATACAAAAATAAATTATGAAAATTCTTTTTCTATATGACTTTCCTTTATGGGGCTCCGGCTCCGGAAAATATTTACGTCATCTTATTCAAGAATTAATCAAACTCGGTTATAAAATAGGATTAGTGGCGCCTGAAGAGCGTCGTTTTTTAGAAGATAAAATAAAACAATATCGCGTCACACCCCCTCAAATACCGGTTTTTGTCGGTCATCCAGAATTAAAAGGTGCTAAAAGATATTCTGAATTATCCGAAAGAGAAATCACTGAAATTTATAAAGCTTACTTAGACACAACTATTGAAGCGGTTGCTAATTTTCAACCGGATTTTATTCATGTTCAACATTTATCTCTAATCTGTTGGATAGCAAGATATATTAAAGCAATTCGAAGCAAGCCTTCTTATATTATCACTTCCCATGGTAGCGACCTTCATTTTATTCTTTCGGACAAAAGATATCTTCCTTTATCGCTTGACTCACTAAGGGCTGCTAAAGCAATAACAGTTGTGAGTGGTGACACGAAAAACAAATTATTAAAAGTTTTAGGCAAAGAATTTAAAAAAACGGTCTCTGTTATTCCGGGCGGTGCCGATATTAATAATTTTCCATCAAAAACAGCAACTGATTATTTAGACGAAAAATACCAGCTAAAAAATAAAAAAGTGGTTCTCTTTTCAGGTCGTTTAATTTCTCACAAAGGAGCTAAATATTTAATTCAAGCAGCTACCCTAATAAAAGGAGAAGTGGTTATTGTCGGTGAAGGACCTGAAAAGGAGGCTCTCATTCAATTAGCCGAAAAAAAGAAAATAAAAAATGTTCGCTTTATTGGTTATCTTACCGGTCAGGAATTAAGAGATTTTTATTATCGGGCGGATCTTTTTGTGGCTCCTTCAGTCTGGGATGAACCTTTAGGATTATCTATTATTGAAGCAATGGCAGCCAGAACGCCGGTAATTGCTACCAGAAAAGGAGGTATTCCTCTTTTAGTTAAAGAGGGGTTTAATGGTTTTTTTGTTCCGGCTCGCAATCCCAAAAAAATTGCTGAAATTTGCAATAAAGTTCTTGAAGACGACAACTTAAGAATAAAACTAGCCGAAAACGCAAGAAATAAAGTAGCTGAAAAATTTACCTGGAAACATACCGCTTTAAAATATCATCATCTTTATCGAAAACTATTCCGTAATAATAAAAAAATATCTAAATAAAATGTATATTTTTGTAACCTATGGAATTCCAGGTTGGCGAGGCGTTCAAGAAAGAGGTTTATCAATCGCTCAAGAATTTCCAAAAAATAAAGTTTTATTTTGGAACGGTTATGATTCTGAATTTATTAAAAAAAGAGGTTTTCGCGTCAAAACAATTAATACCAGCCTAACAGATCCCGCAAAAATTAAATTTCCCAAAAAAACCAAAGCTTTAATTTTTGCCGATTTACCAACTAACGAACTTTTTAATTTTTCTCTATTCTGGACTGCCAAACAAAAAAGAATTCCAGTAGTAGTTATTGATCAAATCTATCGCCGAGGTCAAACTAAGGAAGGAGTTTATAATTTCTTTTCAAAAATTGCCGACCTTATGCTTCTTAACGGATTAACTTTATTCAAAAAAGAGGAAAGTGAAAATATAAAAATTATCCCGCCACTTGCTAATTATCAGAAAAAAATCTCCAGGGATAAAATTAGAAAAAAATTAGCAAAGGAATATCAGCTTAATTATGAGAAACCTTGGATTTTTGTTGCTGGTTATTATCCGCCTTTAATCGAAATAACTCAAAAGGCATTAACTAAAAATATTTTAAATAATAGTCAGTTTATAATTACAAAAAACAATCTTAAAAAATATCACAAAAAAAACGGCATTCTTTTTATTCCTTATCTGCCCAATAAACAATATTTAAGATGGATTGAGGCTGCTGATCTTTTAATTTCAAAATTAGGCTATCTTCAAATTACAGAAGCTATAGCATTAAGAACGCCAACTATTTTAACAGGAGAAGGAGGCCTTGTTCTTAAAATAGGAATTCTTGACCAAAAACTTAGAAAAAATCTAATTTACGCAGAAAATTGGCAGAAGTTAAGAGAAAAGCTTCAATTTTTTATTTTAAAGAACAGAGAACAATTAAAAATTTGGCGAAAAAAACTAAAAAATCTCCACGACGGCAAATTAGGAGGAGCAAAAATAGCTGCAAATTACATAAAAAATATTAGAGTCTGCCAAAAAATAAAAGAAGAAAAAACACTATTAATTGCTTCAGGCCACGATTTAAAAATGATTAAAAAAATAAAGCCGAATCGTTTTGGGCTCTATCCTCTCTTCTTAATAACCCCCTTTTCTGTTCCCGGACCCGATCTTTCTCCTATTAAACGCTTACCACCTGAAATTACTGATTTAGCCCTAAAAAATTTTTATTGGATAGATAATCGCGAAATCCTGCCTTATGATTTTAAAGAAATTCTTCTTTTTTCACCAAGAAAATATGACGGTCTGTTAAACATTTTACCTTGGTATTCTGTCTGGCTTAAAAACTTATTAAATTTATTAAAATCAGCTGATAGAATTCTCTTAACACCTTATAGTCAAAAAATCTTGGCAAATATTATTAAACCATTTTCTAAAAAGATAATTATATTAAAAAAGCCATGAGGATAGCTATTATTTCGACCCTTGAAGAACAAGTTCCTCCTCCTAAATATGGAGGAATTGAATTAGTAGTAGCCAATTTAGCCAACTTATTGGTAGAACGGGGCCATAAAATTTACTTATTAGCTAGCGGCGATTCTTTCACGAAAGCCGAACTTATCCCAATCTTTCCAAGAGCTTTAAGAAAAGAAAGTGAGGCAAATAATTTAGATTTGAGAGAACAACTTAAATATTTAAGTATAGCAAGAATTATTGAAACCCTGAAAAAACTCAGGGTCGATATTATTCATTCTCATATTGGCTGGAGAATGGCTCCTTTTGTCTCTCACCTAAAAAGTCCTACGGTAATCACTCTTCATGGCCCTCTTAATGTTCCGAAAATTCAATATATATACAGAATGTTTCCTGATATACCCTATGTTTCTATAAGTAATGCCCAAAGAAAATATTTGCCAGAGCTAAACTACGTAGCCACAATTTATAACGGTATTAATCTCAGTCAATTTGATTTTAATCTTCATCCTAAAGATTATTTTGCTTTTTTGGGAAGAATATCGCCTGAAAAAGGAACATGGGAAGCAATTGTGGCAGCAAAAAAAGCCAAGGTAAAACTAAAAATCGCAGCCAAAATTGATATGGTTGATAAAGAATATTTCGAAAACAAAATAAAACCTCTAATTGATGGCAAACAGATTAAGTTTATTGGCGAGATTGGGCCCGAAGAAAAAAAATTATTTCTAAAAAATGCCAAGGCTCTATTAGCTCCAATCCAATGGGAAGAACCTTTTGGGCTCTATTTTATAGAAGCAATGGCTAGCGGTACCCCAGTTATCGCTTTCAAACGAGGGTCAGTTCCAGAAATTGTGGTGGATGGTAAAACCGGTTTTGTGATAAAACCTTTTGATAAAAATAAAAAAACTAATTTTAAGGATTTTGTCGAAGCAATAAAAAAAATCAACCAAATTGACCGCCAACAATGCCGGAAAAGAGTTGAAAAGCATTTTACTTCAGAAAAAATGGTTGAAAATTATGAAAAGCTTTTTTATAAATTGACTAAAAAGAATAATTTTTGATTAAAATGAAAAAAATTAAAATCGCTCAAATAGCTCCGATTTGGTATCCTTTGCCTCCTAAAAAATATGCTGGCGTTGAGAGAATTGTTACAGCTCTTACCAATGGCCTTGTTGAAAAAGGTCATAAGGTCACTCTCTTTGCTACGGGTAACACTAAAACAAAAGCTCAATTAAAATTTATTAGAAAAAAATCTTTAACAGAGGATAAAATTCCCTGGGCTGATGTTTTTGGCGAATTGTATCATCTGTCTTTTGTTTTTAAAAATTTAAAAAATTATGACATCGCCCATTTTCATACTGATTTAAAAACTATCCTCTTCCAGGATTTTACAAAAACCCCTACTCTATACACTATTCACCACCCTCTTGACAAAAATCAAACTATTCAAATTGAAATTCTGAAAAAATATCAAAATAAACTGAATTTTTGTTTTCTTTCAAAATCAGCTAAAAAACTTTATCCTTTAAAAATAAAAAATAGTTGGGTTGTTTATAATGGCATCGATTTAAATAATTTTTCTTTTAATCCCTCTCCTAAAGATTATTTGCTCTGGGTTGGCAGAATAGAGCCTTATAAAGGCGTTGAAAATGCCATTTTAGCTGCTAAAATTGCCAGGAGAAAACTTTTTTTGCTTGGGAAGATAGATAAAGAAAGAGAGGGATATTTTGAAAAAAAGATTAAACCCCATCTTTCTGAAAAAATTAAATATCTGGGAGAATTTGACCAAAAAAAACTTTCGAAGATTTACCAAGAAGCTCAGGCTTTTTTATACCCGATTGAATGGCCAGAACCTTTTGGGTTAGTAATGGCTGAAGCTCAAGCTTGCGGCACACCGGTGATTGTTTTTAATCAAGGCTCTGCTTCCGAATTGGTAATTCACGGCAAAACAGGTTTTGTGGTTCCTTTCTTAAACGAGAAAGGAGAAAAAAATATTCAAGGGCTTGTCGAAGCAATAAAGAATATCAGCTCTATTAAAAGAGAAGATTGCCGAAAACACGCAGAAGAAAAATTCTCTATTAAATCAATGATTGAAAATTATGAAAAAATCTACTACGAAATTCTGGCAAAAAATTAAATTCCTCTTTGTAGTTATGGGTTCTGGCGAAGCAAGCCATGCCAGCGCTTTAGCTTCTTATTTCAAAAAAAGAGGGGCAAAAAATCTCTTAATCGCCTTGCTTTCAAAAGAAATGTTGCATTTTTTAAAAGACAACGAAAAAAATATATTTGTTGTCAATAATCCTCTGGAATTAAAAAATTTAGTAGAAAAAGAAAAAATCTCTGTTATTATTTTCTTTAATTCAAAAACTTGGGCAAAAGAATATCCTGATTTCAGGGAAAAAGCCAATTTTTCTCATTCTATCCTTTCTTTTTCGGTAGATTCAAATTGGCTTTTTAATAATAAAAGATATTATAATCTTCCCTTTATAGAATGGCTTGATTATTATTTTGTTGTTTTTCCTCAAAAAATTTTTGAATTAGGTTTAAAAAATCAAGGGGGCGATTTTGTAATTCCCCAAAAAAATCTAAAAAAAATTATTCCTACTGGTTTTGTTCCCTTCTATTCAAAACCTCAAAAATCTCTAATAAAGAAGATCAGAAGAAAAATTGATGTTTTTCCTCAAGAAAAACTTATTTTTGCTTATTTTAGTGGTCATGGAGCTCTCCATAGAATTTGGGCTTTTTATAATCTTATAAAAGCGATGGATATTATTACAAAAAAAAGAAAAGAAATTAAGGTATTATATGTAGGACCTACAACCAATATAGACCCAAAAATTTTAAAGAGAAAATGGCTAATTTTAAAAGAAAAACTATCAAGCAAAGATTTCTTTCTTCACCTTGCTAGTTCTGATTTAGTCTTCCAACACCAAGGAATGGCAACTTTAGCTCAAGCAATTTCTTCTCAAAAACCTGTAATTGCTAATGTTTCAAAAAAAAGTAATAAAAAACCAACACTCCTCCTTCATTTCTGGGAATTAAATCCTTTTAAAAAAGCTGGCGTCTGTGAGGTTTTTTCAAAAACCACACCGATTAAAAAAATCAGTTCTAAAATAGAAGCTCTCCTTTATAATGAGAAAAAAATAAAAGCAATGCAGGAAAAACAAAAACAAATAGCTAAAGGAGGCGAACCTATAATTTTTAATTTTATAAAGAAAATTATTAAACAAAAATTAAAACAAAATGAAAACTCTTAGAATCGGTCAAATAGGAGCAATGAATTTGCCAATTCCGCCTCAAAAATATGGCGGCACCGAAAGAATAATTTATTATCTCTGCGAAGGTTTGAAAAATAAAAATCATGAAGTTTTTCTATTTGATACCAAAGAGGCAAAAGTTTCTTGCAATCTAGTGCCTGTTTTAGAAAAAGGACTATGGAGACAAAAAGTAAAAGAAACCACCCCTTATTATGCTTATGAAATGGCTTTAATTGCTAAAAAAGCTCGGGAGTTAAAAATCGACATCCTTCATGATCATCTTGGTCCCTGGTCTCTCGCTCTTTATGGCCAAACAAAAATTCCAATCATTCACACCCTTCATGTCAATCTCAATAAAGACAGAATCTGGGCTTATAAGAAACTAAATGCAAAATTAGTCTCTATTTCTTTTGCTCAGAGAAAAAAAGCTCCTCAACTCAATTATGTTGCCAATATCTATAACGGAATTGACGTTCAAAATTTTCCATTTCAAAAAAAACCGGAAAATTATTTTCTCTGGGTTGGAGAATTATCTCCCCGAAAAGGCATTTTTGAAGTAATTGAAATCGCCCAAAAGGCAAAAATAAGACTGGTAATAGCCGGCAGAATTCCGCCGCCAAAACAGAAAGAAGACCATCTTTTCTTTCAAAAATATATCGCCAAAAAACTTAACAAAAATAATATTCGCTATGTAGGTGAACGAAATATTAATGCTCTAAAACCTTTTTACAAAAACGCCAAAGCCTTCCTTTTTCCTCTCCAATGGGAAGAACCATTTGGCTTGATAATGATTGAAGCAATGGCTTGCGGTACCCCGGTTATTGCCTTCAAAAGAGGTTCGGTTCCGGAAGTGGTGAAAGATAAAGAAACCGGTTTTGTTATCAATCCGTGGGATAAAAATAAAAAACCGAATTTAGCGGGCTTTTTGAACGCCATAAAAAATATTGATAAGATTTCTCGAGAAAAATGCCGTCAGTGGGTAGTCAAAAATTTTTCAACCGAGAGAATGATAAATGAATATGAAAGGCTTTATTATAAGATTCTCCTAAAAGAACGGAAATAATTTTAAAAAAGATTTTGAGGATTGAATAAAGCTATTCTAAAAGCCTCTAAATGATTCTTTAAAGATTCTTCAGTCTGAATTTTGTCGAGATTTATCTCTTTCCATTTTTCGCCAACTAAAGCCGATCTCTTTCCCAAAGAATGGGAAAAATGCCACAAAGCAATTGAAATTTCTCTGAGGGAAAAATAAAGTACCATTAAAGGAAAGATTTTTTTAAAAAAATCCTTGTGAGGTGTTTTTCTCTGATAGGCGCTAATAAATTCTCTCCGCCAAGAAGGATAACGCCATGTTTGGATATATAAAAAAGCAAGGTCTGAAGCAATATTGGCTAAATGACACTGCTCCCAATCAACTAAATAAATGTTGCCGTCGTCACCCAAAATATGATTTGAAAGAGCCGCATCCCCGTTAACTAAAAATGAAGCTTTGAAAAGATGGCTATTTTTTTTTAATTTTTTTAAGGCAAGTTGGTAATCTTTTTCTCTCACCATCGAAAAAATATTGTTTTTGTTTTTTTCAAGATCTGCCAGATAAAAATCAATTTCTCTTTTAACTAAATAAGGCGAGACTTGACTGGGTTCTTTGGTGGAGATTTTTTGAAGGGCAATAAAATTATTAACATATTTTTCAAGGTATCTTTCTTTTCTCGCTTTTGAATAAAAATCAAAGTAGTAACCGCAGGGTCTGCCCGGAATATATTCTAAAAGCAGCCAAGTCATTCTTTTTGAAATTTTTGACTTAATGATTTTTTGCGTGAAAAGTTCTGAATAAATATTGGTTTTCTTAAAAAAGCGGTTAATATAAATTTCGTGAATTAAATTCTCTCTTTGGTTCTGAACAATTACTGCTTTAAATAAAAAAATTTTACCTTCTGAGGAACGACAAGGTGTCGTATACCAGCGATGACCCTGAGAAAAAGCGGTTTCGGGACCAAAAAAAGGTGTTAATCCTAATTTTTGAAGTTCTTTTTCAAAGTTTTTTTTCAAAACTTGCTCTTTTGGAGATAGCATAAAAAAACAGCTAAATAATTTTTACAAAATATCTTTTGCCTTTTTGAATAATGGCGCCGCTTTTTACAAGCTCTTCAGGTGATTTTAAAACTCTATTATTCATTTTTACGCCCCCCTGCTCAATTAACCTTTTCGCTTCGCTCTTGCTTTTAGCTAAACCACTTTTCACTAAAACTTCAATAATATTTTTGTTGGCTAATTTCAACTCTGGCATCTGCGGCGGCAATTTTTTCTTCTGAAAAATATTAATAAAACTCTCTTTGGCTTTTTGGGCTTTTTCTTTTCCCCAGTACATTTTTGTAATTTCAAAAGCCAGTTTCATTTTAATATCCCGCGGATTCACCTTTCCTTTTTTTAACTGATTTTCGTATTCCCTAATTTCTTCCAAAGGCAAACGAGTGCAATGTTCAAAATAACTAATCATTAAACCATCAGCCAGACTCATTATTTTGCCAAACATTTCATCAGGCGCTTCGTTAATATTAATAGTATTACCCCAGCTGGAACTCATTTTTCTGCCATCAGTTCCCAAAATAAGATTGGTCATTAAAATATCCTGGGGTTCCTGTTGATAATAAGCCTGCAAGGTTCTACCGGCCAGTAGATTAAACCGTTGATCGGTACCACCAATTTCAAGATTAGCTTTTACAGCTACACTATCGTAACCCTGCATTAAAGGATATAAAACCTCTCTTAAAGAAACACGACTCCCTTTAAGTAAACGCTTTTTTATATTTTCTCTATTAATGAACTCTGCCAAAGAAAACTGATTAGCTTGTTTTCCAATTTCAGCATAGCCCAATTTTTTTAACCATTGAGAATTATAATGAATTTCTACTTTTTCTATCTCTAAAATCTTGGCTGCCTGCAAAATATAAGTTTTCATATTCTTGGCTACCTCTTCTTCCGCCAGCATTGGCCTTTCGCTTTCTTTATCAGAAGTATCGCCAATCACAGCGGTAAAATCGCCAATAATAAAAACAATTTGGTGGCCCAATTCCTGAAAATCTTTTAATTTTAAAAGGGGAACCGCCCGCCCCAGATGAATATTAGGACTAGTTGGATCAATACCTAACTTCACCCTTAATTTTTTGCGGGTCAATAATGATTTTTTCAAATGGTTAAAATCTATCACTTCTTTGACGCCCCTTTTTAAAACTTCTTCAACTTTTTTTTCAAAATTTTTCATCGTTTAATTTTAAATAAGAACCAAAAGTTTCTCCAAATTATTTTCAGCGATGAATTTCTCTTTTAAGAAGTGCTTTTAGGTTAAAAACTAAAACTGAATAAATTGGCGGAAGGGGTGGGATTCGAACCCACGAGCCCCTGGAAAGGGGCACGGCTCTCCAGGCCGTCCCATTAGACCACTCTGGCACCCTTCCTTAATCTGCTTCTTCTTTCTTTGGAAATTTATTAGCTATTAATTTTATCAAAGCTAAAAGATCGGCTAACTCTTCTCTAAAACCTTCAGGACCAATAAAAACCTCCCATGTTTCTTCTTTAATCGTTTTTCCAAGATTATGCAACAAATCCCATTTGGCTTTCTCTTTTAAATAATCAATAATTTTTTTGAACTCGCCCCTATCCAACCAAATGCCTTTACATAATCTGCAAAGATCAATTTCAATTCCCGATTGGCCATATTCTACCTGATATAATGGCAAACGACATTTGGGGCAAAATTTCATTTCGGTCTTCCGGGAAACCTTCATCCTGCTTTTATCCTGCCAAAGATCAATATCTACCCAACGCAAATCGGCTTCTTTTTCGTCTTTTGCCAAGCGCAACTCATCTTCGTCAAAAAACATTCCCAAACAAAGGGGACAATAATCCACCTCCACATTATAAAAAAGGGCTTTTTGTAATTTTTCTTTGCAAAGAGGGCAATTCATTTATTTTTTAATTTTTAAATGCTCAAATTTTCATTCCCCGCAAGGCAGCAATCCTTTCTTCAATTGGCGGATGAGTCGAAAAAAGATTATGAAACCAATTGGTGTTTTTTTTGTTTCTAAAAGGACTGGCAATAAAAAGATGGGCCGTGGCGCTATTGGCAAATCTTAACGGCGTTTCGTCTTGAGATATCTTCTCTAAAGCCCGGGCTAACCCCTCCGGATATCTCGTAATTAAAGCACCGGTCGCATCAGCCAAAAACTCTCTTTTTCTGGAAATCGCAAATTTTAAAAGTTGCGCCAAAAACCAAGCCAAAATTACGGCAATGATGGTAAAAACTATCATCAAAAGCTTTATCTGACCTTCTCCTTTTCTGTTTCTACCAAAATCAAAACGCCAGGAAAGCCGAAACATCAAATCAGCCAAAATCGCAAAAAAACCGACAAGAACCACGACCACTGATGAAAGAAGAATATCTCGGTTGCCAATATGAGCTAATTCATGAGCAATAACCCCTTCCAGTTCTACTCTTTCTAATTTCTCCAGCAACCCACGCGTCACGGCAATAACTGAATGCTGAGGATCTCTGCCCGTGGCAAAAGCATTAGGTTGGGCTTCATCAATAATAAAAATTTTGGGAAGGGGTAGACCGCTTGCCAAACAAAGGTTTTCAACGAGCCGATAAAGTTCCGGATTATCTGATTTTTCAATAGGTTTGGCTCTGGTCATCGCTAAAACAATTTTGTCAGAGTACCAATAGCTTAACCAAGTTGAAAAAAAACTAAAAAAAACAGCCAACCAAAGCACAAAAACATTGTTTAAGGTGTAAGAAACAAGCCAGCCAACCAAAATTATCAAAATAAGGAAAAAAGAAAGATAAAGCCAAGTTTTCAGGCGATTGTTCTCAGCAAGAGTATAAAGAGTCATATTGAGCTATCTTGAAATAAAACTAAAAAGAAACTTTAGGCACTTCTTTCTCTGCGGGATTTTCAAGCTCAAAAAATTGTTCTTTTTTAAAATGGAAAAGGTTGGCGATAATATTAGAAGGAAAAGTTTCAATAGCGGTGTTTAACTCCATCACATTAGAATTATAGAATCTTCGTGCTGCTTGAATTTTGTCTTCGGTATCCCTCAATTCCCGCTGCAATTCTAGAAAATTTGTCGCGGCCTTCAAGTCCGGATAATTCTCAACCACCGCAAAAAGCGATTTTAAGGTTTGGCTCAAAAAATTTTCTGCTCGAGCTTTTTCCTCGACATTTTGAGCACTTAGAGCCTGATTTCGAGCCTGAGTCACCTTTTCAAAAACCTCTCTTTCATGGGTCGCATAACCTTTTACTGTCTCCACTAAATTTGGAATCAAATCATATCTTCTCTTCAATTGAACATCAATATCTGACCAAGCCTCTTTTACTCTCATTTTTAAAGAAACCAAACGATTAAAAATGAAAACGCCAAAAACCAAAAAGAGTAAAATAGCCGCTATAATAATTTGAAAAATCATATCTTTTTAAATTTTAATAATTAATAAAACAAACCTTTTAAAGTTATCTTAACATAAATTTAAAAAAAGAGAAGGCTTCAATTGCCTTCTCTCCGGTCTAATTTTAGTAATCTTCTTCGTTAAAAGCCGGTTCTTTTTTCTTCTCTTTTTCCGGCAAATCAGTCACCACAGCTTCGGTCGTCAGAAACATTGCCGCTGCTGAAGCTGCATTTTGCAAAGTCACTCTAACCACTTTGGTAGGATCAACAATGCCGGCTTTCAATAAATCCTCAAATTCACCGGTTTTAGCGTTAAAACCAAAACTCTCTTTCCCTTCTTTCACCTTCTGGACAACAACTGAACCATCAAAACCGGCATTTTCCGCAATTTGTCTGATAGGTTTTTCAAGGGCTTTTTTAAGAATCATCACTCCAATTTTTTCTTCCTGGAATTCGGGCGCATCGCCATAACTCTTTAATAAATCTTCAAGAACCAAAGTTGCTCTTAAAAGCGGCACCCCGCCTCCCGGCACAATACCTTCTTCAATCGCTGCTTTCGTTGCCGCTACGGCATCTTCAATTTTATGTTGTTTGGCTTTTTGCTCAACTTCAGTGGCGGCTCCAACTTTAATTACAGCTACCCCGCCCACTAATTTTGCTAATCTTTCCTGCAATTTTTCTTTATCAAACTCTGAAGTGGTTCTTTCGATTTCTTTTTTAAGGTAATTGATTCTCTTTTCAATCTCTTCTTTTTTGCCACCGCCCTCAATAATCGTTGTATTTTCTTTGGTGGCAACAACTTTTCTCGCATAACCTAACTGGCTTAATTCAATTTTTTCAAGCTTTAAACCTCTTTCTTCGGAAATCACTTGGGCTCCGGTCACTACCGCAATATCTTCCAACATTTCTTTTCTTCGGTCGCCAAAACCGGGCGCTTTCACGGCTAAAGCAGTGAAAATTCCTCTGAGTTTATTAACAACCAAGGTCGCTAAAGCGTCGCCTTCAACATCTTCGGCAATAATTACTAATTCTTTTTTGCCTGTTTGAGCAACTTTTTCAAGAACCGGCAAGATTTCGTTAATTGCTGAAATTTTTTTGTCGCAAACCAAAATTCTCGCGTCTTCAATCACGGTTTCCATTCTTTCGGCGTCGGTAATCATATAAGGCGAAATATAACCTCTATCAAATTGCAAACCTTTAACTATTTCTTTTTGTAAACCAAAAGTTCGTGATTCCTCAACAGTAATTACTCCCTCCTTTCCGATTTCGCTAATAATTTCAGAAATCAATTTACCCACCTCAGGATCTTCGGCTGAAATCGTTGCCACCTGAGCAATTTCTTCTTTATTAACAATCGGCTTTGAAATCTTTCTCAAAAACTCCACCACTTTTTCAACCGCTTTATCAATCCCTTTCTTAATCGCTAAAGGATTGGCACCGGCGCTGACATTTTTAACTCCTTCGTGAACAATAGCCTGAGTTAAAACAGAGGCTGTCGTTGTTCCGTCGCCAGCCAAATCAGCCGTTTTCTCGGAAACTTCCTTCACAATCGAGGCGCCAATGTTTTCAACTTTATCCTCCAACTCAATTTCTTTAGCAATTGTGACGCCGTCATTGGTAATGGTAGGCGAACCAAAACCTTTATCAAGCACAACATTGCGACCCTTGGGACCCAAAGTAACCTTCAAAACATTAGCCACTTTATCAACGCCGTTCTTTAATTTTTTTCTGGCAAGTTCGTGATAAAAAATCTGTTTTGCCATATTAGTTTTATTAATTTATTAAAATTAAATTTTTAAAATAAATAAGAACTACTCAATAATCGCCAGAATATCTTCTTCTCTGGCAATTAAATACTCTTTTTCATCAATCTTTATTTCATTAGGCCCATACTTGGTAAAAAGAACTCTTTGGCCAGGCTTGACCGCCACGGGCTGAATTTTGCCTGAATCCAATAAACGGCCCGGACCCACGGCAATCACCTTGCCTTGTTCCGGTCTTTCTTTTTCAACGGTCTCAGGCAGCAAAATCCCGCTTTTTGTTTTTTCTTCTTTTTTTAAGGGTTCAATGAGAATATGGTCAGAAAGAGGTTTAATTTTCATATTTTTTTTAATTTAGATTTATTTAAGTATTTTATTCTTAATTAATATTTTAGCAGTCACGACCTTTGAGTGCTAATGATACTTTTAATTTTGATCAATATTAAAAATTTTGTCAAGGGTAATTTAAAAAGACAAGGGAATATTTTTCCTGCCCTCCTTTGCCTACCAAAAAGAAACCTAACCCACAGAGCAAAGGTTAGTTTTGGCAAAAACTTTATTTTAAAATTTCAATGAAAAAACAATTTTTTTAAATAGAGGCCGGTATAGCTTCTAGGGTTCTGGGCGACAACTTCTGGGGGGCCCTGCGCTATAACTTCGCCGCCTTTATCACCTCCTTCAGGACCCAAATCAATGAGCCAATCCGCATTCTTAAGAACTTCTAAATTATGTTCAATCACCAAAACAGTATTGCCTTTATCTCTCAAATCTTGAAGAACCGTCAATAAATTTTTAATGTCTTCAAAATGAAGCCCGGTCGTCGGTTCATCTAAAATATAAATGGTGCGACCGGTGGCTTTTTTAACTAATTCCGCGGCTAACTTTACCCGCTGAGCTTCACCGCCTGATAAAGTTAGGGCTGATTGCCCCAATTCCAAATAACCTAAACCTACGCGACAAAGCATTGAAAGTTTTTGAAAAATTGAAGGGATATTTTTAAAAAAATCCCGGGCTTCGGCAATTGAAAGCTTCAAAACCTGAGCGATGTTCTTTCCGCGATATTGAATTTCCAAAGTTTCCCGGTTATACCGCTGACCCTGACATTCCTGACATTCAACATAAATATCAGGCAAAAAATACATTTCAACTTTTTTGATTCCCTGACCTTCGCAAGCTTCGCACCGGCCTCCTTTAACATTAAAACTAAAACGCCCGGCTCCAAAACCCCTAATTCTGGCTTCACGGGTTTTAGCAAAAAGACTGCGAATATCTGAAAAAACATTAGTATAAGTAGCCGGATTAGAACGGGGAGTACGACCAATAGGTGATTGATCTATCAAAACAACTTTATCAAGATTTTCTAAACCCTCAATTTTTTCGTGGACGCCGGGCAATTCTTTTGAATTGTAAAAATATTTAAAAAGAGCTTTGGCTAAAATATCGTTTACTAAAGTGCTTTTGCCTGACCCTGAAACACCACTGACGCAAACAAATTTCCCTAAAGGAATTTTGACATCAATATTTTTAAGGTTATTTTCTTTGGCTCCTCGGATTATCAAATATTTTTGTTTCTTCTTCTCTCTTTTGAGCTTAGCAAATTTTATATCTTTTTCACCGGCTAAATACTGACCTGTCAAAGTTTTTGATTTCAAAAGTTGCTTTGGTGTTCCTTCAAAAACAATATTACCTCCTTCTTTCCCCGCACCAGGCCCTATTTCAATTAACCAATCTGCTGCCAACATTGTCTGAGGATCGTGTTCCACTACTAAAACGGTATTTTTCAAATCCCGGAGCTTTTTTAAAATCGCAATCAGTTTCCCCTGATCGCGAGCGTGAAGACCGATAGAAGGTTCATCTAAGATATAAAGAACACCGGAAAGCTGCGAACCAATTTGCGTCGCTAGACGAATTCTCTCTTCTTCGCCGCCAGATAAACTATCTGCTCGCCGGTTAAGAGTTAAATAACCTACTCCAACATCAACCAAAAATTGCAATCTTTTAAAAATTTCTTTAATGATGGTCAAAGCAATTTTTTTCTTCTCTCTCTCTTGAGAATCATCTAAAATTTTCTTAAAAAAATTTGTTAATTGATCAATTTGAATCTCGGCCAACTCAAAAATATTTTTATTAAAAACCGTTACCGCCAACGCCTCTTTTCTTAAACGTTTTCCACCGCAAGTCTCGCATTTTTTCTCAACCATATATTTTTTAATTTCCTCTCTGGTGCTTTCTGAATCAGTCTCGCGATATCTTCTTTCTAGAAAAGGAATAACGCCTTCAAAATTATCACCCCCGAAAAGAATTAAATTAGAAATCCGGGAAGGCAAATTTTTAAAAGGCTCGTCCAATGAAAAATTTTCTATCTCTGAAAGTTCTTTGAGACGCCACCAAAAATAGCCTTGGCGGCCAATTCGGTGAGAAGCTCGCATCCAGGGCTGAATTGCTCCTTCTCGAATGCTTAAAGAAGGATCGGGCACCACTAACTGGGGCGAGACTTCAAATTTTTCTCCCAAACCTTCGCAAGCCGGACAGGCGCCATAAGGAGAATTAAAAGAAAACAATCTTGGCTCTAAATCCGGCAAAGAAATGCCGCACCAAGGACAGGCAAAATGCTGGGAAAAAATAAAATCTTCTTCTTTTTTCTTAGAAGCCAAGTTAACAATCATAATACCGCGGCCAATTTTTAAAGCAGTCTCCACTGAATCAGCTAATCTTAATCTATCAATCTCTTCTTCAATTATTAAACGATCAACCACGACCTCTAAACTATGTTTTTTGTTTCGGTCAATTTTCAAAGAATTTATTTCCGACAAACGATAAATTTTGCCATCAAGCCGAACCTTAATAAAACCGGCCTTTTCAATTTCTTCTAAAACCGTCCGGTGCTCTCCTTTTTTTCCTTTGATTAGAGGCGCCAAAATAAAAATTTCGCTTTTTCGGGGCAAATTTAAAATCTGAGAAATTATTTGGTCAACAGTTTGACTGGAAACAACCCTTTTGCAAAGATAACAATGGGGTTGACCAATTCTCGCAAACAGAAGCCTTAAATAATCATAAATTTCAGTAATCGTGCCCACGGTAGAACGAGGATTTTTGGCTGATTTTCTTTGATCAAGAGCAATGGCAGGACTGATACCCTCAATCTTGTCAACATCTGGTTTTTGCATCACGCCTAAAAATTGTCTGGCATAAACCGACAAACTTTCAACATAACGGCGTTGACCTTCAGCGTAAAGAGTATCAAAAGCCAAAGAAGATTTACCGGAACCAGAAACTCCGGTAATCACGACTAATTTTTCTTTAGGAATGTCAACATTAATATTTTTAAGATTATGAACCCTGGCTCCCCTAACTTTGATAAAATCTTGAGCCATAAAAAAATTTAAGAAAAGATAAATCTAAAGAGTAATTCTATCTTAAAAATCAATGGTTTTCAATATTATTAGCAAAGATTCCCAAAAGCAATTGCCTGAAAAACCCGGTGTCTACTGTTTTTTAACTAAAAACAATTCTTATCTTTATATTGGCAAAGCCAATAATCTCAAAAAAAGGGTAAAAGAGCACTTTCAAAAACAAAATTTTAAGGATTTTTTGTTTCTAAAAGAAACTGAGAAAATTGGTTACCTCACCACTAACTCTGAAATTGAAGCTCTTTTGTTGGAAGCAAAATTAATTAAAGAGAAAAAACCAAAATACAATGTTTTATGGCGCGACAATAAAAATTACTTTTATGTTGCCGTTTCTGCTGATTCTTTAAGTCGCATCTACTTAACACACCAGAAAACATCTAATTCTAAAACTAAATTTTTAGGTCCTTATGTTGATGGAAAAGCCTTAAAAATTGCTCTCCGGGCTTTGAGAAAAATTTTTCCTTATTACACTGTCAAAAAACATCCCCCAAAAGAATGCTCCTGGTGTCGTCTTAACCTTTGTCCCGGACCCCGGCCTAATAAGAAAGAATATCTTCAAAATATCAGAAACCTGATTAATGTTTTAAAGGGCAGAAAAATAAAAGAAATAACCGAAACTCTGGAAAAGAAAATGAAAAAACTCGCCCAAAAAAAAGATTTTGAAAACGCGGCTAAGGTAAGAGACCAAATTTTCGCTTTGAAAAGGGTTTTTGAAAACGCAAGAGTGATTGAAAGTCCAAAAGAAAAAAACTTTGAAGAAATTCAAAAAGATTTTCAAAAATATCTAGAAATTCCTAAAATTGAAAGAATTGAGGCTTACGATATTTCCAATCTTCAAGGTAAAGAAGCAACAGGCGCGATGGTTGTTTTTGAAAAAGCAAGCCCTGCCAAAAATCTGTATCGAAAATTTAAAATTAAAATTGAAGGAAAACCAAATGATTACGCGATGATTAAAGAGGTTCTCAAAAGAAGATTAAACCACAAAGAATGGCCCCTGCCAGATTTAATTTTAATTGACGGCGGCAGGGGTCAATTAGGAGTCGCTTTAAGAACTCTCCGAAAATTTAAACAAAAGATTCCGCTCCTTTCTTTAGCAAAAAAACACAATGAATTATACGCCGCAAACAAAAAAATTCCTTATCTCTTAAAAAAATTGCCTTCTTCTATCTCTAATATTCTGCTTCATGTTCGCGACGAGGCTCACCGCTTTGCTATCTCTTATCATCGTCAATTAAGAATTAAAAAAACCTTAACTCCCGGTTAAAAACCAATGTTCTTGCAAAAATATTTAAAGTTTGTTAATATTTTGCCGTGTTGAAGAAAATTCTCTTTCAAACAACGATTGGGATTTTAGGCTTTTGGCTGGCTACGAAATTTATCACCGGCGTTTCTTTCTCGGGAACTTTGACGGAATTAGTACTAGTAGGTTTTTCATTCTCCCTGATAAATTCTTTTTTGAAACCGCTTTTAAATCTGATTACTTTTCCTTTGAAAATTATTACTTTGGGTTTGTTTGGCATCTTTTTAAATGTTTTCTTTATCTGGCTTATTGATTTATTGTTTGCTAATTTAGTCATCGCTGGCTTTTTGCCTTTAATTTTAACCACCTTGATTCTTTGGTCCTTAAGCCAATTAGGTTCTTTCATCATTAAGCTTTAAAAATAAAAAATGACTAATAATGTTATTCATTTGGCGCAATTAATTGTGGCAATAATCCTTGTCGTTTTAATCCTTCTTCAGCCCAGCAATCAAAGTTTAAGCAATGTTTTTGGAGGAAGCGGCGAGTTTTATGCCACCCGCCGCGGTCTTCAAAAAAAAATATTCTGGTTGACAGTTTTTTTTGGTTTTCTCTTCATTCTTTTGGCTGTTCTTAATCTTTTTCTCAGCAAATGAAATTATCTTTTGGAAAAATCATTCCTGAAGGCTACCGAAAAATTCCCTCAAAAGAACAGTGGCGGAACCTTTTTAAAACTTTTTCTCCAAAAGAAACGATTGTTTTTTTGTTTTTTTTGCTTATTTTCTTAGGTTCGGGAATTTCACTGGTGGTCAATTTCTACGAATCGAACACAAAAATTGTCCCGGCTCCGGGTGGAATTTTTCGTGAAGGAATTGTGGGAGAATTAAGATCAATTAATCCTCTTTACATCACCACTGATCCTGAAAGAGATTTGGCTGAATTGCTTTTTTCGGGCCTCTTAACTTATGATCAGAATGGAAAAATAGTGCCGGATTTAGCCGAATCTTATGAAATAAAAGATAACGGCAAAACTTATGAATTTTTATTAAGAGAAAATTTGTTTTGGTCTGACGGTGAACCGCTTGACGCGAATGATGTTTTATGGACAATAAAATCTATTCAAAATCCTGATTACAAAAGTCCTTTTCTCGCAAGCTGGCTGGATGTCAATATAGAAAAAGAAGGAACAAGATTAATCCGTTTCAAATTGAAAAATCCTTATTACCAATTCCTAGAATTGGCAACAGTCAAGATAATGCCAAAACACATCTGGGAGAATGTGCCGGCTCAAAATATTCACCTTTCGCCTTTTAATTTAAAACCAGTCTCTTCAGGACCTTACGTAGTTCAACAATTAAAACAAGACGAGCTGGGTTTCATTAAAGAATTAAGGTTAACTAAAAATAAATATTTTTGGAGAGGCGAATCGCTACTTGAAGAATTTCAGATTATTTTTTTCAATAACCAAAAAGAGTTAATTAATGCGGCTTTTAATAAAAAAATTGATGGTTTAGGAGTAAATGCGCCCCTTCTCTCTCTGCCCGGTTTCAATGTTTATAAAACAACCCTTCCCCGCTATTTTGCTCTTTTTTTCAATCAAGACGAAAAAAAACTTCTTGATAATTTAAAAATCCGCGAAGCTATCAGTTTAGCAATTGATAAAAAAACATTGCTGGAAAAAGTTTTTCAAAATCAAGGTCAGGTGGTTGAGTCGCCTCTTTTACCGGATCTCTACGGTTTAGAACCTCCAAAAGAAACCTCAAAGTATGATCCCCAAATGGCTCAATTAATTTTAAATGATGCCGGCTTTGTTCTTAAAGAAGATTGGAAAAATAGAGTCAAAATCTTAAAAAATGAAAAATTTGAAATTAAAAGCGATTTAAAAATAGGCAGTCAAGGGAATCAAGTAAGAATGCTTCAAGAATGTTTAGCAAAGGATCCCGAAATTTATCCTGAAAAAGAAATCACCGGTATTTTTGGCCAAAAAACAAAAAAGGCAGTAATTAAATTTCAGGAAAAGTACCGCGAAGAAATTCTCGCTCCTCAAGGATTGACTAAAGGTACCGGAGAAGTAAAGGCTGCTACGCGGCAAAAACTCGAAGAACTTTGCCAGAAAGAAGCGGAAAGTATTATTCCTTTAAAATTAGAACTGGTCACGGTTGACCAGGAATCAATGAAAAAAACAGCGGAAATTTTAAAAAATCAACTTGAAGAGGTAGGTTTTCAAATAGAAATCAAAAGTCTGCCATTTTCTGTTTTGCTGAAAGATTATCTAAAACCAAGAAACTATGAACTCTTGCTTTTTGGCCAATTACTAAATATGACACCGGATTTATATCCTTTTTGGTATTCCAAACAAAAAAAAGACCCCGGGCTTAACTTAAGTAATATTGAGAATAAAGAACTGGACGAGTGGCTCGTTAAAGTAAGAACTTCCAAGAATGAAGAGGAATTCAAAAAGGCTTTGGCAAAAATTCAAGATTTAATTTTAAAGGAAAAACCAGCGGTTTTTCTTTATAATCCCGATTATTTTTATCTTCTTTCAAATTCCTTTAAGGGCTTTGATAGAAAAATTCTTCCTGACCCCTCCAAACGTTTTTTGGGTGTTGAAAAATGGTATTTAAAAACAAAAAAACAGTGGCGCTAAATTAGATTCAGTTTTGCCCAATCTCGGCTTTCTAAAAAGTATCTTTTTCTGTCGGAGTGGCGGAACTGGCAGACGCGCTAGCTTCAGGAGCTAGTGACCCTAAAGGTCGTGAGGGTTCGAATCCCTCCTCCGACACCTAAAAAAAAAGTTTAAAAATTTAATTCCCTTTATCTTTATCAAATAAACTTTTTAATATGACTAAAGCAAAAACTCAAAATTATTTAAGAATTATTCCCTTAGGAGGATTGGGAGAAGTCGGCCGAAATATGATGCTTTACGAAATGGGTTCTGAAATTTTAGTGATTGATGCCGGCTTAAGCTTTCCCGAAGAAGATATGCCGGGCGTTGATTATGTAATTCCTAATGTCAGCTATCTTCAGGAACAAATCAGAAGCGGCCGGAAAAGAATAGTTGGTTTTCTTTTTACTCACGGTCATTATGATCATATTGGCGCCCTTCCCTATTTGCTTCCAAAGCTTGGCTTTAATTTCCCAATGGCTGCCTCCGAATTAACAAAAGGTTTAATTCTTAAAAGACAGGAGGACTTTCCTGACCAGCCCAAACTTAAAATTAAATCAGTCAAAGATGGCGATATTGAAAAAATGGGTTCTCAATTTACAGTCGAATTCTTTCGTTTAAACCATAATGTCCCGGGCACCTTGGGTTTCTTTATCACCACCAAGATTGGCAACATTGTCCATGTTACTGATTTTAAATTTGACGAAAAACCTATTAATGATTTACCAACAAACTTTGAAAAGTTAAAAAATCTTGGAAAAAGGGGCGTCCTCCTTCTTTTAATGGATTCTACCGGTGCCGAGGAAGAGGGCCATTCTCTTTCTGAACAACAAATTTTTGAAAACCTGGAAAAAATTTTCCAAACCCAAAAAGGCAGAATTTTTGCTGCCACTTTTGCCTCTTTGCTCAACCGCATTCAACAAATCATCACGCTCTCGGAAAAATACAATAGAAAAGTAGTAATTGAAGGTTATTCAATGAGAACCAATGTGGAAATCGCGCGGCAATTAAATTATATTCGCCACAAAAAAGGCCTTATAATCTCTGCCCAGGAATCTTTAAAACTACCGGATTCTCAAGTAACCGTCCTCTGCACCGGCGCTCAGGGAGAAGGAGGAGCTGCCTTAATGAGAATTGCCAATGGCGAGCATCGTTATCTTCAGTTAAGAAAAGGCGATACCGTAATTTTTTCTTCATCGGTGGTGCCGGGAAACGAAAGAGCGGTTCAACGCCTCAAAGACCAACTTTATCGCAACAAAGTCAATGTTATTCATTATAAAATGATGGATATTCATGCCGGCGGTCACGCGCAACGAGAAGAATTAGCTCAAATGATAAAGTTGATAAATCCCAAATTTTTTATGCCTATTCACGGCCAATACTCAATGCTAGTCAACAATGCAAGACTTGCCCAAGAACAAGGTCTAGAGGAAAAAAACATTGTCGTTGTTGAAAATGGCCAAATTGTCAGAGTAGAACCTAACCGCATTCTGATTGAAAAAGAAAAAATAAATGCTAATTATGTAATGGTTGACGGCTTGGGAATCGGTGATGTGGGTGAAGTTGTCCTAAGAGATCGCCAAGCGTTGGCAAAAGATGGGATGTTTGTTATCATTGGCGTTGTTGATCGTTTAACAGGCAGAATTAAGGGTAGTCCTGACATCATTTCGCGAGGTTTTGTTTATCTGAAAGAATCAAAGGATTTGTTAAGAGAAACAAGAAAAAGAGTGATTGCCATCGTTAACAAAAGCACGGGTGGACCCGGTGCGGTTAATTGGGTTTATGTTAAAGACGAAATCCGAAACAAAATAGGCAATTTTCTTTTTCAAAAAACTCAGAGAAGGCCAATGGTTTTGCCGGTTATCATTGAAGTTTAAAAATGATAAAATTTTAAAATATTAAAACTATGAGAGTTTTCTCAGGAATCAGACCTTCAGGCGATCTTCATTTAGGTAATTATCTTGGCGCCATTCGCCAATGGCTTCAGCTTCAGGAAAAAGAAGAATGTCTCTTTTGTATTGTTGACCTCCACGCAATTACCACGCCTTATGAACCGAAAAAACTCCAAGAACAGATAAAAAAAACTGCTATTGCCTATTTGGCAGCAGGTCTTAATCCTGAAAAATCGGTGATTTTTATTCAATCTAAAATACCGGAGCATACGGAATTAGCCTGGATTCTGGGAACTATTACTCCTCTTGGCGACTTAAAAAGAATGACCCAATTCAAAGAAAAATCAAAAAAATACCCAAAAGCAATTAATGCCGGGCTCTTAAATTATCCCATTTTGATGGCAGCTGATATTCTTCTTTATCTGGCAGAGATAGTACCTGTCGGCAGGGATCAAGAACAACATGTAGAACTAGCGAGGGAAATTGCAAGAAAATTTAATCTCAGATTTGGCAAAACCTTTCCCGAACCAAAAGCTTTAATTAATGAAAAAGCTGAGAAAATAATGTCTCTTCAAGAACCTACGAAAAAAATGTCAAAAACAGATAATCATTTAAGTTTTCTTGGATTATTTGATTCGGAAGATCTTATTAAAGAAAAAATTTTTAGAGCGGTGACTGATTCTGGCTCCCAAATTGCTTTTGACCCGAAAAGAAAACCGGGTCTCTCTAACCTTCTGAACATTTATTCAATTTTTAGCGACCTCCCCATTAAAAAAGTGGAAGAAAAATTCAGAGGCAAGGGTTACTTTGATTTTAAAAAATCTTTGGCAAATTTATTAATTGAAAAACTCAAACCCTTTCGCCAAAAACAAAAAGAATATGCCAAAAGAACCGTCTTTATCGAAGAAATTCTCGAAAAAGGAAGAAAAAAAGCACAACTTATTAGTCAACAAACAATGACTCTTGTTAGAAAAAAAATCGGTCTCAGTATTTAGAAAACAAAATCAATTGAAAAAGAAAATTTCTCTTTGAAATTACTCAAAAGATTCTTTAGAAATTTTTTAAGCGTTTGATAATCTTTTTTTGTCTTTCCTTCAAAACGACACTTAATTAAGGGGCTGGTGTTAGAAGCTCTAATCAAGAGCCAACCTCCCTCAAACAAAATCCTCGCTCCGTCAACTTCTATCAAATCGTAATTCTTCTCTTTCAAATAATTCTTGATGTCCTCAATTAATTGATATTTATAATCATCATCAACCTTAATATTAAATTCGGGACTTAAAAAATAGCAGGATTTTAAATTATCTAAAAAAGAGGCAAAATCCTGATGTTGCGAGACAATTTCAGCTAACTTTAAAGCGGCGAAAATAGCGTCGTCATAAAGATAATAATCTTTTGGAAAAAGAAAATGCATTGTCACCTCTCCCCCAAAAACAGCGTTCTTTTCAATAATTTTTCTAATAATGGCGCTGTGATGAGAAATAGAAAAATAATTCTTAACCCGATATTTTTCAAAAAGTTCCAACAAAGCCAAAGAAACTCTCACATCATGGACAATAGGACCTGGCGTCTTTTTTAAAATAGCGTCGCAAAAAAGATATAAGGAAGTATCGCCTGAAATTATTCTCCCTTTTGAGTCAATGGCAGCAACTCGATCGCCATCAGCATCAAAAGCAAATCCTAAATCTGCTTTTTCTTTGATAACTGCTTTTTGTAAATCTTCAAGATTTTTAGGATTATAAGGATCGGCTAGATGATGAGGAAAATTGCCGTCAAATTCGCCGTAAATTGTTTTTGCTTCAAAACCAAGTTTTTTGAAAATTTTTTCGGGCAGGAAACCGCAAGCTCCGTTTCCCGAATCAATAATTATCTTTAATTTTTTCTGAAAATTAACCTTAGAAGCGACAAAATTAATATAATCTTCCTTTAAATCCAGATTAACAACCTTTCCCTTGAAAATAACTTTCTCAAGGGCGGCAAAATCTTCTTTTAAAGTCAATTCTTTCAGTTTTTCCATTTCTTTCTCAATTAAGTCATAACCCGCTTTTTCTTTTTTATCCAAATAAACATAAAAACTCATTCCATTTTCTGAAGGAGGGTTATGAGAAGCGGTAATCATGATGCCGGCATCGAACTTTTTTCTGAAAATTGAAAAAAAATAAACGCCATCTGGAACAATTCCCAGCTTAATCACTTTCTTTCCAAAAAATAATAAATTTTCAATCACTTTTTGGCTGATTTTAGGGGAGCTTAAACGAGTATCTTGAGCCAAGACTACTGATTTAACTTGAGGATAAAGATGACAAAAGGCAGCACTGATTTTAGCTGCGATGATTTCGTTAAAATCTTCAGGATATTGGCCTCGAATATCGTATCTTCTAAAAATGCGTGAATTGACTCTCATATCAAGTTATTATAGCATTAAAATCAATAAAATCTATGTCTTTTAGTGTTGGCATTGTCGGTTTCCCAAATGCAGGCAAATCAACTCTTTTTAAAGCTCTCACCAAAAGAGAAATTGCTATTGCTCCCTATCCTTTTACCACCATTAATCCTAATATTGCTCAAGTCAAAATTATTGATGAAAGACTCTTAAAAATTAGTGAAATTCTAAAACCAGAAAAAATCACTTTTGCCGAAATTGAATTCATTGATGTGGCTGGTTTAGTAAAGGGTGCTCATTTAGGACAAGGGCTCGGCAATCAATTCTTGAGCCACATCCAAAGATGTAATCTGATTCTTCTTGTTTTAAGAGCTTTTGAGGATTCAAAGATAGAGCACCCCGAAAAAACAATTGACCCGGCTCGCGACCTTCAGATTCTAAAAAATGAGTTTAAAATGAAGGATTTAAAAATTATCAGAGAAAATCTTAAAAAGATTGAAAAAAGAACCCCCTCCTCCAAGGAAGAAAAAATGAAAATTGAAGTTCTTAAAAAAATTGAAGAATCTCTGGAAAAAGATGAAGAAATAAAGCTCGAAAAAGATGAATTCTTTTTAATTAAAAATTTTCAGTTTTTAAGTTTAAAACCGAAAATTATTCTTCTCAACATCAATCAGACACAAAACCTTAAAAAAGAAAAAATATTAATCCTAAATGAAAAAATGCCCTTAATTGAGGCCGACTTAAAAACCGAACTTGATTTCAGCGAACTTTCCGAAGCCGAAAAAAAAGAGTTGGGACTAAAATCTCTTCTTGAAAAAATAATTAAAAAGTGCTACGATACTCTTAACTTAATTACCTTCTTTACTGTGGTTGGCGGCAAAGAAGCCAAAGCTTGGTCATTAAAAGAAGGAGAAACTGTCCTGAAAGCCGCTGAAAAAATTCATAGCGATTTTGCCAAAAAATTCATTAAAGCCGAAATAATTGACTGGGAAAAATTAGTAGCCGCCGGCTCTTGGAAAAATGCCAAAGAAAAAGGCTGGTTAAAAATCGCTTCCAAAAACGAAATTCTCAAAGATGGTCAAATAATTGAAATCAAAATTTAATTTAAAAAAAATGAGAAATTACGACCTTACTTTACTTTTAACGCCGGAAATAGAAATAGAAAAAGCAAACAGTTTTTTTCAAGAATTCATTGGTTTTCTTCAACTAGAAGGCGCTATTTTTGATAAAAGCTCTCAAATCAGTAAAGTAAATCTTGCCTATCCCATTAAAAAGAAAAGAGAAGCTTATCTTGCTTGGGTTTCTTTTCTTGGAAAGCCAGAAATTTTAAAGAAAATAAAAGAAAAGCTTGATTTTGAAGAAAGAGTTCTAAGATTTCTTTTGGTTCAAAAAGTTTCCAAAAAGAAAAAAGGCGTAAGGACAATTCTTAAAAAAGAAACCCCAGAACCAAAAGAGAAAATTGAAATTTCCCAACTGGACAAAAAATTAGAAGAAATTTTAAAGGAATAAAAAGTTTATCGTTTATGG